>Ga0160422_10001359_pt1 | contig 15309 bp, 7 predicted proteins | sample Fk160mmetaG_FD_108192 | JGI IMG/M metagenome (GOLD analysis project Ga0160422, IMG submission 108192) | Marine microbial communities from the Central Pacific Ocean - Fk160115 60m metaG | ecosystem: Environmental > Aquatic > Marine > Oceanic > Photic zone | place: The Central Pacific Ocean...
GAGCCGTGGCAGGCAGAACATGGAGTCCTCGCTGGTGTAGCGCTCCAGTTGGAGGTGGAGCGTTCCGCCAAGAGAGCAGGAGGAGGCGGGCAGGTGGCTCCCGCGCAGAGGATGGTGGATTTCCTTGCGCAGCGTTCTTCTCAGGATCTGCCTGAGACCAGTTATTTCCCCGGATTACGTGCTGCCCGTCTCGACAAGATTCTACCGGGATTCATAGCGAGCTCCTTGCGGCAAGGTCTGCTACGCTTCGGCAGGTTGATGAAGGGCTACCACAGTGATGAGGCCTTGCTGGTTGGATTTGAGACCCGCAGCAGTTCACCTGTTCGCGTTCCGCGAGATAGGAATACCCTGCAGCATCCCGGTTTGAAAGGGCTCTTCCCGTGTGGGGAGGGGGCGGGCTATGCGGGCGGCATAGTTTCAGCAGCACTGGATGGTCGCAGGAGTGCTGATGCTGTATCAGTGCTCGTTAAGTAAACTGAAATTGTTGTCTGGCAAGGATAACCGGGCTAAAGATCCCCCATGCAATACTGGCTCATTAAATCCGAGCCCCATGTGTATGGAATAGGGCAGCTGAAAAAGGAGAAGCGCGCCGAGTGGGACGGGGTAAGGAACTATCAGGCGCGGAATATGATGCGGGACGATATGCAGATTGGCGATCTTGCTCTCTATTATCATTCCAACTGCGCTGAGCCTGGTGTGGTCGGTGTCGCGAGAGTTGCCAGTGAACCCTATCCTGATCCAACGCAGTTCCAGAAGCGTTCAAAGTATTACGATGAGAAATCGAAGAAGGAAGATCCACGATGGATCCTTGTAGACTTTGAATTTGTGACCGAACTTACCGAGAAGGTGAGTCTTGCAGCGATGAAGGCAGACCCAAGGTTGGCTGGCATGCTGTGCCTGAGGAAGGGCAACCGGCTCTCGATTACTCCTGTCGAAGGAAAGCACTTCCGCAGGATCTGCAAACTTGGAGGATGGAAACCATCCTGAAGACAGCGAATAACCAAGACGCTGGATTAGTTCACAGAGTGCGGGACGCGCTAAGAGAATCGAGGTGATTCCGGGCGGTAGCGATGCAGGAGCGCAAAAACACGATATCCTGTTCCACCTTCCCTACGCTGGCGCTTCCCTCCATGATGGCTACAAGGAACGAGGCCTCGGCAGTTGGTTCGATGTCGGGGCGCACGATTGATTTTTCCTGACCTCGTTTGAGGGCATCGCTGATGCACCCGCTCCAGATCTTATAGATTTCAGAGAGGCGCTTTCGAAAGCCCTCCTCGAGGGGTGACATTTCCACCGCAAAATTACAAATTGGACTCCCATTAAAGAGAAATCCTGTTTCGGGGACCTCGCCTTCGACCCGCTTGATGAACCGCTCCAAAATATCTCTCAGGGTCCCGAGGGGATCCGCTCCTTTTTCCAAGGGTTCCACCCACCAGTTCTTGATAGCGGGAATCATCAGTTCATCGAGGACGGCGTAGCCTAGCTCATTCTTCCCGGAGAAGTGGTGGAAGAGCGCGCCTTTTGTGATTCCCGCTGCGTCTACGATCCGATTGATGCTCCCTCCCTGAAACCCATGGCGATAGAATTCGCGATAGCTTGCTTCAAGGATCTTGCGTCGGGTCCGCTTTGGATCACGCACACGGGGCATATCGTGACGTAACATACCCCAAGGAATGTTGCAAGCCGGGCCTAGGCTTGATCGGCCGGCGGGGGCATGGCTCAGGGAGATTCATCAAGCCCCCTAGCGGGGCCCGGGCGGCATTTTTTCATGCAGGAAGCGGGTCATTGTCTCATAAAGGTGCCGGCGCGCATTTTTTCCCTCCCGTATCGAATGGGTTCCTCTTGGGTAGGTCATCATTGAGAAGACCTTGTTGTGTTCGATGAGCCTGTCAACGAGCCGCAGGTAGGTCTGGTAGTGGCAGTTATCGTCTGCGGCACCATGGATGATCAGGAGGTTGCCCTTCAGGTTCTCCACGAAGTTGATTGGGGAACCCTCCCGGAAGGCTTTACGGTTTTCGCTCGGAAGCCCCATATATCGTTCCTGGTAGATTGTGTCGTAATGTCTCTGGTCGGGGACAGACGCAACCGCGATTGCGGTGTGATAAAGATCAGGGAATTTGAAGATGGCATTTAGACTCATCGATCCTCCGCCGCTCCAACCCCACGAGCCGACTCTCTCTGCGTCCAACCACGGTCTTTCTTTCAGGACTGTCCTGACGGCAGAGGCTTGGTCCTTCGGAGGTAGTATTCCAATTTTCTGGAAGGCTTCTCGGCGCCACGCCCGGCCCAGTGGAGACCTGCTTCCGCGGTTGTCAAAGCTCATCACGACATAGCCCTGCTGTGCGAGCATGTGATGCCAGAGTCCGCCCCAGCTGTCCCGAACCACTTGTCCGGCAGGCTCGCCGTAAACGTAGACCAGCAGGGGATACCTGCGCGTACGATCTAGATTGCGGGGATGTATACAGCGAGCTGGCAAACGAACGCCCTCCTCAATTTGAACATCGAAGAATTCTACTGGAGCAAGGTTGAGAGCACGGATCTTTGCATGCAGCTCCAAATTGCCCTCGAGAGTCTTGATCACGGTATGATCCGGGAGGCTGACGAGGCGGGTAATTGATGGAGTATCTGCATCGGATCGAGTCCATACTGCAAAGTCTCCGGATGGTGAAATGCGGTAGGAGTGAGTGCCCCTTCTTTCGCTTTCGGGAGTCAGGCGTGTCAACCCTTCTCCATCAAGTCCGACCCGGTAGAGATAGCGATGAGCAGGGTTCTGAGGGCTGGCAAGAAAGTAGGCCCAGAGCCCCGAGGTGTCCACGTGAAGGAGGTCTATGTCAAAGTTGTCGGTGGTGAGCTTAGTCGTTTTCGTCCCGTCCCGGGAGATCCTGTAGAGTTGCTCCCAGCCATCGCGCTCGCTCGTCCACGTGAAGCTTTTTCCGTCCGGAGTCCAGTTGAGATCGTTATTTACGACAACCCACGTCGAATCCTTCTCAGTAAGAACGGTCGTCACTGCGCCACCCCGCCGTTCAGCGATCATGACCAGTTTCTTGTTTTGTGCGCGGTTTAGTTGCTGAATGACGAGCTGATCGGAATTTTTGGGACCGGCCCATTCCATCCTGGCGAGGTAGTTCTCCCGGGGGTCGCCAGGAACCCTAATCCAAGTGGTCTCTGCGGTTTCGACCTCAACCACTCCTATACGGCATGAGGCATTCTGTTGTCCGACCTTCGGATATCCGAACCGTGTGACCTTTGGGTAGAGAGCCGAAACGTTGTCCACCAGGGTCTGCCTTCGAACCCCGGTTTCATCGAATTGCCAGTAGGCGATAGCACTGCCGTCAGGGCTCCAGCGGAATCCATCCCGGATACCCAGCTCTTCCTCGTAGACCCAGTCAAAACGTCCATTGAAGATCATGCTATTATCGCTGGTCGTCAGAGTTCGAATAGCCTGGTCTCCAAGGTTTTCGACGTGGATGTGGGACCCTCGAACATAAGCCACGTATTTTCCGTCGGGGCTGAATTTCGCGAACATGAGTGACGAAGGAGCTGCATTTGCTCCTCCGAGTTTCTTCAGGGTTTTGTTCTGCAGACTGTAGACCCAGTAGTCACCCCGAGAGTTACGGCGCCAGACGCGTTGGGAGTTAGTGTAGATGAGAAGGAGCGTACGGTCTGGAGAAAAAGCGTAGCCATCAACCTCAAGTGGGGTTTCCGAATCAGCCGTTACGAGTTCCCCTGCGGTAACGAGAACCCTGGAGTCATCTGGATCAGCGGCGTTGGCGATCCAGATTTCCTTACTGTTCTTGTATTCTCCCTGATCGACCTTCTGCAGGAAGGTATAATGGTTCCCATCCTTGAGCCATTTCAGCTCGAAACGTTTCTCCCTGAGTTCCTCCTTGTCGTGAATTCTCTCAAGGGTGAGTTGGCTTGATGGGGCGCTAATATCTGCCGATGCGTCGCCGAGGAAGGACAGCAGGAGGAGAAGGGCCCCGCAGCCCGCATTGATAGAGCCTTGTTTCATGAACGAGTGTTGCCGGAGGTTGGAGGCTGACAGGTATGCAGGGAGAAACAAAAACATTCCTACTTGTTGATGTTTCCCTCGTCATCCTGATGTGCTGCAATTTGCGACCGAAGTCTTCAAAGCTGTCGTGTCGGAACCATGAAATTCCTGATTTGCTTAATGTTGTCCGTATCAGCGGGGGTAATTGCCTCGAGGGCAGGGGAATCTTTCATCCACCCTGGGTTGCTTCACACCTCGGGAGATCTTGAGCGTATTCGCAGGGCGGTCTCCGCGGGAACAGGTCCCGTCTATGAGGGATTCAAAGTTCTCGAGAATAGTTCGCACGCACGCTCGGACTATGTCTTGAAGGGGCCTTTTCCGGAGTGGGGAAGGGCACCCAATATTCGTAAGGGTGAGGCGGAGAGTGATGCCCTGGCAGTATACCAGAACGCCTTGATGTGGGCGGTGACGGGGAAGAAGGAGCATGCGCAAAAAGCCATAAAGATTCTCAACGCGTGGATCATGACTCTCAAGAGGGTAGGGGGAATCGACGGAGTCCTAGCGGCGGGTCTCCAGGGCTTCATGTTTGCGAACGCGGCTGAGATCCTCCGCTACACCGGATCCGGATGGACAGAGGCGGAGGCGCTGCTCTGTGAACAATGGTTTCGTGAGGTGTGGGATCCTCCGCTCGAGCACTACGCGTATTTTGCTAATGGAAACTGGGAAACGGCGGCTCTCCAGACCCGGATGGCAATCGCGGTCTATTGCAGTGACCGGAAGATGTTTGAAGAGACCGTTCGATACGCTGTAGCAGGGGCGGGTAATGGAAGTATTCCGCATATGATCGTCTTCCCCAGTGGCCAGTGCCAGGAGACGACCCGCGCACAGCACTACGCGCAACTGGGACTCGGATTGCTGGGTTGTACTGCAGAGGTAGCCTGGAATCAGGGAGTGGACCTTTATGGATGGGATCAAAACCGGATACTGAAAGGGTTCGAATATACCGCGAAGTACGGTCTGGGCGAGGATGTGCCCTTTCAGCACTACCTTGATCGGACGGGTAAGTATGGACGTGGTGGTCGAAACAATGACTATGACAGGATCTCTCCTTTAAGCCGCGGAAGTTTCTGGCCCATCTTTGAGCGGATTTTTAATCATTACACGAAACGCCGGGATGTCCCGGCGCCATACTCTTCCCGGGTGATTGAGCTCACGGGACCTGAGGGCTTCAACATGGATCATGTGGGGCTTGGGACTCTCTGCCACAGACGAGATAAGAGAGCGGCCCCCGCCATGCTCTCAATACCAGGAGTGCCTTCTGGGTTTGTCATGCGGAGTTCTGATCAGGGGATTCAAGTTTCCTGGGTCCGGTCCGTTGATCCGCTGGGTTGCAGTAATGCGGAGACTTACCAATTAATGAGAGCATCGCGACCCGAGGGTCCCTTTCTTAGCATTGCTCCCCCGCTGATAATGTCCGAATTTCTGGATTCGTCCGTGACGGGGGGTGAGGTCTATTACTACAGGGCGACGGCAAGCAACAAGGCGGGTAAGAGCCCGCCCTCCGCGGTCATCGCCGCCTGCGCCGGTTTGCCGGGGCAATGGAGCTCCTCGGATATTGGAGCGATCACTGTTCCGGGATTCGTGGAATATGATGGAGACGCGTTTTCGATGGAGGGCGAAGGTAGGAAAATTGGAGGAAGGGCCGACGCCTTGCATTACCTTTACGCCAAGATGGAGGGGGATGGAGCCATCACCGCGCGCGTCACACGTCCCATGAGTTCACAATGGGCTACGCCGGGAGTGATGATGCGTGCGAATCTTCTTCCTGACTCGCCGCATGTGTCCGTCCTCCTGCATCCTCACTGGCAAGGAGGTCTGATCAGCAGAAGCAAGAAAGGAGGGGAGACGGCAGCCGGTCGACGTGAGCCTCTCGGGGACCACTACGTGATCAAAAAGAATCGCCTTAGTGCACCTTACTGGATCAGATTGGAGCGGATGGGAGATGTCTTCTCAGGATCCATGTCTCCAGATGGAATCCAATGGCAGAGCCTTGGATCAATAGAGGTGAAGATGAATAGGGTTATCCACGTCGGACTGCCGGCCTGTTCTCAGCTTCCCGGAGTAACTACTACGGTGACCTATGACCGGGTTCGCATACCTGGCTGGAGTGCTTCGGACCGTTGATCGGTCGAGGCAGATCAATTGCTCTTGAATTCTTCCGCGAAGCGCCAGTTGGTTTTGTAATCCCTCCTCAGGGGAAGATCGGATATCTCCGCGCGAACCATTTCGACAGGAATCCGGTTTCCTCTCAGGATCCGGTCGTGGAATTCCCGCGCGGTCATCTTTCCCGATAGAACCAGCTCCTTATGGAGAACGTGGAACTGCATGCCGCCGAGCATGTATGCACATTGGTAAAGGACTGGAGTGCCGGGTGCGAGAGAGCGGCGGACCTCTCCCTCTGCGTGAATGCGTTCATGGCCGACAACCTCGACCAGCATATCGACGCACTGCTGAGGGGTATATTGGTCGAGATGGTATCCCAGTGAAAAAATGATTCGAACGCAGCGATGCATACGCCAGAAAAGAAACTCCATTCGGTCTTCCGGAGTCTTTGGAAATCCAAGATCCCAAAGGAGCATTTCCCAGTAGAGAGCCCAACCCTCGGTCCAGAAAACCGTGCGATAAATTCCCCGGTGAGTGTTGTATCGGGAGGTCATGAAGTCCTGAAGGTGGTGTCCAGGAATGAGTTCATGGTGAACGGTCGCTGCCGAAAAGTGAGGATTGTTTCCCCGCATGCTCATCAGCTTGTCTGCGTGATTCATGTCAAGGTGGGGGTAGGAAACGCTGATAGTGGATCCTCCCGTGAAGAACGGGTTATAGCGCTGGCGTGCGGGGGACATCATGCCGACCCTCCAGCTGTCCTTGGCAAGCTGCGGAATGGTAACCAAGGCCTTTTCCTCGAGGTAATCGATTGCTTCCAATGCGAGTCGACGAATAACAGCTGATTGTTCGCCCGGTGGGACGTGCTTCTTTTTCACATGCTCCAGCGCGGCAGCGATGTCATCTCCAAATCCCAGTTCAGCGGCGGCCTTCTTCTGCTGGTTCACGCACCACGCCAGTTCTTTTTTCCCGATTTCAACCAGTTCTCCAGCGCTATAGGGGATCATTTCACGTGAGAGAAGGGAGGCGAGATGTTCTGCGCCGACCGGGAGCGAGTGATTTTCATCATTAAATTCCGCGGGAGTGGGCTTGCTTGAGGGCTTGGGGGTGTCTTTGGGGTCGGGCTTGAACGTATCGGCATAGGATCCAAGCGCGGCCGACAGTTTCTTGCTGGGGGCTGTAATCCACCAGGTCAGGAGCGGGTCGTAACCCTGGTAGTAATTGAACCAGTTATCAACGACGCGCTGGAGTTCACGACACCCCTCCTCCGCAGTCTTGAATATCCGTTCGCGATTTGCATCTGGTCCCTTCTCTTTCTGATGCTTCCGGCTCTTCATTACTTCGCCCTTGACCCTTTGTTCCTCGCGCTCAATTTCCTGTGCGAGGCCCTCCAGACGCGGGGCAAGTCTCTGTGGGTCGTATTTCTTCTGAGACCGCCTCTCATATTCCAATGCCGTTATCTTTTCTGCGAAGAGAAGAAATCGGGAAGCTGCCTTCAGGTGTTCAGCCTCAGCCTTGAACTTTTGATGGTCCCTTTCGATTTTTTGTCGGAAGAGAATGTAATCGACCTTACCCGACCGATTCATCTGATCAAAGTTCATGCTGAGGAGAACACGGTGCCATTCGCTGAAGAATTTCTCCATCCCTGTAATTCTTTTCGCCTCCAGCCTGGAGGGGAACTGCCGCTGGAAAGTTTCCCGGTCTTTCGAAAAGCGGTCCAGAAGGTCCCTGAAATCATTTGCGTGTGACATGGAAATCTCTTCTCCATCGGGACCTGTGTAACGTGGACCGGTGGTGGATACTTGTGCGGGAAGAAGAGAGGTCCCGGCTAGAATCAGGACCGCAGGAATAAAATTTCGTATTTTTAAACTCATGGGGAGGAGCAAGTTAGGCTACTGTGCGATATTGTAATTCGGTGGCTCGATGCCAAGAAGGTGCTTCCGGAAAAAATCTTTCCTGCGGCGATCACCGTGGCGTCCACCCCCCCCATGTCCTCCATTAGGTACTACGATCATATCAAAGTCCTTGTTCGCACGGATAAGGGCGTCCGCTAACCGCAGGGTCGATTCCGGTGGCACATTGTTGTCCAGTTCACCTACGATGAGGAGGAGTCTCCCCTGTAGTCTGTGAGCGTTATCGATGTTGGAAGATGCAGAGTAGTGAGGTCCCACGGGATATCCCATCCATTGCTCGTTCCACGATGACTTATCCATCCTATTGTCATGGCATCCGCATGAGGAGACCGCGACCTTGTAGAATTCGGGGTGAAACAGAAGGGCGCCGGTGGAGCTTTGGCCACCGGCAGATCCTCCGTAAATACCGACCCGGGTTATATCATACCAGGGGTTCTTGCTGGCGTAGGCCTGATGCCAGAGGATTCGATCAGGAAAGCCTGCGTCCTTGAGGTTTTGCCAGCAGACATCATGAAATGCCTTGGACCTGTTTGCGGTTCCCATCCCGTCTACCTTGATTACGACAAAGCCCATTTCAGTCCACGCCGAGTAGCGGCGGCCTGCACTCCAGCGCTTGGGCACGTACGAATCGTGGGGACCAGCGTACATGTCCTCGAGGATTGGGTATTTCTTGTTAGGATCGAAATTTGCGGGTTTGCAAACGATGCCCCAGATCCCGGTTTCACCATCCCTCCCCTTGGCTGAGAACACCTCCGGGGATTTCCATCCCGAGGCAAGAAGTTCACTGATGTCGGTTTCCTCGAGTTTACATACCAGTTTCCCATCAGAGACCCTCCTCAGTTCATGAGCAGGGGGGGAGTCAACACGGGAATATGTATCGATGATAAACCGCTGATCCGGGGAGTACTGTATTTCGTGGTCACCATTTCCCTCTGTGAGGGCGACGAGGCCTGTTCCATCGAAATTAATCCGATAATAGTGGATGAGATAGGGGTCCTGCCCCGGGTTTCTGCCGCTGGCGCGGAACCAGACCTGCCGTTTGTTCTCGTCAATCCGGTCGACATGTCGAACCACGAATTCTCCCTGAGTTACAGCCTTCATGGTTCCGGAGGCGATATCAATGAGATAGATATGGCGGTGGCCATCCTTTTCCGAGAAGTAAAGGATCTCCCGATGATTGAGCAACCAGTTGACCTTGGGCATTCCGAGTCGGAGGGCATGTTCGGTCCAGATGAAGGTATCGGTCTTCTCATCAACGATATTCCTGTGAGCACCGGTTGAGACATCAAATTCAATCACACGAAAGCGCTGGTGTCCGCGGTCAATCTTCTCGTAACGGAATTTTGTGCCATCCCTCGTCCAGCGCAGGCGCGGACCTCGGAAGTCGATGAGGCCCACCTTTGGTTTGCTCTGCAGGCGCTTGCGAAGGTTGAACCAGTTTAGTTCGTAGGTGGTAAATTTATCTCCGGGAAGTGGGTAGCGGCGGGAATGCAGTTTTGCTCTTCCACCCTCCTTGGGAGAGGATTGGATCATGTGAACTTCACCTACGTCGCCCGGTTGGACACGGAAGGCAACCAGGTTATTTGAATTAGGGCTCCAGAATGGTTGCTGGTAGCTGTTCTGCTCCTCACCATCCTCAGAGAGTTGAATTTCCTCACTGTCATCGATGTTGGCGCGAATCCAGAGGTTGTGGTTTTTGATGTATGCCTTCCATTTTTTATCCGGGGAAAGATCTCTACTTGGGCGATAGGGTTTGTACCTCGAGTCATCCTGGGCTTTCTTTTCCTTCTCATCGCTGGCTGGAGAAGCTGCCGGCCGATTGATTTTTTCAAGCTGGCAGGTATCGATATTGCATCGGTACCACTTACCTCTCAGCGAGAAGGTTGCTGTCCTTTTTTCGAGGTCAAAGGAAAGGTTCTCGAGTGGCAGCTGTGCTCCGGTGAATTCCCCTGAATCTTCCCTCCGGAGAGCAGCAGCCAGTCTGTCATGGTCAAATGCGTGCTGGCGTAATCCTTTCTTGAGGTCGACCAGAATAAACTCACGTTCCCCCTTCGGCAGGTTGTTGCGATACCACATCCATGACCCATCGGGACTCCAACTGGGGTTGATGCGAGCCTTGTAGACATTGGCGTGCGCAACTGGGAGGATGCTCAGAACGAGGGTAAGGAGGGCGCAGACGGATTTGATGCTCATATGCTTTGTGCAGTTTCAAATGAAATATGGCCGGGTTACAATCACACAGTCCTGCCGCGGGGAGGCATTAGGGCCCGTTTACAGCAATCTTCAGGACGGAATGGCCCAAACTGTGGCCTGAAGAGGTTCCCCGGGCCTCCGAAACCAAGATTACTGTCCCCTAAGTCGCACGAAGAGAGGGCCAGATCGGCTCTCGGTAGGCTGTTTCATGCGCAGGGTTGTCATTTGAGTGCCGTCTCCCTGATTGACCTGAGACAGGAGCTCGGTGAGCTCCTGGGCAGAGTTCCATGTAATGAGGTCGTCCGAAATTTCGAGTGAGAGGGATCCGAGTGCCTGCATGCTCTGCCGGAAACTGATGACGAAGTATTGACCGACCGCATTGCCAACATCAAGGGCGTCCACCCGGAGAATCAGGACAGGTTCGATGGTGAACTCCAGAGGATCCGTCCCTTGCAGGAATTCCATGAAATTGCTGATGGTGTCGTGGTCCTCGTCATCCTGAGGTCCTCCCTCAAGATTGTTTGCTGTAGACCACGTATCGTAGTCGAGGCCAGATGATCCCTCTTCCCCGGGCGTTCCTCCCGGAATACGACTGGCCCTCCAGGTGGAGGGATCCCCGCTTTCTCCCGGGGAATCTGGATTGAGCAGGACGAGACTTGAGCCTTCTCCGTCGGCGGCAGCAGGCCAGGGAGGCTGGTCGTTATAGGTAAAATCAATGATCGGCTGGGATGCTGGTCCGGAAAGAAGGATCCTCTCTCCGTCGTTGCTGAGGCGTCCGGTATACTCGAACGACTGGATGTTGGGAAGAGAACCGTAACGCGCTTCGAAGGCGATTCTTTGTCGTAGGAGTAGTAGGCGCTCGCCCGGCTCGAGGACCGTGTTGTCCGGAAAGGCAAAGTTTACGGCGGAATCAAATCGAACTCCCGTAAGGTCTATATTTCTGGAGCCTGTGTTGAGGAGCTCGATGAATTCGTAGTCATCCCTGTCGTTGCTGATGGCCGATTCCTCGGCCGAGGAGGGTTCGTCCGGGTGATAGTTAAGTTCCGCGATGACAAGGTTGCGGCTATTCGCTGGTTCGCTGTCGATCGTGTAGAGTGCTTCGTTCAGCGCGCTCCACTCTCCTGTGCGTGTATCGTAGGCACGCGCCTTTAACCGGGTTGGGCACCGCAGAAAGAGCGGATTTGAAACGTTGTTGGCGCCAGCTCCACTTCGGAGGGAGAGAACATTGGCAACCGGATTAGGGACTCCCCCGGGCAGGCGGGGGTCATTCCCGTCGACGGTATAGTAGATTGTCCGCGCATTCGATGACATTGAAATGGGAGTAGTCGGCATGACGGAACCTCCATGCTGGCTGAAGACCGGAGCGACAATATCGGGATACATTCCATTCGATTTAAAGCGACTCACCATGGTATCAGTTAGTCCGCGGAAGTGGTTGTTCATCAAGTTGGCCTGATAAGACTCCCATGAGTTTGGAGAGCGGAAACCCCAGCGGGCAGACTCTGAGATGAAACCTAGACGAGCCTCCGCAGTCCGGACCCTGAGGCGTCTGATGTTATTTATTGGGGTGAAGGCACCGTCGTTAAAGAAGTGCTTGTGAATGCGGTCAGCTACCAGCATTCGGAAATCCTCCCCTCCCAGACCGCCCCTCATCTCAGACATGATGTTGAGAGGCCCGGGATGTCCTACTTTGCCGGAACTGGCAGGGCGCAGGTAGCCATCAGCATCCTTGATCATAAACTTGAAGGGCACCCCTTCCACGGAAGATCCAAATGAGCGGAATTCACTTTCCGAATCACCACTAACCCAGACGAGCATGAAGTCGATTATGTTGGCGATATCAATGTGACTTGAGGCCTCATTGAAGGGGTCAGGTCTGAGGACAAGGGACTTGGCTGCGTTCCAGAACCGTCCCGGTCCATCGTAGACTTCCTCATCATTTCTGAAGTTATCGTTGGCGTTTACGGCCTCGTAGTCGTCTTTACTACCTCCATAATAGCTGGAGGCCATGTCTGCGCTCCATCGCTCGCGCATGTGGTATTGCCCCCAGTACCTTCCGTTCAGGTAGACGTGAACGAATCTTCCGTGAGGTGCGATATTGCCCATATCCAGCATGGTATCATCGGTAAAGCGGTTGGACATGTACGCTCCTCTTGAACTCATGTCATGTGAGCCGCTGCGAAGATTGATGACGTCAAACTCTTCTGCGGGGGGATGTTGCTGGTATTTGAAGCCTTCAAAAATCGGGTAGCGCACCTTGGTGGGACCAAAGCGCTCCCGGAAGGCGATCCGGAAGCTCTTCTTACGGAAGTTGGTGAACCGGCCGCCGTAATTGCTCAGGCCTCCATCCTCCTGAAATCCCTCGCGGCCATCGGGAAAAATCATTTCAATAGATGCTGGATATTCCTCCCGGATATTTCCACCCCCCTCGTTCAGGAAGCTGGAATTCTGCGTGATGAGAGATATGGATGGGACTGCTTGCAGTGAATCCAGCATACGCGGTCCGTAGGTCGGGCTCTGCGTGATGCTGGTTCGCATGTCGCTCTGGTCGACCACATCGGACGGGAAGATGTATGTGTGGGTGTCTACGTTGGTGGGTTGCAGGTCGTCCTTGTAGGCAATGGCTCTGACTACAACCGTGCGATTAATATTCAGAGGTTCGCGATAGACTCTCCCGGAGAGTGGGCCCGGCGTAGACCCGTCGATCGTGTATCGGATCTCGGCACCTTCTGTAGTGCTGGAAAGTTCAAGGTCGAACGGTTGAGTGAAGAAGCCCCGATTCACGCTGAACTTGGTGTCTTCCACAAATCCCCCAAGGGCCTCTCCATTAAAGGCAGCGGGGGTTGGGATCTCGAAAAAGCCGCCCTCTCCCACTGAAGGGTTCGTAATTCGTATTCCCCGGAGCTCAGGTGAGATGAGCATGTCCGAGCTGTTCAGGCCATTGTTCAGACCGTGGATGGAGAGAATATTACGGCCTAGGACCAGGAGGTCTCTGTGCTCTGAGAGATCGAAGATCTCATATTCCAGAGCAAGGGTATCAGCATGACTGGTGGTAGCCTCAGAGTTGTATGAGAGAGTCCCGGCGGGAGGGCTGTTCTCCGATAATATCCATGTTCCATTCAGGTAGGCGACGAAACCATCGTCGTATTTCATGCCGAGGGAGAGATCCGTCAGGGTAGAGGGCTCGTTGAGATCAAAAGGCACGCGGAGGTAAAGGCTTGTGTTGATGCCGTTGAGATCTTTTCCGAGGTTTCCTCCCGCCCCGAATTCTGGGACATAGGTACTATCCTCATCATATCCGATTCCGGTGAAGACGTCGCGCCAAGTGGAGTCATCGAATCCTCGTTCCGTCCAGCCACTGCCGAGTGCAGCATCATCCGGGGTTGGCACGCGCGCCTTTGCCGCTGCGTCCCGGGTCAGCAAGGTTGCCGGAGTTCGACTACTTGTCTGAGCAAGCCCATATGAGATATCCTGTCGCTGGTCGGGAAGAGGGGAATCCGCTGATCCAAATTCGGAAATAACAGAGATGCCATCGGGTGCGACAAGTCCGAGGTACTCACCCTCCTTATCAATCTTGAAATTGGTATGTAGTTCCGCCTCTGGATCCCTGCGGTTCTTCTCTGATGCGAATACGAGCATAAATTGACCAGGCCCGAGCTCGACCGCCGGGAAAGACCACTTCGTGAGAGCGCTTTCGTCATCGGTAAGATAGTGTCCTCCGAGATCAGCCGGCACAGGGCTGGCGTTGAAGATCTCTATCCAGTCTGAGTATTCTCCGTCGCTGTCACGCAGCCCGGCTGTGTTGTCGGCAAGAAACTCAGTGAGATAGAGATTGGCCGCCGCTGGCATTAATGAAAGAAGCCACAGAGCCGCGAGGCCTGAGGAACGCTGAAGGTAGCGAGGATGAGAGGAGGATTTTAATGTCAAATTCACAGGAACAGCAGTCTGTGGAGCTTACCTGGGATAGGTTTTGAGGACACCTCAAAATATCAGGTATCAGGGAAAGCCAGAACGAAGATAACGTTTAATCGGGAGGCATAGAAACAGGCATGATCTTAATCCAGGTGGGTAATGTGGGCCTGCCTTTGATGGGACCACTGTGGTTCCACACAGGAATATCCTGACGAACAATTACCTCGGGTGAAGTTGTACTCCGGGCCATTGGACAGCGTTGGGGAAGTCACCGCTTTCGGTTGGAACAAACTTCAGTTGTCCAAGGTCGATGAGAAAGCTGCTCTGGAGCGGGCCCTTGCTCTGGGCCTTCATTCGGTGAACGCCGCTCGTCAGAGTTAATGTGGCCAATTTAGCCCATTTGTAATCGTCCCAGGTGCCAGTGTTCGGGACAGCTCCCGATATTTCTCGCTGGCCCACTCCAAGACTGATTGAGCTTCCGACAGTATCCTGTTGCAGCGCCCAGTTGATCCATAGGTCAAATTGCCCTTCCTTCTGGACCTGAAAGCGCCACTCCGCGCGGTCCCTTTGGTTTCCCCAGTGTCCAAGGTTGCGATACCGCTGCTCGAAGACGAGGCTGGGCCCATAAACTTCTGCTGCCGATGCCGGTAGTGTGATGACACCGCTGGATTCCTGATTGATAAGCTCGGGAGCGTTGTTTGCGAATACCTTACGGGGGGTTCCCGCGACCTGAAGGTAGGCGAGCAGGTGACGCATTTGGGCGAGGTCCAGGGATGATTCCAGACCTTCTGGCATCAGGGAACGCCCTGTTGAGGCAAGGGATCTGATCTCATTACGCGGAATGGTCGAGCGATCCCCGCCAATATTCACAAGGGTGATGGCAGAGCTTGTTTCCTGGGCGACGGCTCCGGCGTGGGTCGTTCCGTCCCGCAGCGAAGCAATGAACATCATCCAGTTCTGGGTGATAGCCTGGTTCGGATCGAGAATAGCGGTGAGATATGCTCTGGGACTTCGATCGGTGAGAGAGGCGAGATCCGGCCCAACTGCCCTGCCGACCCCGTCGAGTCGGTGGCAGGAAGCACATTGCCCGGCGAAGATTTCCTTTCCGAGTAGACGATCTCCCTCACCACCGAGTGCATC
>Ga0160422_10001360_pt1 | contig 15302 bp, 4 predicted proteins | sample Fk160mmetaG_FD_108192 | JGI IMG/M metagenome (GOLD analysis project Ga0160422, IMG submission 108192) | Marine microbial communities from the Central Pacific Ocean - Fk160115 60m metaG | ecosystem: Environmental > Aquatic > Marine > Oceanic > Photic zone | place: The Central Pacific Ocean...
TCAACGCTGCCTGGCGAGGCGACATCGCCGTCATCATCCAGACCGTCGTTGCCGGCCGCCGCAACGACGTAGATGCCTGCGTCCGTGGCCTGTCTTGTGGCTGATGACGAGTCGCCTTCCGTCCCGTTGGTGTCTTGGCTTCCACCCAAGGACAACGAGATGATGTCGGCTTGGAAATCAAACTGGCACCAACGAATGGCATCGGCGACGTCGGTGTCCTTGCCCTCGTTTTCCCCATCCCCGTTGTCTTGGAGGGCTGCGACCATGGCAAACGATACGTCGGGTGCCGAACCTCTCTGGTCGGCGTCTTGGGACAGAAGCAAACCGGCCATCAGCGTGCCGTGAGCCACCGAACCGTAGTCAACGGGTTCTTGAGATGCCCCGATCAAATCTTTGAACACGATGTCCACGCCCTCAAACGCCTCGTGAGAACCGTCAACGCCAGTGTCAACCATGCAGACGCGCACGCCTTCGCCGGTCAGCCCGGATTCCTGCACGTCCCTGATGCCCGATGCATCGAAGGCCCATTCGGATTTGGGCGCCGGTAATTCAACCACGAGCCACTGGTTTTGCCACATGAGCAAACTCAAGGAAACGAGTAACGCAAAGGCCACTACGCCAGATATGGACCATCGCTGAGGTTTGTAGTGGTGGATGGGCTCCACCGAGAGCGGTGCCCAACCCATGGTTTCCGACCGCCATTCGTTTTCATGACCAACCACGGTCGGGTCGACAGCCGAAACAATCCTTCGGTCGGAAGGTTCAGGCAGGTACTCAACGCCCCTCAGCCCCTCCATGGCTGGCGCTATCCGGGGAAAGCCCTCATGAACCCTTGTTTGAAAATTCACCAAAAACTGAACATCAGAACTTGTTGCTTGAGCGGCTACGGCTGGTACGAACGCCGCCGTAAACAACCATGATGGCGATGAACGCAATCAGGAGGTTCATCCATGGCGATTCCCCATCGGCGGTTGATTCAACGTTGTACTCCAAACTGAAGTCGTCCGGATCGGGAATCGACTCGACGCTCTCACCTTCTGCTCCAACCACATCGATACGGTAGTCAAACCGCTGCGGGCCTTGTGGGAAGGTCAGGTTCTCGAAGACCGCCATGCGAGTTTCGCCGGCTGGCACGCTGATCGTCTGCGAGAGCTCTGCGCCGCTGGGCGGGGTGAGGTACACAATGACGGAGGGCGCATCGAGCAGACCCGTGTTTTCAATGGGTATGCGGACAGCACCTGCCTTTTGCGCAATGAGGTCGGATTCCGTGGCAATGTCGGCTTGGTTGAGCTCCAGTTTCACGGTGGCTTTCTGGATGCTCACCTCCACTTCCTCTTGCTCCAATGTTTCATCTTCGCTGTTGACATAAATCGTCAACTTGAATTCATCATCGTTGTCATCGTAGGTGGCCGGTGCAAACACGGTGAACTGTTGGGTTCTGGTTTCACCCGTGCTCAGCGTTAGCGTGGATGTCATCGGTGTCACCGACCAATCGGCTGGCACACCGCTTTCAAGCATCTTGATGGTGAACGTGTCTTGACCGTTGCCGTCGTTGGTGATGTCAAACGAGAACGTGCGTTCAACGTTGGCAGCCATACCCAGTTCTTCGGTGGCGGAAGAGATGGAGAACCCGTACGTTTGCGGCACGAAAACCTTCACCGATGCCTGGGAAGATTCGCCAAGGTCGGTCGTCAACCGCATGGTCATGCGATGACCGTTCTCAAGCGACCAAGCCTCCGCCACATCCGGGAGTTGTATACGGACAGTGATGTTTGTGGCCAGCATTGCTTCAACATCGTCGTTACCAATGCCAAGGCTGACGTTGATGGTGCTCTCGTATTCGCCGGACGCCTCGTCCCAGAAGGACACCTCCCAAAGGTCGGAATCCTGAGCGAGACCCATCTCGCCCGCAACGCTGAACACGTCCATGATTTCCGTACCGTTGTAGGTGATTTCGAAGGTAGCGTCGATGGTCTGGTACGCCGACTCGTTGACCGTGGAGACCTTTGCCAATATCTCATCGGCTGCGTTTCCGGTCGTGGAATTTGACGCCGAAGCGAACGTTATGTCAAGCGCTGAATTCACCCTTCGGTTGAACTGCAGCGTGGCGGCGATGGTTGAATCAGCGTTGACCGTTGTGGTCTGACCGCCATAATACTCCATCTCAAGTTCGTTTGCGTGCTGAACGGTCATAAACTCAGCATCAAAGGACACGCTGCCTTCTGGGAAGAGCTCACGAAGTTCACCGGAAGCAGGCACGGCCATCACCCACGACATGCCGTCGAAGGTGACTTCCAACTCAACAGGCTCCTGAACCATGGACGCACCGGCATCATCTGAGCCAGCATGGTGGTCTCCCTGTTCGATATCTGTCCAAGCCGTGGTCAGATCAACATAGCCGCCTAGGGACATCACTTGACTGATGTTACCGCCGTTGGCAACGGTGGCATCGAGCATACCGATGGCCACACCGCCTCCGTTTGGACCGGGGTTCTTCTGTGTGACAACAACAACCCAGTCACCAGGTTGTATGCTTGAGGTCCACTCAAGGGTTGAACCGTTCATGGTTCCCGAGACCTGTACAGAATCCCTTTCCACACCAGCGATTGGGTAGAGCACGATCTGCGCATCGACGAGACGTGCGGCATCGAGTTGGTCAGTGACGGTGCCCGCAACATCCACGAAGCCTGCCGTGACTTCAATATCGGTTGAATCGGGGCTGTCCCGTACGGTATAACCAGATTGGTTTTCGGTGGCGTAGTAAACCGTCTCGAATCCTTCTTTCTCAACGGTTACATTGTAGACATCGCGAATGGGCACAAAGAGACGCCAGACACCGTCTTCATCGGTGACCACGGTCGTGTTGACCTCGGTGTTGTTGCTGCCAACAACGGTGATGTTCATGTCGGGGAGGCCCTCGCCTTGACCCGGAAGGCTGTTGTTGTCCAAGTCCCAGTAGACCTTGCCGCCGATTTCAACCTCCAAGGTGGCGTAAACGGGGTCAAGAACGAGCACGTTGTTTTCGTCTGCATCATCGGTGGTGAACGGTGATTCGCTGGTGTCCATGAACCACGACCTCGTACCGATGGTGCGGTTGAAGTAGAAACTCCAGTTTCCGGGCATGATCAGTTCCGTTGAGTTGCCGTCTGCATCCGTACGGTCAAAGGTGATGTTGCCCAAACCGTCGTGACTCACGGCCGTGACCGTCATGTCGCTGAGCGCTGCATCGGTCACCGCTTCCATCAGTTGCATGGTAACTTCAACGCTCACTTCTGTGGTGAGGCTGAGGCCGTTGCGGGATGAGTCTTCCTCAACGAGGATGGGCTGTCGCAAGGTCTCGGTGTGGTTAGCGTTGTCAAACGGTGCGACGATGGCCAACCAGTGCCCTTCAGGCACGTAAGCGGCAAAGGAACCGTTTTCGTCCGAGCCGATGTTAAACCATTCGTCATCAGCCTCGTTGTACAAGAGGAAGTCGTTGGCGATGCCCTCGTTGGTTGTGTTAAACAGTGTGCCGGACACCAAGTAGGTGTTTTTCAGAGCGACATTGACAGGCTCTTCAACGGGGTCCAAGCCGATTCGCAACGCATCGAAGAACTGGTCGGCGACAAGGTCGTAATCGGTGGCGTTTTCATCGCTGGCAACCGTTCGATTGAACACGATGTCGTAACCACCGGGCGTCAGCGCCACGGTGATGACACCGGCCTCGGTGTAGTCCTCCGCATGGTAGTAGAGTGTTTCACGGGTGGAATCGATGGGCTTGAGACCGAAGGCGGGCGAAACGGCCGTGCCGTTGTCAAAGGTACCGTCTTCGGCGGCGTTGAGGTACACATGGAGTTCAACTTCAACGGCCTCGGGTTCGACGGTGATTTCAATCCTTGACGACTCTTCATTGTTGGACCTGTTGGCCACCAAATCATCCACTGAACTGGCGTTCAAGCGCTCGTCAACCACCGACACATCCCAGATGCCGTCGGGCAGGTCGAAGGAAAATTCACCGACCTGATTGGTTTCCGTAGTGTAGGACAAGCCTTCGGCGTTCATCGCCGTGATCACGGTTGGCTCCCATGTCGGTAAGGATGCGTCGTAGTTTGTGCTGTTATCGTACAGATAGACAACACCTTCCACATTTGTTGTCGGTTCGATGTAAATTTCCCCAAGGTCAACACTTTCGCCCGTTTGTACAGCAACAAGACCGCCATACCCACGGGACGTGATGGCGCTTTGCGTTGTCATGTGGTAGGTAAAGCCAGAAGGTACCCGGATGGAGAATTCACCCGTGATGTCTTCGGTGACGGTGCGGAACTCCAGATCGCCTGAAACAAAGACAACCGTGAGCCCATCGGCACCTTGCGTCGAGTTGAACTTGTCCTCGGATGCTGTGTCGTTGTACCAATTGTTCCATTCGTCTACCGTTTCGCCGGGGTAATTTCTGAACGAACCGTTGATGAACGCCGATTCGGCGTAAGTCACCTCACGAGTGATGTCGTCATCGCCTGGCTCAAGGTCGATTTGGTCGAACAGAACGAACTCAGGGTTGACATCATCGCGAATGTCCCATACGCCGTACAACAACTCAACGTACAACTCGCCGTTCTCATCGCTGGTGGCGTTGATGGGTTCGAGAAGATCAAGTTCGTTCTCAAAAGTGATGGTCCTGTTGGCAACGTCAAAGAGCGGCGCTTGGGTCTGCGAGTCAACTGGAGACACAAGGGTCAGGGTGACGTCAACGGTGTCGGGGATGTTTAACGCCAACGTGATGTTGGTCGTTTCATCGGACACGACAACCGATTCGTTGTAGTCGTACCAGCCGTCGTTGTCGACGTCGCCACGGTAGTAATAATCGCCCTTTGGAACGGGTCCGTGGGAGAAGTTACCTTCCTCGTCCGTGACGATGAGGGTGGCGAATTCATCGCCCAAGTCAACGTCAACGAACTCGATGGTTTGGTTGGCCATGAAGTCGCCGTGCATGTCGGTGAGCGTGTCTTCAAAAATGGCACCAGGCATGGTCATCTCAAGATCGTAGGTCGGTTCAATACCGATTTCGACCGGGTCGGGTAGCAGGACTTCCTTGCCGTTCTCCAACTGGGCAATCATGTTGTAAGTGCCCGGAAGAAGACCGGTTTTGTAGAAGGAGCCCGGCTCGACCATTGGTCCAGAGAACGTTCCAACACCGATGAAAAGCCCGGTACCGTTGAAGGTGCCCGTGCCTTCGAACAAGCCTGCACCTTCAAGGGTCTCACCTTGTCCGGTATCGGCATCGCCGTATGTTCTGGTAAGGGTGGACGTCCCCTCTGAGGTAAAGCTGCCGTAGGCGTCGACGGTGCCCTCCAACCGGTACTTCGAGTCATCTTCGGAGATTTGACAGACGGTCTGGTTGGCAGGCATGATAGCGGCCGATTGATTGTCGGTCTCGCACAACACGATGCCGTCTTGTCCGATCCAATCCGCATCGATAACACCGTTTCCGGACCAAGTACCGTTGGCAAAGAAGGTGCGTTCGTTGCCAATTTCTCTGGTAAAGATGCCGATGAAGTTGCTCGCAAGGGCAATGCCCTCGCTGTCAAAGGAACCGTTTTCCACGATGGTCGCCTCGCCGGTGCCCTGCAGGATGCGCGATTCCTCGGAGGTGAACGAACCACTGGTGGTTTCAACCGTGTAGTTGTCCGTCATCGACCAGATGTTTCTGAGGATGAACGTTGTTTCTGAGATAGGGTCGCCGTTGAAACTCTCGTCGCCAGACCACGAAACGGTACCCGATACACCGCTGCTTTGAACGGCCAAATCAAGGCTTGGGACGGTGAGGTTTGACCGGTCGGCTTGTTCTCCGCTCACGTTGAGGTAGGATTCACCAAGCCAGGTCATGTCAGCAACTTGACCCAAGAGGGCCGTGATTTCGTTGATTTCACGGTTTTCGTTGGTATCGGTGTAAATGTCGGGCAGACGGTTGCCATAGGAACCGTCGCGAACATTGTCCCGTGCTGCGGTTGGGTCGTACTCCCCCGCAAAGGCGGACACCCTGATACGGCCGGCAGGAGCGAGGAATTCGTAGTGGCCTTCGTCATCAGCGTCAACAAAGCCGATGGGAACCCAATACGCACGGGGGTCGTTGTCGACACCAGCCTCACCCGAGAAAGCGTCTCGCTCAATGAGCAAACGAACGCCTGGGAGTCCTTCTCCGGTATCGCTGATGGTCACTTGACCGGTGAGTTCAGCCCCGGGGTAATACTTCAGAATCTTGACGTAGGAATTGGCTTGCGGGATGCCCAAATCGGGTCGCTCATCGTACCAGTTGGCCAAGACGAAGTGGTTCATCATGGCCCCAGGCAACGGCAGGGCCGAAGCGAGGTAGGTTCCGGGGGAACCGGACATACCGATAATTTGGGCGGGTTGTGGGTTGCTTGAACCGACATCAAGGCCGAGTGTGGAGGCTCCATACCCAACATAGGTACGGGCGACCATGGTGTCGAAGAAAGCTGGGTTGTGGTCGACACGAACGTCTTCGATCTGCAACGGATCGATGTCGGCGCCTGCCTGCTGGTTCAGGAAGTCCTTTTGCATGGCTTCATCAACCTCTTCGCGAGTCATTTCGTCTTGGAAATCACCACGGAGGGTTTCGTAGACCTCGTCCATGTACATGTCGATGTCTTGACCGGAGAGGATGGTTGGTGCTCCGAAGATTCCCATCGGCTGACCTCGGTTGTAGTTGGCATCCGCCGTGTATCGGCCCGCCTTGGGGTAAAGGCGATCGTCGATGGCGAAGTAGCGAATTTCGTGGTCCCTCGAGATTGTTTCTCCCGGTGCTCCTTGGTAGTCTTGGACATTGTAGAGACCCTCGAGGTTGATGAGATCGTAGTAAATGTCGTGAACCGTGTGGGTTGGGTGCGCATCCATCGCCGCCGTCAACAGTTGGGTGACCATGGCGAGCCGGGCGTTCTTTCGGTGGATGGAGGTGGAAACCGACTGGAATTCGTCCAGCAAGTCTTCCGTGTACCAATACTCACCGAAAATGGTGTGCGTGCGGCCATCCACCGTTTCTTCAGAGGTGCGAATGTTGTTGCTGAACGTTTGGTCGGCTTCTGCTTTGGAGCCGAAGGCATCGCCAACACAGGACGTGGCGACGGCATCGGCGCAAGACAAAACGGCGCGGTCTTTGTAGACCATGTACACCTTCGTGTCGTTGAAGATGCCGGCTTCATGCGTATAACCTTCGGCCATGACGACGTTTCGGTTGGATTTGACGACATTGAACGAACGCTTCTCGATAAAGTCAACCATGGATTCGTCAAAGACGAGCTGCATCGTCATGAAATCGTCGTATTGCGCGTCGTTGAGGTACTTGTCCATCACACCGGCAAAGGTGGGCGTGAAGGCGTGGTCATCGCCATCCGTTGCGTACGTTCGATCGGCCTCTGAGAGTTGCCAGATGAACATGGCCGTGAGGTCGTCTTGATTACGTGCTAGAAGCATGTTCCCTGTCGCAGGAATGCCGGATTGGAAGTTGTCAGACACCGACGGGTGTTTGCCCGTGCTCAACGCTTGGAAACCGTAGTCCCACCAGGAAACGAAAGCAGGTCTTTCCGAGTATCTATCGTCCTGATCTTGATTGGCCAGCCACTCGTAAGCAGAGTTCCAACCTTGGTCGTTGAAGGACGACCCAAAGCTGCCGAGGTATCGGCGTCCGTCGTAGGCGCTGCTGTCCAGAATCGAGAAGCCCAAGCCGTCAAAGCGCATGATGTCAGGCATGATGTTGTAGATGCGTTCGTCTATTTCTCGTTCTTGAGCCGACGTGCCAGGAATGGCCGAATCCAATCCGTAGGTCGCTTGTTGGCCAAAAATCATGATCATGACAAGGAAGACAGCGGAGAATTGTGGCGTCCGCCACACGGCTTTGCGAGCGCCAGCGATGCGGTCCGCGGGCGTCCGAATACCGAATTTCTTCCACGAGCGCACCACTTTGCTCCACTCGGCCCACTGCCAGAAGGCGACGATACCCGCCGCTCCGAGAATGGCCATCACGGGTGCTGCGTTGAACATGAAACGGGCTGCGTTCCAGGCCATGAACGTGGCCGTGAAGACCCACACACCAAAGAGAAGAGCCGTTGCGTTGCGGTGACGCAGACCCCGCCACAGCAGGCCGCCGCCCATGATGAGCGCCAACAGGAACGTAATGGGACCAAAGGAGGCGAAGAGTTGCGCACGGTTTGGTGCGTTGGCTTCTGCGACCGTTCCGAAAATCTTGGTTTTGCTGAAGTAGCCGCTTCCGGTGAACAAGACATCCCAAGCATCGGAGTAGTCCAAGGTCTTGAGAACGAACAAGATGGCAAAGAACACCGTAGCGACGCCAGCAAGCGTCCCGAGTACCAACAGCCATGGCTTGTCCCTGAAACCGGTGGTGACAAACGAGATGGCGATCGTGAAGCCGAAGATGAACAAGAACGGCTGGAGACCCGTTGAGTCAAACACCAAGTTGAGTTGAGGGTGAGCGTAGAACGGCAGGGCCATCAGGAACGTGGTTGCCAACATCACGAGGAACATCACGCTGAGCGTGGTGGAGTCGCGGCGGCGGAACATGTTCAAGGCCACTTGCAAGGCGTAAGCAAGGAACAGGATCGAGGGGCCGACCACAAACCCTTTCCAACCAAGAGCGACGATACCGAAGGCCACACCTGCAAGCACGGCGTTGGCCATAGCCGCTTGCCGCTGTGCAGCCACATCGTTGAAGGCTCGAACGAAGGAAAGCGGGTGTGCTGACGTGGTCTTGGTAAGGCGTACTGAACCGGCGTATTTGACAGCCCGAAGCCAGTACATGAACCCGATCGAGATGAACAGCATCACGAACGAATCGTGGTCAGCCAGACCCCAGGTGGAGTGCGTGACGTGAGCCGGCATGAAGGCGATCAACCAAGCGGCGAGAACGCCTGCTCCTTTGCCGAAGTGGTCCTTGGCCATGCTGGCGATAGGGAAGACGGTCAGGGCGCCGTAAACGGCCGGAAGGCCGAGCATGCTCCACCAAACAGCCTCGTCCGGAGAGGCGACGAAGGGCTTCAAAACCATCGCACCAACAGCCATGGACCATGAGAACAACGGCGGCCGAGGGTTGATGCCGCCGATGGGGTAGAACCTGTCAGCATCAACGATGAGGTGAGCGTTGTTGGCGAGGATGTAGTCGACAACCCGCTTCATGTACCAGGGGTCGGAGCCTCCCGTCATGTCCCAGTTTTGCGTGCCGAGAGCGTTCATCGAAGGCACAGCGTACCACTGAATTCGAACGGCGAGACCGATAAGGAAGGCCATGATGACCATGAGGCTGGCGCCGTGGGCGCGCATGAAGAGCCGGGCCTGCGATGGCTCGTGCTCGCCGCGGTTGGCCCACCCACCGTAGTTTTCGTTGTTGCCGATAGAATAGATGCCTACGCAAATGAAGAACGTGATGGCGAGCCAAATCAATGCACCCCACGTACCGTCGAGGTTTTCGTTGTACCAGATGCCTGATTCAAACGCTGCGGCGACCTGATAGAGCGTCCACAGTGAACCCACGAGCATGGCTCGTGTAAACCAACGCTCGGCCACCATGCCGGCGACGATAAGGGCCACGACACCGGTGAAGAAGGCGCTCCAGTATCCGAGGTATCCATGATAACCAACCTCTTCGGTTACGCCCAGCTTGTCGACGATGCCAACCGAGTCGAAATGCCAAATGGAGATAGCGAAGGCGATGACCCACATCGTGAGGGCACCCATGAGCGGAAGCGCTGCACGGTTGAACCCACTGCCGGTGCCGAGGAACGAGAACCAACCCTCCTCCCCTGCTGGGTTGAGATTGCCTCGAGCGAGCACACCAGCGAGCAGTCCAGCGGCAACTGACAGCGTCAAGTACGCAAAGAAAACATACGCTGCGGCTTGCCGCTCCAAATTCATGGTGGACCTGTATTCCCCACTATCGAGTTGTATGATCGACGACACGCCGTCAATGCCTGCGACGGTCGAGAACGAGCCGTACGCCGTGTTGGCAGCGGCCAAAGCAAGCCAGAAGCCAACGGCTCCGAAAGCAAGCGCTGTCATCCACTCGTGGCGGCCTCGCATGTCCAAATTTGAACCGACGAGGACGATGATGGCGAACATCAGTGCGGCGAAAGCGTCAACGCCGGCGAGCATGTAGAGAGCTTCGGCACCGACAAAGGCCACAACCAACACGCCGAGGGAAACGGTGGAAGTGGACAAATCAGGCACGGATTCTCGAACGATGCGTGGCACGACGGCCAGCATGCTGGCGATGGCGACGACGAGCATCGGCATCATGTTGTTCGCTGTCAAGTCGTATTCAATGCCCACGACTTGTGTGGTGGCAAGAGCGAGCAGCACGGCCAGAGGTGCTAGCAGCAACCCCATTGCGGCACTTGGCTGATTCGCCTTCGTTTCCGTTTGTTCATTCATTATTCTCCCTCATTTTAGGTACAGCCTCAAGGCTGGCGAGGTTTGCGAGTTCTGAACCCCTTTTGAAGGTGATGGGTTGCGACTGAAATCAATGTGCCTCAGTCGTCGTTTTGCTTAAGACATCCAATTCGGAAAACAACCCAAAATTATTGCATCGCTCTGTGGGCGATATCGGTTCGAAAATGTGCGCCCTCAAGATGAATTCCCGACAGCAAACGGTACGCCTCTGATTTGGTGCGTTTCACGTCCACACCCAAGGCCGAACAGGACAGCACGCGCCCACCGGTGGCGATGTATTGCCCGCTCTCATCCACACCAACGCCCGCCAGATTGACCCATGTCTCCCCGTACACCGCCGTCTCAAGGGCCTGTTCCAATCCACGGATGGGTCGACCTTTCACGGGGGCACTCGGATAGCCTTCTGAAGCCAAAACCACGGTCAAGGCGGTGCCTTGACGAATCTTGAGAGAAAGTTTGCTGAGCCCGTCGGTTGCAGCGCCATGGAGCAAGGCAAACATGTCGGTTTCAACCAGCGGCAAGGTCACTTGGCATTCCGGGTCACCAAACCGTACATTGAACTCGACAACAAAGGGGTCCCCGGATGCATCGATCATCAGCCCGATGAACAACACGCCCCTGTACGGGACGGGCTGGCCTGAAAGGTGGCGGTGCATCGGTTCCACGATGCGTTTCAATACCCGCTCGTGGACCTGTTCGGTGATGACGGGGGCAGGGCAGTAGGCACCCATGCCTCCGGTGTTTGGGCCATTGTCCCCGTCGTAGGCTCTCTTGTGGTCTTGGCTGGGTGGCAAGGTGTGAAATCCTGTGCCGTCCATGACCACCAGCATGCTGGCTTCCTCACCCGGAAGGAAGGCCTCCAGGAGAACGAAACCGTCCGTGTCGATGGAGGCGTTGATGAACCGTTCGGCTTCGTTTCTGTCCGAGGTTACAACCACGCCCTTGCCACCAGCGAGCACGTCCCGCTTCACGACCCACGGCTGACCGGCGTAAGCATCCAAGGCGGCGGCGATATCGCTGGTGGCGTCCAGCCGCTGAAACGCTGCTGTTGGGACACCGGCCGATTCCATGGCGAGTTTGGCGTGAAGCTTGGACCCTTCCAGATGAGCGAGCGCTGCCACCGGCCCAAAACACGCTATGCCTGCGGATTGACAGGCGTCCGCCAGCCCCCCGCACAACGGCGCTTCGGGGCCAACAACCACCAAATCCGCTTTGATTTCGGCAAAAAGAGCAACCAGCGATTCGTTGCTCATGTCGCAGGCATGGTTCGTGGCCACTTTCGCCGTGCCCGCATTACCAGGGACGCAATGCAACGACGATACTCGAGGCGAAGCCTGCAGCGAGAGGCACAAGGCGTGTTCACGTCCCCCGCTGCCCACGACAATAACCGTAGCGTTGTCCATGCGCCGTCGTGCTCTCCGACGATGAATAATCCCTTCGTGTACGCCATTTGCGGGTGATTGGTGGAAGAAGCCTTATCCGCTATCTCCCCGTCATGGTGCCATGCGAACTCAAAAGCCTCTCATTGCAACGGTTGTTTTCTTCTTGCTCGTGAGCCTGCCTCTGGCCAGCGCCATCCCACCGAGCGGCGGGGATACCAACACCATCACGGCAAGCGAAACGTGGACCGATGACGCCAGCATGGACGGTCATGTGGTCGTAGCAAACGGCGCTACGTTAACGGTCAACGCCAACATCACCATGGCCAAAGACGCCACCATAACGGTAGAGGAAGGCGCTCAACTGGTGGTGACCAACGGTGCACTGGTCAGTGAGGACCTGAACGCCGGCGTGATGGTCAACGGAATCGGCGCTACCTTGAAACTGAACTTTGGCGACTTGGCGGACAACGGCGTCGTCCAAATCATGTTTGACCACACCATCGGCGATGCGAAATTCAACGTCTCGCTTGGGAACGAAACGATCAACGCCTCCGGAACCAACATCGTGCAGTTTGACGCACCCCTGAACGGCACCGAACTGGTCGTGATGTTTGATTCGCTGTACTTCCAACCAACCTACGTGTTGTGGGCGAAAGCCATCTACGGCGGCGGTAACACCGAAACTTTGCTGGCTGAAGATTTGACGGCCGTCAACGCACCGTTGTACTGGTTCCAATCCGGGTTTGAAATCCACGCACACGGTGGTTTGACCGTGACCAGCAGCGAAATCATGGGCGCCAACATCCATTGCAAGGCCTTGTGCCGCTTTGATTCTGCACACCTCATTGGCAGCGCACCCGTTGACGCAGCCACGACATCTACGGTTGTGGTTCTTGACAGCATTCTGACCGGTTCTCGAACAGACGAAGACATCGTGCTTCACGACGACGCATCCATCACCTACACAAACAGCCAAGGCACCGGGGGCAGCACAGACGCCTGGATTCGCCTGCTCAGCACGAGGAGTTTGTCCACCAACGTGCCGTCGGGAAGTTTGGACATTTCGGGCATGGGATGGGGCGGCGCCAGCTGGAACGACCTGACCGATGACAACGGCAACATCGTGTTGGTTGAAAACAGCCCAACGAGCGAACACAAAAGAATCGTTGAGTGGATGGACGGCAACGGGGTTGTCCACGAAGAAGACGCCACCATCACCCTTTCGACAACAAGCAGCTGGGGCACCTACGCAACGACCATTGACGCTCCAAAAACAACCTCCGCAACCTTGCAGTTGGACCTGCCTTACGTTGACGTCACGGGCATCATGCTCGAATCGACCACCGGTGAAGTCAACAGGGGTGTGTCCGGCATGATCACGGTCGAAAACAGCGGAACCGCCGACGTTGCAGGTGTCAACATTTGGTGCTACGAACTCGACGGTGCCGAGCCCGCCAGAGAAGACCTGTACAATTACGTCGTGGAAACCACACAACTTGTGGTCAGCCTCACCGCTGGTGAATCAAAAGATGTGCCCTTCACGTTCTACAGGTACAGCCCGGGCCAACAGTCCGTGACGTGCATACCGCTCCTTCCGAGCCAACTTGAGGCCGTGGACGATGATGTTTACGACAGCAGTGGTGCTACATCGGTTCCGGTTCTTTGGGAAGCCGTGGAGGAAGAAGCCACGGCACCGATCTTGATTTGGGTCGTGGTTGCCGCCGGTTTCGTCATCATCGTTCTCCTGGCCGTTTCAAGAGCCCGTTTCGAAGCGATGGCAGAAACGGAAGAAGAAGAGGAAGAAAAGCGGTATGAATTTTCAGACGAAGTGGACTCGGAAATGGATGAAGAACTCGCCGAGGAAGCCGAAAACTCAGAAGAGGCAACCGATAGCGATACTGCGGATGATGACGAAGAGCCCAAATCCACGGATTCCATCTACGATTTTGAGAAAGAGGCCGAGAATTAACGGGATGGCTTTAGCACGTCATCCTTCGGTTTTCTCCGGAGTCACGGTGCCACCGGGTATGATTATATACCACTCTGACAATGTTTTGTTGTGGAGGAAAAGAAGGACCCCCTTGCAACGCATTACAAGTTGCCTTGGTGGTTAACATCCCTTGCGAAAACATTGAATTTCACCTCCAAAAGACTCACGACACGTTTTCTCTGGAAAATCTTCTGCAGTCCAATCAAATTCAAGACTCCCTCAAGAGAGGCTGATTTTTACAACAACACCGAACAGGAGAAGGTGGAGACGATGTCCGTCAAGAAGAGCATCATGCTTTATCGGAGGCCAAACGATGGGCCCAAGTTACTCTTTGTGCACGGCTGGAACGGAAGGTCAAGCCAATTCTACCGAATCATCGACTTGCTTTCTGAGAACGGCTACGACATCACGTCCATCGACCTGCCGGGTCATGGAAGGTCGAGCAGAAGCAGCACAAACCTACCAGAGATCATAGATTTGGTCGCTGAGATGATGGCGTCCAGTGGGCCCTATCATGGGGTTGTCTGCCACTCGTTCGGGGGTGTCGCAGCCCTCAACGCCCTGAGGCACGGAGCCACTTGTGAGAAATTGGTGTTGATATCTCCGGGAATGTACGATGTCAAACCGACGTTCGAGGGTTTCGTTGGCCTTTTCGGTCTGGACGAGGTGTACTACGGGGACAGGATATTTGCTCTTGCTGAGTCAATACACGGCATCAACCCCGGGGCCTTAGGACTGGACCGATTCGCTGACCAAATCGAGACGGAGACGTTGATCGTTCATTGCGAAGATGACAAAGATTCGGTGAAAGAAATTGCCCTAGACCTGCACGCCGACATGAAACACTCCACACTGCACCTGACCCAAGGGCTCGGGCACAGGAGAATCCTGAGGGACGAAAAGGTTGCAGAGATGGTTCGTGATTTCTTGTAAGCCCTTTAATCGGTTTATCCAAATACCTACAGCTCAAGAATAAGCGAATCAAAGGATAGGCTATGACAAAGCCCACTGCAAGGCGTTTGATTTGTCAATACGTGAGCAATGGGTAGTCGGGCAGACGCATTGATTTTACTGACCAACCGTAGTCAAGTAGGATCCGTGTTGTAGTTGTTATTATCGATCCAGATCAAATTGTTGAATGTGCAAGAGGTGAACCTAACCCCGTCGACATCAGTTGCTCCGTCATCATTCCATTCTACAAAATACACAGAATCAAACGAAGAGTAAACGAAAACAGTGTCCCTAAAATCTGCGTACATAAAGTATGAAGTATCGAAAATAGAATTGCGGATTGTTGATTCCGTCACTTGTGCAAAAATGAAGGAAGTATCTGTGAAGTCAACGTCATCGATATAAGCGGAGAACATTTTTGCGTTTCTGAAGTTTACATTAGAGAAATTTGAGTCATAAATACTCGCATCCGTTAAATCAGCGGAACGAAGATCGGCACCATGCAGGTTTGCATTTGAAAGATAGGA
>Ga0160422_10001363_pt1 | contig 15299 bp, 16 predicted proteins | sample Fk160mmetaG_FD_108192 | JGI IMG/M metagenome (GOLD analysis project Ga0160422, IMG submission 108192) | Marine microbial communities from the Central Pacific Ocean - Fk160115 60m metaG | ecosystem: Environmental > Aquatic > Marine > Oceanic > Photic zone | place: The Central Pacific Ocean...
TGGTTCGAATGATTTAATCTAATGCGCAAAAATTTTGTAGCCTATACTCCAATTTTTGGAGCTATTACTTTTCCTTTAGTAGTGCCAATTACTATCTCGAGATTTGGAACGAATTATGGAATTGTTATTGCATTATTAATTTCCTCATTATGGTTTATCGCTATGTTAAGAACCTCCGAAATGCCTCATTGAATTCGTTAGATTTTAAAAAATTGAATTTATTATGCAGGATATACAAGAAATAAATATAACGGTTCCTTTTAAAGATCAAAAACCAGGGACTTCAGGGTTAAGAAAGAGTACCGTTCAATTTCAGACAAATCATTATTTAGAAATATTTATTGAGTCAATTTTAAGAACCTTTGATGGTCTGCAGGATTCAACTTTAATTGTTGGAGGGGATGGTCGATATGGAAATGAAGAAGCAATAAAAAAAATCATCCAAATTTGTTCTGCCCATAGAGTAAGAAGAATAATTGTGCCTATAGGAGGAATTATGTCTACTCCTGCTGCATCACATCTTATTAGAATCAATAATGCTCTTCTGGGCATTATCCTCTCTGCTAGCCATAATCCAGGAGGACTTGATGGTGATTTTGGCGTAAAAGTGAACGTTTCTAATGGAGGTCCTGCTCCAGAGCACATAACTGATAAAATATTTTTTTGCAGTAGTCAACTTACAAATTACAAAATATCTAATGTACAAATTCCAGATTTAAGTAAAAAAGGATCTCATCAAATCAATTCGACATCAGTAGACATAGTTGATGGTGTAGAAGATTATGTTTCTCTCATGGAGAAAATATTTGACTTTGATCAAATTGGGGACTTTCTAAAAAAAGATTTCTCAATGATCTTTGATGCGATGAATGCTGTGACAGGACCATATGCTGAGAGAATCTTTATTGAAAGGATAGGTTTATCAGAAGAGTGCTTGATGAATAGTAAACCTCTTCCTGATTTTGGCGGGCTACATCCTGACCCGAATTTAACTTATGCAAAAAAATTGGCAGATTTGCTTTTAATTGACAAAAAATATAATTTTGGAGCTGCATGTGATGGTGATGGAGATAGAAATATGATTCTTGGTAAGGGTTGTTTTGTTAATCCCAGCGACAGTCTGGCGGTCTTAACTGCAAATACAAATTATGTACCTGGTTATAAAAATGGAATATTTGGTGTAGCTCGCTCAATGCCAACGAGTATGGCTGTTGATTCTGTAGCTAAAAAGATGAATATTCCTTGCTTTGAAACACCTACAGGATGGAAATTTTTTGGAAATCTTTTAGATTCTGAGCGAATTTCTTTATGTGGGGAAGAAAGTTTTGGGACTGGCAGTAATCATGTTAGGGAGAAGGATGGTTTATGGGCTGTTTTGTTTTGGTTACAGATACTATCTGTTAAGAGATGCTCTGTCAATGAATTGATTAATAGTCATTGGAGTTTGTATGGTAGAAATTATTATTCAAGGCATGACTACGAAGCAATACCATCAGACATTGCTCAGCAAATTTATTCAAATATGAATTTACTTTTGCCATCAATGGTAGGGAATAAGTTCGCTGGAAATATTGTTTTAAAAGCTGATAATTTCTCTTATATTGATCCAGTAGACCAATCAATAACCCATAACCAAGGATTAAGAATTATTTTGGAGAATAATTCAAGAGTTATTCTAAGGATATCCGGCACCGGTACAAAGGGTGCAACCTTACGATTATATTTTGAAAGGTATTCTGGTGAAAAGGAAAATTTAAGTCTCAACCCCCAATTCGCTTTAAAAGATTTAATAAATGGTTTAGATGATTTATGTAATATTACTAAACTTACAAAAATGGATAAACCTACCGTTATCACTTAGTTGTTTAGCGTTTAATAATGCAACAAGATCTTCCCTTTAAAAATAATTTAAAACCACAACTAGATTCGCCTTTGGCCGATAGACTTAGGCCTAAGAATTTAGATGATTTTTACGGACAACAAGAAATACTTAGTCAAAATTCACTTCTTTATAAGGCAATAATAAGTGATAAAGTAGGAAATACGATTTTTTATGGTCCTCCAGGTGTTGGGAAAACGACTTTAATTGAAATAATTTCTTTTTATACTCGTTCCTCTTTAATTAAATTAAATGCTGTTTTATCGGGAATAAAAGATCTTAGAAATGAAATTTGTATCGCACAAGAAAGATGGAAAAAATCGAGAAGGAAAACAATTCTATTTATTGATGAGGTTCATAGATTTACAACCGTTCAACAGGATGCTCTTCTTCCTTCCATAGAGAACGGTACTATTACTTTTATTGGAGCAACTACTGAGAACCCTTTTTTTGCTGTAAATAAAGCTCTTATAAGTAGATCAAGGCAGTTTAAATTAAAGACTCTTGAAGACAAGGATATGAGAAAAATTATTGCTAAAATAGTTAATTATTATTTTGTTTTAGAAAAACCTGTCAAAGTTCAAATCACTGAAGAAGCTATAAAACATTTGATAAATTTTTCCAGTGGAGATGCGCGTAATCTTATTAATGCTTTAGAGTTTGCAATTGATATAACTAATAAAAATGGGGACAATATTATTAAAATCGATCTTAAAATTGCTGAAGAATCAATTCAAAGAAAAAAGATTAATTATGATAGAGATGGCGAAAATCATTTTGATATTTTAAGCGCGTTTATTAAATCTATTAGAGGATCTGATCCAGATGCAACGCTGTACTGGCTTGCATATATGTTAGAAGCTGGAGAAGATCCAAATCTGATATTTAGAAGATTATTAATTTCTGCAAGTGAGGATATAGGGCTAGCGGATCCAAATGCATTAGTTATCATAAATTCTTGCCGTGAAGCATTTATAAACGTAGGGTTACCTGAAGGTTATTATTTTTTATCACATGCTTCATTATATTTAGCTATTGCACCAAAAAGTAATAGTACAAAATCAATCTTTGCTGCTATACAAAAATTGAATGACAATCAAATTTTTCCTATACCAAGTCATTTAAAAAATAATTCTAAAAATTATAAAAACCCTTTAGATCATGGAGATACTTCTTTTGAACAAAGTTATATGCCGCAGCAACTTAAAGGATATAAATTTTGGGAACCTGGAAATTATGGATGGGAGAAAAAACAATATGATGACAAATCCATGAAATAATCACAAGAGAACTAAATATTTGCGCAAATAATATTAGAAATATCACTATGCATGCTGTTTTTATAAGCTATAGAAATGATCCAATTATGGAAAAGAAATTGTGATAAATTTATTTCCAATTTTTTTCTTTCATGAAATATATATTTTTTATTTTTAACATATTTCCAGTATCTCAGATCTTTTGATAATTTACCTTTGTCCCATTTTATAGCTGCTTCTATGCCGCTCCACTTTTTTAAGACTTCTTCAGGTTGAACTTTTTCCTTTTCATTACTGTTTGGAATGAAATATTTATCATTAAGAGATCTAAAATTAAAATTTCTATCGACTCTCTCAATATCAATTCCAATACGATTTTTGCTCCAAATAACAACTAAAGCATCTCGACAATGGCTAATACTTAAATTTCCCATATTTTCTGGAAGATTTGGAGGTTCTCCTGGAAAGGCCTCTAAAGGGATATCAAGTGGATTTATATCAAAAAGGGTACTTAATGAGTATCTAATTTGAGCACGACTTTCTAAAAAAATGTTTACTTTTGGTTGAGGTAAATTTTCAGCGATTTTTATCTCATTTAAAGTTGGTAAATGTTTTCTACCATTTAATCTATAAAACCAAATCTTTGGTAATGTATTTGAGTATTCTTTCAATATTTTAATATGGTATTAAAAATAGGTGATAGAGCTCCTGAATTTATCCTAAGAGATTCATTTGATAAAGAAGTTTCTTTAAAAGATTTTAGAGGTAAAAGGGTAATCATATACTTTTATCCTAAAGATAATACCCCTGGCTGCACTAAAGAGGCATGTAATTTTAAGGAAAATTGGGATTTATTACAAAAACATAATTTCGTCATTATTGGAATTAGCAAGGATAATGCCTCTTCTCATCAAAAATTTATTGAGAAGTTTAATTTACCTTTTATTTTATTAACTGATCCGATCCCTTGTGAGGTCGCCTCTGAGTACGAAAGCTATGGATTAAAAAAGTTTATGGGAAAGGAATATATGGGAATGATAAGGAATACATTTGTAATTGATAAAAATGGGAATATAGAGAAAATTTATAATAAGGTTAAGGCAGCTATTATGGCAGACCATATTATATCGGATTTACAGTTAGAATAATTTTCCCTTTAGACTTAGTTAATTGAGTTCGTTGAATAAAATCATTCCAATCATGGCTAAATTGGGTTCTATGATTACATTATTTATTTTTTCTTTTATTTTCTTTCCAATCAAGTCTGCATCTCCTCCGCAAAACACAAGAATATCTTTGTCTTCATTATAAGATGAATGAATTGCTCCTTCTAAAGATTTATATACTCCCTTAACCATAGCTCTTTCGGTCGATAATAAAAAATTTTCTTCTGGGATACTTAAATCATTAGGTATTTCTAAATTTCTTGTGTTTTGTTCAAGTGATTTCAATTGAGTCATGAAACCTGGTATTAATAATCCCCCAATTACATTACCTTTTTGATTGATTTTTGTTATCGATAATGTCGTCCCAAAATCAGCAATTACGATATTTTTATTTAATACATTCTCGATATGATTGAAAGCAGCAAAGCATGCCAAAGCTCTATCTACTCCAAAATGAGTTGGAATTTTGTGCATGTTAAGATCATGCGTTTTTATTTCATTACGCTTGTTTAAAAAAACTGTTGGATAATGACCAACTGAAGCCCAAATCAAATTATTAAAGTTTATGGTTCTTGGGAGTTCATCACTTAATAAAGAATGACTGAATTTTAAGTCTTGATTTATTTTTTCAGCCCAATGTAATCTTGAATTACCCACTAATAAATAGTTCTTTTTTGGGGTCATATTTCTTTTAAAAAATCAATCATTGATATGAAGGCCACATTCTTGTTTTAGCCCACCAAATCGAGTATTTCTCCCTTTATTATCGCAAGTCTCAGCACTACTAGAATGCCAATCACCTACCGTTGAATAACCCTTGTGAAATAAAGGATGTTGAGGGAGATTATTTTCTTTCATGTAATAAAAAACATCTTTATTTGACCATCCTAATAAGGGTCTTAAGGAAAGGGTATCCCTTACAATATCAATAAATTTCATTTTGCCTCTACTACTAGTTTGTTGTGACCTTACACCACTTCCCCAGCAGAAAATCTTATTATTTTTTAAAGCTCTCTCTAAAGGATCAATTTTTCTGATTTGATGATATTTATCTAAGTCTGCAGGAATTTTACTTTCCCAAAGTTTTCCAAAAGTAGCTTCCATTCTTGCTGGCGATATTTCACTTTGAAGTACATCAATTTTTAGATCAAGCTGTTTTATAAGAATATTTGCATATATATATGTTTCAGATGGTAAATAACCAGTATCTATCCAAAATATTTTTACTTTATTTTTTAAAGATGAATTTTGAATTAGATGTAACAATACTGAAGATTGTATACCAAAACTAGTTGTAAATCCAAATTGATTTTTGAAAGTTTTAAAACCCCATTCTATTATTTCTAATGAACTCATATCTTTGATTTCAGTATTATATTTTTTAATATCTTCTTTGTTGAATTTTTCAATTTGATATTTCATTGTTATTTCTGATTTTGATAATTAAAAGTCTTCGCACCCGAATTTCGTAATATTCGTTTAATTTAATAATAGCTTCGGTTTATTTTATATTGATATTATGAATTCAATAAAAAAACCAATAGTAATAGTTGGATGTGGTTTCGCAGGTATTAATACAGCATTGAGTTTAAAAAAACTAAATCCTTTTATCCCAATATTAGTTATAGATTCTCAGTCTCAATTTATATTTAAACCATTATTATATGAAGTTTTAAGTGATGAAATAAGATCTTGGGAAGTAGCACCAAAATTAGATGCAATTTTCAAAAATTCCAGAATAATATTTTTAAAAAATCAACTTATTTCAATTAATTTTTCTGAAAGATCTTTAAAATTTCATGATCAATTAGAAATTAATTATGAACTCTTGGTTTTGTGTACAGGTTCAATTCATAATAATTTTTCATTGCCAGGAGTTGACGAAAATTGTTATTTCTTCAATAATCTTGATGATAAGGAAAAGTTAAAGTTATTTTTAAATAATTCTGTCAAAAATAAGCTAGGAAATAATCTTGCAATTATCGGCGCCGGTCCCTCTGGGGTTGAGCTTGCATGTAAGGTTAATGATTTATATGACGGTTATTTTAAAATTTGTATAATTGAAAAATCTCAAGAAATTTTATCGAATAACAAAATTTTTAATCGTGAAGAAGCAGAAAAAGCTATTCAAAAAAGAAATATAAAGATTCTCCTAAATACAACAGTTGAATCAGTATCTAAAGATGGAGTAAAAGTGCTGGATGATATTAATAATTCGAAATTCGTAGCCTCTAATTGTGTTATTTGGACAGCAGGTATAAAGCCTAATTTACCTCTTTTTTCTCAAGAAGTTAAGCTAGTAAACCAAAGAATACTTATAGATAAATACCTTCAAATGAAATCATTTCCAAATATTTTTCCTATTGGTGATATTTCTATCATTGAAGGTCACGAAGATTTACCTGTTACTGCACAAGTTGCGATGCAACAAGGATTTCATGTTGCAAAGAATTTAAATTTAATGATGCGTAATGAAGAATTATTACCTTTTGAATACCAAGATAATGGTGAGATGATTAGCTTGGGAATTGGAGAGGCTTCTATTTCTGGTTTAGGTCTAACAATTTCAGGAAAGCTGGCGTTTGAAATTAGAAGATTAATTTATGCATCCAAAATGCCAATACTTGAAAAAACTTTCAAATCTGCTGCTTCATGGATATTAGATAAGAAATCTTTTATCTCAGCACTTATAAAAAAAAAATAATTAAAAAGCTATCAATTTCTCAATTTTAATAAGTACCTGATATTTGGTAGAATATAACAATATGGATCTTATTTATTTTTTGAATGATAATTATGATGCATTAATAACAGTATTAGTATTATTTTTATCAATAATTCTATTCATTAAAAATACAATCGCACCTGAATTAACGGGTTTGTTGTGTGTTGGTATATTTATCTCTACTGGGGTACTCACGCCTCAAAAAGCATTATCTGGTTTCGGAAGTCCATCTCTGATAACGTTAATGGGTTTGTTTGCTGTTTCATCAGCTTTATTTAAGAGCGGTGCTTTAGATAGGGTTAGAGAAATGATCGCTTCAGATAGTATTAGAACTTCTCGAAGATTTATAGCTTTTCTAGGTTTCTTAATAGCTCCAATTTCAGGAATTGTACCTAATACCCCAGTAGTTGCATCTTTGCTACCATTAGTAGAGGGTTGGTGTGAAAGAAGAAATATATCTCCTTCAAAGGTTTTATTACCATTATCTTTTGCGACATTGTTAGGTGGAACTATCACTCTTTTAGGAAGTTCAGTAAACCTTCTAGTCAGCGATATTAGTGAGCAACTTGGTTATGGATCACTTGAGTTATTTAGTTTTACCTCCATTGGAATTCCAGTATGGTTAATCGGCACTATTTATATGATCATAGTTTCTGACTCTTTACTTCCAGATAGAGGAATAGATAATGAATTTTCCAATAACGGAAATTTAAATGTTTATTGTACGGAAGTAACTATTCCAGAATATTCAGAGTTGGTTGGTCAATCACTCCGCAATAGCAGATTGCAAAGACGCTTTGATGTAGATGTACTTGAATTGCAAAGGAATGGGAAAGCTATTCTACCTCCACTTGCGGATAGAAAAATTGAACCTCAAGACAGGCTGTTAATTCGTGTAACTCGTGCTGATCTTTTGAGATTAGAGCAAGAACATACAGTTGTTCTTGCAGAGAGAGCAAAATATTTAGAAAAAGGAAAACTCATTTCGTCCGAAGAAGGTACAAAGACTTTTGAAGCATTATTGCCGGCAGGTTCTACTTTGGCTGGAGCAAGCCTTAGAGAACTGAGATTTAGACAAAGACATAATGCAACAGTTCTGGCTTTGAGAAGAGGGCAGCAAACAGTACAAGAAAGACTTGGCCAGGCTGTATTAAGAGCTGGCGATGTCTTGCTACTACAGGCGCCATTGGACTCAATTAGAGGTTTACAAGCAAGTAATGATCTACTTATTCTTGATCAGGTTGAGGATGATTTACCTAATTTAAGAAAAAAACCAATAGCTATAGCGATTGCTATTTTAATGATTCTTTTACCATCGCTTACAGATATCCCGCTTGTTGGATCTGTACTTTTATCGGTAATTGCTATGGTTGGATTTGGTTGTTTAAGACCTGCTGAGATTCAGAGATCTATAAGATTAGATGTAATTTTATTACTTGGTTCATTATCAAGTTTTAGTGTAGCTATGCAGACAACTGGACTAGCAGACTTAATTGCATTAAATTTAAATTTTATATTGGACGGGTTACCTTTATATTTCGCATTATTGGTGATTTTCTTGTTTACTCTTATTCTTACTCAATTTATAAGTAATGCGGCATCAGTTGCATTGATTTTGCCAGTCGCTATTGAATTCTCTTCTGTTTTGAATATTTCACCTAATGCCTTAATAATGATTGTTTTATTTGGAGCAAGTCAATCTTTTTTAACTCCAATGGGTTATCAAACAAATTTAATGGTCTATGGACCTGGAAGGTATAGATTTTTAGATATTGCAAGATATGGAACAGGCTTAACTATAATTATGGTGTTAACGGTACCAGCTTTAATAATTTTCAATTTCAATTAAAGATTAAAAACAGTGAAATTAATTCAATTCTTTTATAAATCAAAAGATGCTTATGGGAAACTTACCGTACCACAATTTACCATAGTTACTGGATTAGTAATTGTTTTTATAGGAACTATAATTTTAAGTTCTCCGATTTGTTCTAGCCAGAAAGTTGGAATTTGGGAGGCATTTTTTACTTCTACCTCTGCAATTACTGTCACTGGTTTGACTGTAATTGATGTAGGCAATGATTTAACTTTTGTTGGTCAAATTTTCTTAGCACTCATGCTACTGTCCGGAGGATTAGGATTAATGGCTATTACTACTTTTTTGCAAGGATTTGTTGTAAAGGGCGCAAAACTTAGAACTAGATTAGATAAGGGAAAGACTCTTGATGAATTTGGAGTTGGGGGAATAGGAAGAACATTTCGGAGTATTGCTATAACTGCAGCTTCTATTATTTTATTAGGTTCATTTATCTTATATTTTTTTGGATTTATAGATATCAATAATAAGCCTGAAAGGTTATGGGCTGCAATTTTTCATAGTATTTCTGCGTATAATAATGCGGGATTCTCTTTATGGTCTGAGAGTATTTATGACTACAGAACTAATGTAATTGTAAATATTGTTTTTATTTCTCTTATTGTGTTAGGGGGCCTAGGATGGCGAGTAATTGATGATATTTGGACTCATAGAAAAAATCTAAGATACCGAAAACTTAGCCTTCATAGTAAATTAGTTATCCGAACCTCTTTATATTTAATAATTTTTGGTACAATTGGATTCTTAATTACAGAATCTTTACTGAATGGACAATTTTTCTCGGGACTTAATTTTTTTGAAAGATTAGTTTCCGCTTTATTTGAAACCATCAGTGCGAGAACGGCAGGATTCACAAATTATCCAATATCTCTGAATACTATCTCCGATACCGGTATTCTCCTATTAATGACTCTCATGTTTATTGGAGCAAGTACTGGCGGTACTGGAGGGGGCATAAAAACTACAACTTTTATTGCATTAATGGCTGCAACAAGATCTACTTTAAGAGGGCAAAAAGATGTAGTTATAAGTAATAGATTAATTTCAGATAAAGTCATATTAAAAGCAGTAGGTATAACTGTAGGATCATTATTATTTGTTTTATTAATGGCAATGCTCTTAAGCACAACCAATACTTTTGTAAATAAGGAAAAATTTACATTTTTAGAGATGCTCTTTACTTGTATATCAGCTTTCGCAACGGTTGGTTTTGATATAGGACTAACAAGTAAACTTAATCATTTTGGTCAATTAATCCTTATTATTGGAATGTTTGTTGGTAGGTTAGGTATACTTTTGTTCTTAAGTGCTGTATGGGAAGCTCTTTATAAGAGTAGAATAAATAAACAAAAAAGGATTGGCTATCCCAAAGCTGATCTTTATGTTTAGAAATTTTTTAGTTTATTATGGCTGACTGGTGGCAATGGTCTCCTCAAAAAGAAAATGAAGCTCTTTCTTTTGCCGTAGTTGGAGTTGGGAGGTTTGGTACTGCAGTTTGTAGGGAACTCATGAATAATGGCGCAGATGTCCTTGCTGCAGATTACTCCGAGAAAGCAATTGATGATCTTAGACAGCTTGAACCCACAATTGAAGCAAGGGTCGTTGATTGTACAGATGAAGAATCTATGAAGGAATCTGGGATTTTAGAAATGAATACTTTGGTAGTTGGTATTAGTGAGCCTATAGAAGCGAGTATTACCACTACTTTAATCGCAAAAGATAGTGAAGGCACAAAAGTAAAAAGAGTCATAGCAAGAGCAACAAGTGATCTGCATGAAAAGATGTTATTAAGGGTAGGAGCTGATAAAGTGGTTTTCCCCTCAAGAATGCAAGGCGAAAGATTAGGGTTGGAACTTGTACGACCAAATCTTATTGAAAGATTAGAACTTGATAATCAAACTGGTATAGATGAAATTACAGTCCCAGAAGACTTTATAGGTCGATCCTTAAGAGATTTAAATCTAAGAAAAAACTATTTGGTCAATGTTCTAGCAGCAGGACCTGCAGAACAACTAACTGTTAATCCTCCTGCTAAATATGTATTAGAAAGAGGAAATGTTTTAGTGGTTATGGGATCTATGGAAGCCTTACAGAAATTACCACAAAATTAAAATTATTTATCAGGATCTTCAAAATAACGTATCCTTTTAGGAATACCCCTCAGTCTCTTAACGCCTTGTTTCTCTAAGTTATTTCTAAAGGTATTAGTATCTAGAGAAATATTATTTAAGACTGACTGATCCTTCTTGTCAAGATAACGTTGTATCCCTTGCTGTATTAGTACTTTTGCCATATTACTTACTGTTCTTGATTCGTCCTCAGCTAACATGGCGAGCTGTTCGCAAAGTGACTCAGGAAGTACAACTTGAATCCTTGGCGATTTTGGCTTTCCATTTGTTGAATTTTGCCTTGTTGCCATGAATATCAGATCATAACTGTTACTTTATAGTATACACAGTTAGTCAAGGATAGTATCTTTGTGTATATTATTAATAGAGAACTTTAGGAGTCATTTTTAGTTACTTATTATGAAAAACTCAGCTAACCTAAATTCGAATAAAGGCATTAACATTAGCCAGAGGAAGAAAAGAATTACTCAATCAACAAAATCTTCGCGGAAAAGTAGTGATGTTTTAGTATCCGCAGTAATAAGTCCATATTTACTAACTCATCTTCATCAAATACTTCAAAAGTCTGAATACAGTGCAAAGCAAGATGGCAGACTTTCTCATGCTGCTAATTTTGCAAAGTTGCGAAAAGTCTTATGTCTTGATGCGAGAAGTATGGAAGATGCCTCGGCGAAAGAAATGGTAGATGCTGATAATGATCTTTACATCAATAAAACAAATGAGCAAAATGTTGCTTAGAATTCTCGTATAACTAATATTTGTCAAAAGATTAATGACCTCCAATGTTCAAAAGCTTTACGACCTCATTGCGGAAGACCATGAAAAGAAACAAAATTTGTTTCGCTTAGCATTAACTAATCCAAAATCAGCTATTGATCAAATTTGTGAAATTGGAAATGATCATAATATTACGGTATCAAAAGAGGAAGTTATTAATTACTTGAGCACTTTAGATGATGAAGCAACTAAATTATGGCTTATCAAGGTTAGAGGGGGGTTGTAATTTAATTTCTCTGGTGTTCTCTTTGACAGGGATATTTCGTCTGTTATAACCTCCTCCACCCGCTAAAGTCCAGAAAAACCAGTAACTTGGTATAGATAAACCAGCCGCAATAAAAATTGCTACTATTTGCTCAATCCTTTTCATAGTTTAATATTATCAACAATTAAATTTTTGGAAATTTAACTATCAAAAATGTAAATAAAAAAGTTTTAAAGTGATTAGATTTGACAGTATTTCTAAAATTTATGCTACTGATTCAGTATTGAAAAATATTAATTGGGAAATTAAAAATGGTGAAAAAATAGGATTAGTTGGTTCCAATGGCGCAGGTAAAACAACCCAACTCAAGATATTAATTGGTGATGAGGAGCAAACTAGTGGTTACATTATTAAAGAGGGTGATCCAAAAATAGCTTATTTAAAACAGGAATTTAACCTTCAACACGGAAGAACTGTTAATCAAGAACTTGCAAGCTCTTTTTCTGATATTCAAAAAGTTTCGGATAAGTTAAATGAAGTAGAAAATAAGCTTAAAAATATAAAAAATCTTGGTATCGAAAATGATTTGCAATCTTTAGTAAAAGAATTAGGACTTCATCAAAGAGAATTTGAATCTTTGGGAGGTTATCAAATGCAGTCAAAAATTGCAAAGATATTACCTAAACTTGGGTTTACATTGCAAAACTCAAATGATTTAGTTGAGACTTTTTCTGGAGGATGGCAGATGAAAATTGCTCTTGGAAAAATAATGTTACAGGAACCAGATTTAATCTTATTAGATGAGCCAACAAATCATCTTGATTTAGATACAATAGGTTGGCTCGAAGAATACTTAATCTCTCTTAAAATATCAATAATTCTTATAAGCCATGACCGTTATTTTTTAGATAAAATATGTAATAAAATTGTTTTTATAGATAATGGTATTTCTAAAACTTATAAGGGCAATTATAGTGATTTTATTCAACAAAAAATTGTAGAAGAGGAAATTCAAGCTAAGCAGTATTCTCTTCAAAACAAAGAGATTGAATCCCAGAAAAAATTTATTGATAAATTTAGAGCTAGTGCAACTAGAAGTTCTCAAGCTAAAAGTCGAGAAAAAAAGATTAATAAAATTCAAAGAATTGAAAGTGTCTCAAAGCAAACAACTAGTTCTAAATTTAACTTTCCAGAATCTCCAAGATCTGGAAAATTAATTTTAAAAATTAAGAATCTTTCCCATGAATTTGGTAATCAATTAATTTTTTTTGATGCTGATTTAGATATCTTTGCAGGGGATAAAATAGCTTTTTTAGGACCTAATGGGTCAGGCAAATCAACATTATTAAAATTAATCATGAAACAAATATCTCCGGAATTAGGAGAAATAAATTTTGGAAAACATAATGTGATAACAAGTTATTATGAACAGAATCAATCTCAAGCATTAGATTTAAATAGAGTTATAATCGATTTGTTATTTTCCAAAGCTCCAAATTGGAGTCAAAAAGAAGTAAGAACTTTTCTTGCAGGCTTTGGTTTTCATAAAGATTCAGTATTTAAAAAGGTTGGAGAATTAAGCGGTGGTGAGAAAGCTAAACTAGCTTTGTCGCTGATGCTAATAAAGCCATGTAATTTTCTTTTACTGGATGAACCAACGAATCATCTTGATCTCAAATCAAAAGAAAATTTAGAGAGTGCGCTCATCAACTATAAAGGGACCTCATTGATTATTTCTCATGATAGATATTTCATTTCAAGGGTGGCAAATAAAGTGGTAGAAATTAGGGATAATAAATTGATTTCTTATAATGGTGATTATTATTATTATTTACAGGAAAAATTAAAAAATAAATAATAAAAAAAAGGTTAGTTAAAAATAGGTAATTTTTCTTATGGTTATATTATTAAGCCTGTAATTTTTTAAAAAACTTTACATTAATATAAGCAATATCACTCATTTTTCTTTACATATTTATTTAACTTTGTTTAATCTATTTACTACTAATAAGTAAAAAACATGTTTGGAGAAAAAGAAGAAATTAACAAGTTTAATCATCTGCAAATTGATCCCGTAGAAAATTATTTTGAGTGTATTTCTTTATGTGATATTACTGATGGTAAATGTATATCAAAGTGTGTAGAAATTCTAAAAAACTTTGATAATTAATTTCTTATTTACCAGTCAAGTTTCTAATATCAATTGGCGTTACAAAGAAATTTATTAATTTGTTTTTTCTATAAACAGATATTTTTACGGGCTTTTTGATTCCATTCCTATCTATAGTTTCAACGACATCAGATGGACTAGTGATTTTTGTTTCATTAACTTTAAAAATAATATCGTTTACTTTTATACCACTTTTATCTGCAGGACTATTTGGAACAACATATTTCACCTTGACTTTCACCTCATTGATATCCAAGGATTTTTCACTAAATAAGCTTATTCCAATCATTGGGTGAATTACTTTGCCGTTCCTAACTAATTCATAAGCAATTGTTTTTGCTTTATTAATTGGTATTGCAAAACTTAGCCCAGCTCCGGGGCCTGATCTTATAAGGGTATTTATCCCAATTACATCTCCTAAGTTATTTAGTAATGGTCCTCCAGAATTTCCAGGATTTATTGCTGCGTCTGTTTGAATAAGATTAAACCTTTTATCATAAATTCCCAGTTCAGAGACCTTACGGTTGAGATTACTTATGATTCCAAGAGTGACAGTATTTTCTAATCCAAAAGGGTTTCCCACTGCTATAGCCCAATCTCCTACTCGAATTTTATCTGAATTCCCAAGCGATGCTTTAGGCCATGGCCCCTGACCTTTTAATTTAATTACTGCTAAATCAGTAAGCCAATCTTGACCAATAACTATCCCTTTATACTTTCTTCCATCTGATAATCCAACTATTAATTTTTCTGATTTATTAATCACATGGGCATTTGTAATTACTAAGCCATCATCAAAAATAAAGCCGCTCCCCTGGCTTTGTTCAATCCTTGGCTCATATTCATATGGTAATCCCAACCCAAATAATTTCTCAAAATATGGGTCTAAAAATATCCTCGAATCTCCTGATAGATTTCTATCTCTAACTATTCTTTCAGTATCAATAGTGACTACAGATGGTCCAGATTTTTCAATTGCGCTGGTTATAAATGATTTTTGTCGGGATGGATATCTTATCGCTTCTATTTGATTAATATTTGGGTAAGAATGAAGTTGTGCTTGCAATGAAACACCCAATAAGATTGTTGATGAGATTAAAAACTTACTTAGAA
>Ga0160422_10001365_pt1 | contig 15285 bp, 9 predicted proteins | sample Fk160mmetaG_FD_108192 | JGI IMG/M metagenome (GOLD analysis project Ga0160422, IMG submission 108192) | Marine microbial communities from the Central Pacific Ocean - Fk160115 60m metaG | ecosystem: Environmental > Aquatic > Marine > Oceanic > Photic zone | place: The Central Pacific Ocean...
GAACCATATTCAAATACACCATCTTATAGAGTTGGATTAAACATTGATGAACAATTAATAAATGCAAAGAATGATGATTCGTTATATGACAATGCAAGGGGTTTTTCTAATTTTGCTGCACCAGGTGCTGATAGACTAAAAATTACAACAACCTTAGCTAAAAAAAGTTTAAGTGATTTCAATGATACAAACTTCGTTGAACTTTTACGTATTGATGAAGGTGAAATTAAAAAAATTATTACCAAATCTCAATATTCATTAATAAAGGATTACTTTGCGGAGAGGACATTTGATGAATCAGGTCACTATTCTGTTCAAAAATTTGATGTACAACTAAAAAACTCTTTGAATGATGGCATATCAAACGAAGGTATTTTTAGATCAAATGAAGTCACTGATCAACAAAATACCCCATCAGATGATTTAGCATGTGTTAAAATATCTGCAGGTAAAGCATATGTCAAGGGTTATGATGTAGAATTAACTGGGACAAGAATAATTGATGTTGAAAAACCAAGAGATAAGCAAAAAGTAGATGCCTCATTAGTTCCATATCAAATGGGAACTATTTTAATAGTTAATAATGCCTTTGGTATACCTGCTCCTAATATTAATGATGATTCTAAATTTGTAGAATTATATGATCAGAGAACAAATTCTAACACTGCTGGCACTGGTGAAATTATAGGACAATCCAGATGTTATTCATTTAATGTAAAAGATGCATCATATAAAAATGATAAGAGTGAGTGGGAATTACACTTATTTGATATACAAACATTTACAAAGATAATCATTAACTCCGCAGTTAGCAATGCACAACTGCCTGATACATCATATGTAAGAGGATTAAGTAGTGGTGCCACAGGATATGCAATTGCAGCTGGTGGTGGTAGCACAACCATAAAATTAACACAAGTTACTGGTTCATTTGTAAGTGGTGAAGGAATCATTATAAATGAGGATCCTGAATTATCACGATCAATACAATCAGTTACTATTTTCGGAATCGAAGATGTAAAATCAGTTTATCAAGATACATCTAATGTTTCTGGATATGCCTCTGATTTTGTTGCAGATACTGTACTTAATCGAAAAATTCCTACAGGATTTAATGTTGCTGATAAGTTAAATATCAATGCAGCTGGTATTGCAACATGCGCGGGAAAAAACTTTGCTGCAACTAAAATTGGAACAATTGTAAGATATTCACTACCTGGTGAGGTTACTGAAAGATTTAATAGAGTTTCATCTGTATCACCAGATGGACAATTTATTAATTTAGCATCAGTTCCAAATATAACTGGTGTATGTAATGGTGCTTTACCAACAGGTTCTTCTGTTGCATCAACGTTTGCATTTGGAGTACCAAACATTAAACTTAATGAAAATAAAGGATTATATGCTCCAATAGGTAATAGAAATATATCAGATATTGATTTGGGATCATCTGATTTAATTGTAGGAACTAATATTACAGGTGAAACAGTAGATGGAAGTGGAGTTTTACAATTTAACTTATCCCAAAGCGGAATATCAAGTGCTTTTTACGAAGCATTTGATGCTGAAAGATATTCTGTACATTATTCTAATGGATCGATAGAAGATTTAACTAGTGATCAAGTAGTTTTAAATACAACAAGTCAATCAGTAACTATTAGTGGTTTAACAGCAAATCAAACCAACGTAGTTGTTTCAACAACTCTGAAAAAACGAGATATAAAAAGCAAGCAAAAAAATTATATTAGAAGTCAAAAAATTGAAATTTTAAAAACTGCTGTTGGTGTTAATACTACTGCAAGTGGTATGTCAAAAAGTACATCTTATGGTTTAAGAGTTGAAGATAAAGAAATATCATTAAACGTACCTGATGCTGCAAGATTACTAGGTGTTTTTGAATCTATTAATACTAATGCACCAATTCTTGACAGACTTACTTTTCCAAGTGGTTTAAATTTAGATACAACCTCAATATTAGGAGAGAAAATTTTAGGAAAAACAAGTGATGCCATAGCACAAATAACAGCACAAATATCATCTAATGAATTAGAAATTGTATATCTAACCCCTACAAAATTCACAATAGGTGAAATAGTTGATTTTGATGAATCAAAAATTTCTACAATTTTGACACAAATAGAAGCTGGTAGTTTCTTAGATATCACAAATAGATATGAACTTGATAAAGGTCAGAGAGAACAATTCTATGATTATTCGAGAATAGTAAGAAAACAAAATTTCCCTCCAGCTACAAGAAAATTATTAGTTGTTTATGATGCGTATACTGTACCATCAAATGATGTAGGAGATTTTTATACAGTTAATTCTTATCCAGAGGAAAGATTTGGATCTGATATACCAATTTTAGAAAATGATTTAAGAGCGTCTGATACTATTGATTTTAGACCAAGAGTTTCAACATACGTTGGTGCAGAATCACCATTTGCATTTAAAAATAGAACTTTTGACAATGGATTTAATCCGTCATTTATTGTTAAACCTAACGAAAGTTCAATATTAGGATATAGTTTTTACTTACCAAGAACAGACAAATTAATTTTAGACGTAGATGGAAGTGCATCAATTATAAAAGGAACATCTAATTTAAATCCAAAAGAACCTCCAATAATTGAAAATTCAATGGAGGTTGCAACAATTGAATTACCTGCTTATCTCTATGATCCTGATGATGCAATCATAAAAGTTACTGATAATGTTAGATACACAATGAGAGATATAGGTCTTCTTGAGGACAGAATTGAAGTATTAGAAGAAGTAACCTCTCTAAGTTTATTAGAACTTGATACAAAAACTTTACAAGTACAAGATGTAGATGGTTTAACAAGATTCAAAACAGGTTTCTTTGTTGATGATTTTAAAAACACAGATTTACTCGATAGAGATGATCCTGATAATAAATGTGCTGTTGATATAGCAAATAAAGAATTGAATGTGCCATTAGATTTTTGGTCTATTCAACCTGAAATAGCATTTGATCAATCAATCAATATTGATAGTGCTGATTTTTCTGATGATTTAAAATTATTAGATTCAAATGTAAGAAAAACAGGTGATTTAATAACTTTAGATTATACCGAAGTTGATTTCTTGGAGCAACCATTAGCTTCTAGAGTTGAGAATGTTAACCCATTCAATATGATTAGTTTCTTCGGAAAGGTAAAATTAACTCCAAGAACTGATAGTTGGGTACGTAATATCCAAATTGATGGTGGTGAAAGAAGAATCACAGGTGGATTTGATGGATCATATATTGATACAGTAAAAACTAGTAGTAGACCTGATACTCATATTAGATCAAGAAACGTTATTTTTGACACATCAGGATTAAGACCTGTTGCAAGATTTTATCCATTCTTTGATAGTACAAGTGGTATTGATATTGTACCTAAATTAATTGAAATTAATATGTCTAATGGCATATTTGAAAGCGGTGAAACAGTTGATGTTTTTGATTCTTCTGGTGTAAATGTTTGTACTTTTAGATTAGCACGACCAGATCATAAAAAAGGAAATATATTAAAACCAAAAGAAACATTTAATGCAAATCCTTATAATACATCTGTATCATTAGGAAAAAAATATTCTGCCTCCTCTACTACTTTAAATGTAGATATTAACGCTCTTGGTGATGAAGCGAGAGGAACATTTTTTGGATACATTCCAACTGGAACAGGAGTTACTTTATTAGGTAGATCAAGTGGTGCACAAGCAGAAGTAACTGATGTTAGATTAGTTGCTGATACATTTGGTGATCTATCAGGTTCATTCTTCTTTAGAGATCCTTTAGCATCTCCTCCACCACCATTAAGATTTAGAACAGGTACTTCCTCATTTAAATTGACATCAAGTTCTGAAAATGCCGAAAATTTACCTGGTAGTGTATTAATTAGTAGTGGTGAAACAACTTATCGTGCAACTGGTAGAGTTGATACTTATACTAATACCTTAGTGATAGTTAGAAGACCACCACCACCCCCAGATGATTGCGATCCATTATCACAATCATTCACAGTCGATGAGAGTGGTGCATTTATAACATCTGTTGATTTATTCTTTGGAAATAAAGATCCTAATGAAAAGTTAACGGTTGAAATAAGAACTATGGAATTAGGAACTCCAACCAGACAAGTCGTGCAAGATTATGCTCGTGTGGTTGTGCACCCAGATGATATTAATACATCTTCAAATGCCGAAGTTCCAACAAATATCAAATTCCCATCTCCAGTATATCTGGAACCAAATAGGGAATATGCTTTAGTTCTTCTAGCACCATCAACTAATCTCTATGAAGCTTGGATCGCACAAATGGGTGAGAAAACTGTTAACACCCAAAGTTTACCAGATGCTGAATCTGTGCTTGTAACTCGTCAGTATATTGGAGGTAGTTTATTTAAATCACAAAATGGATCTATTTGGACTGCAAGTCAATTTGAAGATTTAAAATTTAAATTATATAAAGCACAATTTACTACTACACCTGGAACTGCGTTTTTCTATAATCCAAAAATGGAGAAAAATTCTGCATTAATCAGAAGATTAACTCCTAATGCAATCAAAACTTTACCAAGAAAATTAAAAGTTGGAATTACAACAACATCTCACTCTGATGTAGTTTCTCAATTAACAATTGGTACTCAAGTTAGTGATAGTACTTCATCAACTGCAATTAAAGGATTTATTGAAAGAGTTGGTGCTGCTGCATCCTCTCTATCAGTAACAGGTGTTGGTACTGGTTTTGATGCGAGTCAAACGTATAATAATGTGCCTTTATTTGCAATAACAGGTAATGGTTCTGGTGCAACTGCAACTATTATTACAAATGCTGGTGGTGGAGTCCAATCTGCTACAATTTCAAATAATGCAGGTATTAATATAGGTGGTAGTGGTTATGCTATAGGTGATGTTCTTGGAATAACAACAAATAATGTTACGAAAGGATCTAATGCACTTATATCTGTTGGATCAACAGGTGGAATTAACACCTTATATTTGAATAATGTACAAGGTGAAGAATTCACAACTGGGCAAGGTCTTGGAGTATTAGTTGGTTTAAACACAATTTCTCTTGCAAATACTACTATAGTATCATCAGCAACGTATGATGATAAATTTACAGGAAACGTAATTGAGGTTGATCATTATAATCATGGTATGACAGCAAATACTAATGTAGTAACTATTTCTGATGTATTACCTGATACTAATCCAATAAAAATTACAGATTCACTTGAAGTTGATGATCAAGTAATATCAATCGGTAACACTACTGAATTTGCTACTTATAATGGTGTTCCTACTTCTGATGGTTATGTAAAAATTAATAGTGAAATAATTTACTATGATAGTATTGGAGTTAATCAATTAGGTATTGGAACAAGAGGTGTAGATGGTACAATTGTGAGATCTCATAATGTGGATAGTCTAGCATTTAAATATGAATTAAATGGAGTTGATTTAAGACAAATTAACACTGATCATAATATGCCAACACAACAAGCATTATCAAATGCTAAAGATATTGATGTATATTATCTTGAAATAAGTCGTGGTGCACAAACAACTGGTGACACACAAGTTAGTTTTAAAAACGAAGCTAATTTAGGTGGAGGTAACATTTTTGCTTCACAAAATTATCAGTTTAATCAAATTATTCCAAATTTCAATGTGTTTACTCCTGCTGATAGTACATCATTAAATTCACAGATAAGAACTGTATCTGGAACAAGTGCAGGTGGAGGTGAAACTCCATTTATAGATCAAGGATTCCAAAATGTCACATTAAACCAACCTAATAGGTTAGATACACCAAGATTAATTTGTTCTAGAGTAAATGAAACTACAAGATTAACTTCTTTACCTCAAAATAGATCATTTACAATAGGTGTAACTTTTGAATCAACAGATCCAAACTTATCTCCTATTTTAGATACATTCAATGGTACAATGATCTATCAGAGATCAAGATTAAACAGACCAGTTTTAGATTATATTAAAGATGGTAGGTCTGAATCTGCATCAGGTGATCCACATTCTGCTGTTTATATTGGGCAAAGAATAGATCTTAAGAATCCTGCAACTTCATTAAAAGTTATCGTCGGTGCGTATCGTGATGCGTCTGCTGATTTCCGAGTGTTGTATCAATTATTCAGATCAGATGGTGCTGATACTGAGTTATCTTACGATATAATGCCTGGTTTTGATAATCTTAATGATACAGATGGGGATGGTTTTGGTGATCAAGTTATTGATTCATCCAAAAATACTGGTAGACCTGATGCTTTTGTTTCAGGAAGTGCAGAGGGTGAGTTTAAAGATTATCAATTTACTGCTGATAATCTTGAAGAGTTTACTGGATTCAGAATCAAAATTGTATTCAGTGGAACAAATGAAGCACTTGCTCCTAGATTAAAAGATTTAAGGGTGATCGCATTAGCATGATACCAGTTGAAGGGCATAAACATTTATATCGGGATGAGAAATCTGGGGCTATCATTAATTGTGATGACCTCGGATACTCTCAATATAAAAAGGCAAAAAAATTAAAACTATCTGAAAGAGAGGAGATAGATAATATAAAAAAAGATATTGAAGAAATAAAATATTTACTAAGAGAAATAGCAAAAAAATAGACGGGTTATCGAGAATATAAATATATCTTAGATCCCGATATTGTTTTTAAATGGCAGTTTACGTTAGCAATTTAACTGTTAATACTGGTACTACATTTTCTCAAATTTTTACATTGGAAAGTGCAGATACGAATTCTGCTACAGATTTGACTGGTTTTACTGCTTCAGCACAGATGCGTAAGCATCCTGGTAGTAGCACAGCAACTAGTTTTTCTACGACCATAATCAATGCAACTGGAGGGAGAATAAGAGTTGGACTTACAACAAGTCAAACTTCTGTTCTCAAACCTGGTAGGTTTATGTATGATGTGTTAGTCACAGATCCATCTGGTGAGGTTACAAGAGTCTTAGAAGGTTCAGTTCTAGTTAGAGAAGGAGTTACCAAATAATGGCGGATATAAAGGTAAGAGTTGGTCAAAAAAATGCTATTAAGGTAACATCCTCTTTAGCAGGTGCGTCAGCAGGATCTCTCGGTGAACTAAGTGATGTGAATGTTAGTAATCCACAAAATGGAATGGTTTTAGTATACAACAGCACGACACAACAGTGGACTGGAACATTAGAATTAACTCCAGGTGCAACACAGAATTTGGACATAAACGGAGGTAGCTTCTAGAAATGGCAAGTATAATACGAGTTAAAAGATCGACTGGTACTTCGGCTCCATCATCTTTACAATTTGGTGAAGTTGGTGTAACTCTGAGTGGAGGAGGTACACAAGGTAATAGTGGTGATAGATTATTTGTTGGAGATAATGGAGGTAATCCACAGGTAGTCGGTGGTAGATATTTCACAGATTTATTAAACAATACACCTGGTTCTGTCGCAAGTGCTGCGAACGCATCAACTGCTTCAAATGGATTTGTTGCGATTGTTGATCAAAATAGAAAAGTAGATCAATGGAATGTAGATAATCTAAGATTAGATGCAAATGTTCTTTCATCCACAAATACAGACGGAGATATATTCTTTGTACCAAATGGTTCTGGTGAAATAGTAGTAGGAGATAATATATTTTTAACTTTCGGTGATAGTAAGGATTCAAAAATAACATATGATGAATCTGGAGATGATAGAATTAATGTAACAGGTGCTGATTGGGTCTATGAGAATGGTGTAGCAATTGTAATGGCAGATGTGACTGATTCTGCCACAAAAGACACAGGTGCTCTTATAGTCGAAGGTGGAGTTGGTGTAGAGAAGAGTGTTAACATAGGTGGTAATTTAGGTGTTACTGGTGTATCAACATTTACAGGTATAGGAACTTTTGTAAGTGACTTATTTGTGGGTGGTGATTTACACGTTGCTGATGATATATTCTTTGATGAAGCAACAATGCGTAACCTTCGAGTTACTGGCATATCGACATTTGAAGGTGATATGCATCAAACAGGTGGGGTATTTCATGCTTTAGATGCAAGAATTGGTGGAGTTGGAATTTCATCAAATGTTATTTCATCATTACCTAATACTGGTAATACTTTGTTTATTGATCCATTTCCTGATGGTTTAAGTAATGAAGGTCAAGTTATTATAAAAGGTGATTTACAAGTCGATGGTACAACTACAACAGTTGATTCATTTACAGTCAATCTTAATGATCCAATAATTAATCTTGGAGTTACAACAAGCACAAGAACTGTTATGGCAACAGCTCTTGCTGGTGTTAGCACAATTAAAGTTGACTCAACTGCAGGTATAAACACAGGTGATGGAATTTCTGGAACTAACATAGGTTCTGGAACAACTATTGCAACTTTTGATCCATCAGAAAAATTAATCACAATTAATGGATCTGTTGCTGTTGGTGGCATTGCTACTACAACTCAACTTGAAGTTACTTCAAATGTTGACACTAATACTGATCGTGGTGTAGCATTTACATATAATACAAGTGCAGGTTCAGGTAACAATAAAAAAGGTTTCTTTGGATATGTTGATACCGATTCAAATACTAATAGTAATGCACCAGCAAGGTCATTTACTTACATACCTGATGCCACAATAACAGGTGATACTGCATCTGGTACAAGAGGTGCATTAGATATCAAAGACATTTACTTCCAATCTGGTGACTTTGATACTACTGGAAATGGCATTGTTTACTTTGATACCACTGGTAGACAGATTGGTGCTGCTGGTACTGCTGCTGGTATAACTACTTCTAACTTTGTACTAACAACTAATGCTGCTGGTATACCAAAATGGACAACAACCCTTGATGGAGGAACTTTCTAAAAAATGACAAAATCTAATGATGTTGATGTGAATGCTTTGATAAAAATTTATAACCAAAAAATTTCTACATTAACAAATCAAAATATTCTTCTTGAAGCAAAATTGCAAACAATTGTACAAGACAACTTAGATGCTCAAAAAGAATTATTAGCAGAAAAAATGGAACTGCAAGAAAAGTACGAAAATCTATTAGCAGAACTCGAAGAGGAAGATGGCAAAACCAACAACTAGACAACAATTAATAGATTACTGCTTTAGAAAGTTAGGTTCTCCTGTTCTAGAGATAAATGTTGATGATGATCAAGTTGATGATTTAGTAGATGATGCAATACAACTTTATAATGAAAGACACTTTGACGGTGTTGAGAGAATGTATCTTAAATACAAAATAACTCAAGGTGATATTGATAGAGGTTTAGGTGTCGAGGTTGCTGGAGAAACAAAAGTTAATGGCACAACAGGTGTAGGTATTGTTACTACTTCAACTACCTCTACAAATATACCTGGTTATGGAACAACGACTACTGAATTTTATGAAAATTCTAATTTTTTACAAATACCAGATTCTGTAGTAGGTGTTAATAAAATTTTTAAATTTGATACCAGTTCAATATCTGGTAGCATGTTTAGTATTAAATATCAATTATTTTTGAATGATCTTTATTACTTTAATTCAGTTGAGTTATTACAATACTCAATGACAAAAACTCGTCTTGAAGATATTGATTTTCTACTTACTCCAGAGGCACAAATAAGATTTAATAAAAGACAAGATAGATTATATCTTGATATTGATTGGGGAGCACAAGAGGAAGGAAATTTCTTGGTATTAGATTGTTTTAGAGCTCTTGATCCTGAATCATTTAATCAAGTGTACAATGATTATTTTATAAAATTATATCTTACTGCTTTAATCAAAAGACAATGGGGACAAAATTTAATTAAATTTAGAGGAGTTAAATTACCTGGTGGAATAGAATTGAATGGTAGAGAGATATATGATGATGCTGAAAGAGAAATTGAAAGAATAAGAGAAAAAATGATGCTTGAGTATGAACTTCCTCCTCTTGATTTTATTGGGTAATGATTGATGGCATTAAATCCCTTTTTTCTACAAGGATCTCAAAGTGAGCAAAGACTTACTCAAGATTTAATTAATGAACACCTAAAAATTTTTGGTGTTGATATTACATATATTCCAAGAAAATTTGTTAGAAAACAAACTATAATTAAAGAGGTTCAATCATCTACTTTTGATGATAATTTTTTATTAGAGGCATATATTAATACCTTTGAAGGTTATGGTGGTCAGGGAGACATCATGACTAAATTCGGTGTAAGTTTAAGAGATGAACTTACAGTCACAATATCTAAAGAAAGATTTGAAGATTTTATATCACCATTTTTAGAAGCAGATGATGATTATGAGTTATCAACTAGACCTCGTGAGGGAGATGTTATATTTTTTCCTTTAGGAGGAAGATTATTTGAAGTCAAATTTGTAGAGCATGAGGATCCTTTTTATCAATTAGGAAAAAATTATGTTTATAAACTTAAGTGTGAACTATTTGAATATGAAGATGAGGTATTTGATACTGATATAGAAGAAATTGATTCACAACTTGAAGATCTTGGATTTATTTCTACATTACAACTTATTAGTGTTGGTACAACAGCTACTGCAAACGCACAATTAAATGTTTCCAATAGAGGATATATCAGAGAAATCACTTTAAATAATGATGGAAGTGGTTATACAAGCACACCTAATGTAGCGATAACCACTGCACCAGATGTTGCAGGAAACATAAATGCAACAGCTATTGCAATAACGACAGAGAGAGCAGGTATATTTTCAATTGATAGAATAGTTTTAACTCATGCAGGTATTGGTTACACAGAACCACCAATCGTAACCATTTCTGGTGGTGGGGGTGTTGGTGCAGCTGCGACTGCTGCAGTTGAATTATCAAATTTCGGTATTGTTGATTTCACCATGTCAAATAATGGAGTTGGATATGCTGCAACTCCTACTGTTTCAATTGTAGGAGCAAGCACTTCACCTGCATCTGCAGAAGTTAATTTATTAGCAGACAATACAATATCAGATGTTTTTGTTAAAAATGCAGGTATAGGTTTTACTCAGGTGCCAACAATTATTATATCAGATCCATCAACGACTCAAGGAGTGGGTAATTTTGAAAGAGGTGAAATTGTTAAAGGATTATCATCTGGAATTGAGGCAAGAGTCAAAGAATGGGATTTAGATACAAAGATTTTAAAAATATCAAATGTAGGTATTGGAACAACTATGGCAGCATTTATTGCTGGTGAAATAATTCAGGCAACTGAATCAACATTCTTTAATGTTGGCATAACAACAACTGCTACAATAGGTATTTCAACAACAATTTTAACAGGGATTAATACATCTGGTATAATTTTAAATCAGAATTTAAATCAAGTAACATTTGGACAATCAATAATTATAGGAACTGGTGCAACCGTAATTAATATTGGTTCTAATTCTATTACTATAAGTACTCCTTCGTTAAATACTACTGGAGTTACAACTTCAGTTTCATTTGGATCTACAGTATTATCAAATTATGCTTTAGACTTCTTTAGTGAAGAAAATCAAGACACAACCTTTGAATCAAATGATATTATCGAATCTGAGGCAGATGATATTATTGATTTTTCAGAGGGTAATCCATTCGGTACATTCTAATGCTAGGACAATACTATTATCACGAAATACTAAGAAAAACTATAATTGCTTTTGGTACAATTTTCAATGACATTCACATACGTCATCGAGATGGTGCTGGTAAAGAAACAAGTGACATGAGAGTTCCTCTTGCTTATGGTCCTATGCAAAAATTCTTAGCAAGATTAGAACAGCAACCAGAATTAAATCGTGCAGTTCAAATTACTTTACCTCGCATGTCATTTGAAACCACGAACATCGCATATGACGCAACAAGAAAAGGTGGAATAACACAAACATTTAAAGCATCTGATGGAAACAAATTAAGAAAAGTATTCATGCCAGTTCCGTATAATCTTGGGTTTGAATTAAATATTCTTGTAAAATTAAACGATGATGCATTACAAATAATTGAACAAATATTACCATATTTTCAACCATCATTTAATGTTACTATTGATCTATTAAATGTGATAGGTGAAAAAAGAGATGTACCAATAGTATTAGATAATATTTCATTTCAGGATGATTATGAAGGGGATTTTGCGACAAGAAGAGCACTTATATACACATTAAACTTTACTGCCAAGACTTATCTGTTTGGTCCTGTATCTGATTCTAGTGAGGGTCTTATTAAGAAAGTGCAGGTGGATTACTATGCTTCTGTTGATAGAGAGACTGCGAAGAGAGAATTAAGATTCACTGCAACACCTCAAGCAAAACAAGATTACAATGATGATAATACAACAGAATTAAAAGAAAATCTTACAAAAACTAAAACAAGGATAGATGTTGGAGCAACTAGTTCCCTAGCAGTGGATATGAGAATTATTATAGATAAAGAAATAATGAAAATTAAAGAAATAGTTGATGCAAACACGATTGTTGTATTCCGTGCATATGATAGTATCGCTGCTACACATACAAAAGGAACATCAATTGATGTATTAACTGCTGCTGATGATGCATTAGTTGAACCTGATGATGATTTTGGATTTAATGGTGTCGTTGAAGTTTTTAATGACTCTAAAACATATAGTCCAACACAACAAAGAGATATTTAATGAATACTATGACTAACTATGATTCTATTGATAAAGCGTTAAACACAAGTAATTCTATTGATGTTACTCCCACCAGTAAACCACAAAAAGTGGAGTCAACTAGGGATGATGTTAAAAAGGACTATGATTACACTCGTGCAAATTTATATTCGTTAGTTGAAAAAGGTCAGGAAGCACTTAATGGAATTCTAGAAGTTGCAGGTGAGGGTGGTAGTGCTAGAGCATATGAAGTTGCAGGTCAAATAATTAAATCAGTTGCAGATACTACTGATAAGTTAATGGATTTACAGAAAAAAGTAAAAGAAGTGGATGAAGATAAGAAACAAACAACAAATAATGTAACTAATAATGCATTGTTTGTGGGTTCAACTTCTGAACTATCGAAGATGTTAAAACAAGGAATACTAAATAATAAGGAGAAATCTTAGTACTAATGAGTGATTCTGTCACAATACAAAATTCAGACGGAGATACCTTTGCAGAGGTAATTGATATTATAGGTGTATCTGAAATCAAAAAAGCATTTCATAAATCTATAGGGGAAGGTTCACTTCATAAATGGTTTAAGGGGTCAAAATCTAAAGATGGCAAACCTGGTTGGGTGAATGTCGTTACTGGAGGAACTTGTGCGAGTGACAAACCAGGTGAAGGAACACCTAAATGTGTTTCTGCATCAAAACGTGCTAGTATGACAAAAGCAGAAAGACTCTCTGCTGCTCGTAGAAAAAAGAAAGCAGATCCAGGTCAACAGGCAAAAACTGGTGCTGCAAAACCAACTTATGTATCAACTGATAGTCCAAGGAAAAAGAAAATGAAAGAAGAGTATTTTAATTGGAGAGAGGAAATCAAAAGAGATGAGTATGGTGATCCAATAGGTGGTCCTAAAATCTCAAAGAAACAGAAAGCAAAAAATCTTGCATCAAATACTCCTGATGAGCAACATAATAGTAGAGTTGGTGAAAGTGTCGAGTACTTTGATTTACCATTAGAAGTTGAAATACCTCATACAGACGCAACATTTAAACTTGGACTTATGTTCCGTGAAAGTTTAGATGTTAATAAAGGAATGTTATTCATATTTGAAGAGGTTGGTCAACATTCATTCCATATGAAGAATACTCGCATTCCATTGGATATTGCATTTGTGAGAGAAGATGGAATTGTTGAGAGTATAAAAGAATTAAATCCATATAGTAGTTTACCTGTATATTCTGATGGTGAAGTTTTATTTGCAATTGAAGCAAATCGTGGATGGTTTACAGAAAATAATGTAGAAGTTGGAGATGAGATAGTTTTAGGAGAAGCAAAAGATAAGAAAGGAAAGGGAAGTGGCACAAAAGATGCTTGCTATCACAAAGTTAAATCAAGATATTCAGTATGGCCAAGTGCTTATGCATCTGGGGCATTAGTTAAGTGTCGTAAAGTAGGTGCTGCAAACTGGGGTAATAAATCAGAATCAGTTGAAATGAAAAATTATCTCGATAAGAAAGCAAAAATGCTGACTAAGAAAAGAGATGCACAATCTGATGCTGCTAAAAACAACCCTCATTTTGATAGTACACAACCTTCACCATCAGGTAGAAACAAGTATGAAGAAGTTCAAATAGATGAAAAGAAAGCACAAAAGTGCTGGCCAGGTTATGAAAAGAAAGGAACCAAAATGATGTTTGGTAAAAGATATAATAATTGTGTGAAGAAAGAAGAGTTTTCTAATTGGAGAGATGAACTAGATTATGAGGGTAAGGACGACTCAAAAAAGTTACATGAAAATCCACTAAAACCAGGAGGAGCATTAAATCCTGATGATGGTATCATAGATATAGTTACTGGTAGATCCAATAAGAAAAATCTAGAAAAGCAAAAAAAACCAGGAGGAATTAGACCTCTGGATCGTAGTGCCCTTGTTCAAATGAGTGGACCAAACCGAAAAGATTACCGCAATAAAAGGGATGAGTTAGTTAAACAAAAACAACTTAAATTAGATAAAGCAAGCATGTCTGAGGCAAAAAGTCCCGCTTGGCAGAGAAAAGAAGGTAAGAGTGAATCTGGTGGATTAAATAAAAAAGGTGTAGCATCTTATCGTGCTGCAAATCCTGGTTCTAAATTAAAAACTGCTGTTACAACAAAACCATCTAAATTAAAGAAAGGGTCAAAAGCAGCAAAGAGAAGATTGTCATTCTGTAAGAGAATGAAGGGCATGAAAAAGAAACTTACCTCAGCTAAGACTGCAAGAGACCCTGATTCAAGGATAAATAAATCACTTCGTAAGTGGAATTGTTGATAAATTATGACTGATAATGTATACCTTGGCAACCCTAATTTAAAAAAAGCAAACACTGCTCATGAGTTTACACAGGAGCAGATAATAGAGTTTGTTAAATGTAAAGAAGATCCTGTTTACTTTGCAAAAAACTATATTAAGATTGTTTCTCTTGATGAGGGTTTAACTCAGTTTCATCCTTATGATTTTCAAGAAAAGTTAATTAAAAACTTCCATGAGAACCGTTTCAACATATGTAAGATGCCTCGGCAAACGGGTAAATCTACTACATCTGTATCATATCTATTACATTATGCTGTTTTTAATGACAGCACAAATATTGGTATTCTCGCTAACAAAGCA
>Ga0160422_10001367_pt1 | contig 15283 bp, 11 predicted proteins | sample Fk160mmetaG_FD_108192 | JGI IMG/M metagenome (GOLD analysis project Ga0160422, IMG submission 108192) | Marine microbial communities from the Central Pacific Ocean - Fk160115 60m metaG | ecosystem: Environmental > Aquatic > Marine > Oceanic > Photic zone | place: The Central Pacific Ocean...
TAAGAGCTGCTTGAGCTTTTTTTACAATAGTTTTGAATGCTTCTGGGTTATCATATGCAATTTCAGCAAGAATTTTTCTATCAATTTTAATACCTGATTTGTTTAAACCATTAATGAATTTTGAATAAGTCATGCCCTCTTGTCTAACTCCAGCATTAATTCTTTGTATCCAGAGAGATTTAAATTCTCTTTTCTTATTTCGCCTATCTCTATATGCATATTGCATAGCCTTTTCCATGGCTTGTCTTGCAACTCTTATTGTATTTTTTCTTCTGCCCCATTGTCCTTTGACGGATTTTAGGACTTTTTTATGTTTTGCTTTTGTTGTTACTCCTCTTTTAACTCGTGACATACTATCCTCTTAAACTGTAGGGCATATATGATTTAACTATCTTTCCGTCCTGCTTTGACATAACTGTTGTACCCCTTTGTTTCCTAATTTGTGAGTTTGTTCTTTTAATCATGCCGTGCCTTTTGCCGGCTTGAGCCATAATAACTTTTCCTTTGGCAGATATTTTAAATCTTTTTTTTGCTGAACTTTTTGTTTTTAATTTAGGCATAACAAAAGCCTTATACATACTAAAATAGTATTTTCAACTGCAATTATTCCTTATAAAGGCTGGATAACCATTATCATTTGCTTGCCATCAAACTTGGGCTGCAACTCAACTTTACCAATATCTTCCATATCGGATTTGATCTTATCCATTAACTCGTTTCCTAATTTGGCATGTTGCATTTCTCTTCCTTTAAACCTTATTGTAAACTTTACTTTATCACCTTTTGACAAAAATTTTTGAGCGTTTTTTATTTTAAATGTGTAATCGTGCACTTCTGTAACTGGTCGTAATTTGATTTCCTTCAATTCAATTTTTTTTTGTTTTTTCTTTGCTTTGTTTAATTTTTTTTGCAAATCGTATTTATATTTACCCATATCCATAATCTTGCAAACAGGTGGTCGTGCATTAGGTGCGATTTCTATTAAATCTAAGTTTTCTTGTTTTGCTTTTATAATTGCATCTTTTAAATTTAATATGCCAAGGTTACTTCCATCAAAATTTATTACTTGAACTTCTGGTGAACTAATTCTTTCATTTGATCTTGGACCTTTTGGTTTGTTTTTTCTTTGAAAATAATTTTTATTAGGTATTTGCACTTATATATTGGGGAATTTGCTTAAAGATGAATATTTTTCTAAAAATTTATTTAAATTCATATTTTCTTGTTTATTAGAATCCAATCTTCTAATAGTTACAGAATTAGAGTCAACTTCTTTTTTTCCACATATTAATAGTAATGGTATTTTTTTTAAAGAATGTTCCCTGATTTTGTAATTTAAGTTATGATTCTTTAAATCTACCTCACTTGACACACCTATTTTTTTTAATTCATTATTTACTTTTTTTGCATAATCATCAAAATCTTCAGAAATAGGTATTACCATTGATTGTAATGGGGATAACCAAAATGGAAGTTTTCCTGAATAATTTTCAATAAGTATTCCAATAAATCTCTCTAGTGATCCAAACAAAGCCCTATGAAGCATTACTGGAATTTTTTTTGAACCATCTTTATCAACATAGCTTGCTCCTAGTCTACCTGGTAAATTTAGATCGACTTGTAAGGTGCCACATTGCCAATCTCTTCCTATAGCATCCCTAAGCACAAATTCAATTTTGGGACCATAAAATGCGCCCTCTCCATTATTAATCGTATATTCTAAACCTGTTTCTTTTATAGCTTTCAATAAAGCAGCTTCGGATTTATCCCAAACGTGATCTTCGCCTACTCTTACCTCTGGTCTATCAGAGTATTTGAGTATTATATTTTCAAAACCTAAATCTTTATATATTTCTAAAATTAAATTGGTTACAGTTAAACATTCTTCTGTTATCTGATCTTCAGTACAAAAAATATGAGCATCGTCTTGTGTAAATGCTCTAACTCTTAATAATCCATGCAAAGATCCGGAAGGTTCATATCTATGGACCTTGCCAAATTCAGACATTTTTAATGGTAAATCTCTATAACTTTTTAAACCTTGATTAAAAACCTGTACACAACCAGGGCAGTTCATTGGTTTTATTGCAAAAACTTTCTCATCCGGCGTAGTAGAGGTATACATATTTTCTCCAAATTTGTCCCAATGCCCTGACTTTTCCCAAAGAGACCTATCTAAAATTTCGGGTGTATTAATTTCATAGTAACCTGCTTTATCCTGTTTTGCTCTCATGTAAGAAATTAATTTTTGAAATAAATTCCAGCCTTTTTGATGCCAAAAGACTGAGCCTGGACTTTCCTCTCTAAAATGAAAAAGGTCCATTTCTTTTCCAATTTTTCTATGATCCCTTTTTTCTGCCTCTTTTATTCTATTTAGATATTCATCTAATTCTTTCTTTGAACTCCAACAAGTTCCATATATTCTTTGAAGCATCTCGTTATCTGAATTACCCCGCCAATATGCTCCTGAGACTTTTGTGAGCTTAAAAGCTTTTCCAATTTTACTTGAAGATGATAAATGTGGGCCTCTACATAGATCATACCAGGTTTCTCCATGATGATAAATTGATAGCTCCTCACTCTCTGGAATGCTCTCTATAATTTCTGCTTTATATTTTTCTCCAATTTTTTTAAAATGGGTTATTGCTTTTTTTCTCTCCCATACTTCTCTTTTTGTTTTTACATCTTGATCAATAATTTCCGACATTCTTTTTTCAATCTTTATTAAATCGTCACTTGTAAAAGGTTCTTTTCTCGCGAAATCGTAATAGAAACCGTTTTCTATGACTGGACCAATGGTCACTTGGGTTCCAGGGAATAATTGTTGTACCGCCATGGCCATTATATGAGCTGCATCATGCCTAATTACTTCTAAACCTTCTTTATTTTTAGATGTAATTATTCTTACTCGACAGTCTTGAGTAATTTCATGATTGAGATCTTTTAATTCTCCATCAACCTCCATAATAAGTGCTTGTTTCGCAAGAGAGCTACTTATTTTTTCTGCTATTTTTAAACCGTCAATTTTTTTCTCAAAATTAATTTTTTTTCCGTCTTGTAAAATTATATTAGGCATTTATTAATTTTTTGTACTCTGAATAAGTTCTATTACACATTTTTTCAACATTAAATTTAATAATTACATTTTTTCTTCCTTCTGCGCCTATGCCATTTAATGTAACTTCACTTAAATTAAGCACATCTTTTAATTTTTCATTTAAGTTTTTTGAATCCCCGGCTGTAAATAAAAAACCAGTTTTATTATTAATTATAGTTTCATTTGAGCCCCCAATATTACTGGCAATAATTGGTTTTTCCATCGATTGTGCTTCTACTGAAACCCTACCAAATGCTTCGGGCTCAATTGATGAAGAAACAATAACATCTGATATCTCATATGCAATTGGCATTAGTTCTAGGTGATCGACAAAAATAACGTTTTTACTTAGTCTATGTTGTTCAACTAGTCTAACTAGTTTTTTTTTATAAATTTTTCTACCTTGGTCACTTCCTAATATCACTGCAATAAATTCTAATTCTGGCAAATCATTTTTTAATAAACCTATTGCTTCGATGAACATTTCTTGACCTTTCCATTCAGTCAGTCTTCCGGGGAGTAAGATTATCTTTTTGTCCTCACTAATATTCCATTTTTTTTTCAACAAATTTTTATCGGTATCTACAATTTTTTTTGGATTATAATAATCTGTATTTATTCCTCTAAATATAACTAAAAACTTTCTATCTTTTGATAAATATTTTGAATAATTTTCTTTTATATGTGAAAATATAAAATTTGATCCTGCAATAATTAAATCGGATCGAACCATTACAGAATTATACCATTTTTTTAAATCACTTTTAAAATTATAGGTTCCATGAAACGTCGTAACAAATTTACGTTTTGTTATTTTAGTTGCGATTAAACATGACCAAGCTGGTGCTCTACTTCTAGCATGAACTATGTTTACATTGAGAGTTAAAATTATCAGCGTCAATATTATTGCATTTAAAAAAATCAATATTGGATTTTTACTCTGAACAGGTAATCTTATTATTGTCACTTTTTTTTTATTAATAAATTTTAATAAGGGTCCACCACTAGTCACGATGTATGACTTGCAATTATTTTCATGCAAATAATGAGCTAGATCAAAACACCCCGTTTCAGCTCCCCCATAGCCGAGTTTTGGTATGACTTGTAAAATTTTTAATTTTGACGCCATTGTAACTACTTATATATTAAGTAATAATTCTAATAAACTTTTATGAGCAAAATTAAATACTTTAAAATATCAAAAAATATAAAAATTAGATATTTATCAAACAACTTAAAGAAGAATCCCTACATAATTTTTTTACATGGATTTATGTCAGATATAGACGGTGAAAAACCTAAAGTATTAAGTAAGTTCTGTAATAAACTAAAATTAGGTTTTTTTGCAATTGAATATTCTGGACACGGAAAATCATCTGGTAAATTTACCGATGGAAATATAAGCAAGTGGAGAAGGCAGGTAAGTTTTTTTATAAAAAGAAAGATTAAAAATAACAAATTTATTCTTATTGGTTCCAGTATGGGTGCTTGGTTATCTACATTGCAATTTAAATATTTTGAAAAACAAATTGAAGGCTTTATTGGAATTGGTTCTGCACCCGAATTTCTCGATAGAGTTATGTGGAAAAAATTTTCAAATAAGATGCGAAATGAGACAAAAAAAAAAGGAATTTATTATTTAAAACATGGTGGATATGAATATCCTATAACATACCAATTAATTAAAGATGGGAGGAAGAATAAAATTCTTAATAAAAGTATATCTTCAAAAATACCAGTAACATTGCTACATGGAACAAAAGATGAGGCTATTCCTTTAAAATTTTCTAAAAAATTATTAAAAATATTTACTAAAGGAAAAAGAAAATTAATTGCAGTTAAAAAAGGCGATCATAGTTTATTTTCAAAAAAACATCAGAAAATAATTTTAGGAGAGCTAGAAAATTTAATTAATTAATAAGTTTAACTTGCAAACCCTTTTATCTCTTTATTTGTGATTGGGTTTTCCAATTTATCTAACATTTCTTTCGGACAAACTTGATAAAAATTGCTTAATTCTCGATCAAAATTTTTTATTATTTTTTCTGAAATTTTTGACTTAGTCTCTATAAAATGTTGATTAACTAAATTTTTAAGATAGTTTTTCCAATATTCTGTTTCAAGTCTTTGCCAAATGACAGTTTCAGGGTTAACTTTTTTTTCAAATTCTTCATCTTTATCGTACACAAACGCCATACCACCTGTCATTCCAGCTCCGAAATTATCACCAATGGTACCTAATATAATAATACTTCCGCCAGTCATATACTCGCAACCATTGGACCCGCAACCCTCGACAACAGATATCGCCCCAGAGTTTCTTACTGCAAATCGCTCACCTGCCTGACCAGCTGCAAATAGATTTCCCGAAGTAGCTCCATATAGTACAGTATTACCTATGATGGTGTTTTCGTTTGATATTAAATTACTTTCTTCACTTAATTTAATTGAAATAGTTGCACCTGATAAACCTTTAGCAACATAATCATTTGCGTCACCTTTAAGAACTAGTTTTAAACCTTTTGTGCCAAAAGCTCCAAAGGATTGTCCCGCAGATCCTATAAAATTTATTTGCACGGAATTTTCATCCAATTTATTATTACCGAATTTTTTATATAGATTATAAGAAATTCTTGTACCAACTGCTCTATCAGTATTTTGGATATTATAAACTTTTTGGTTTTTTATTTTATTATCAATACAATTTTCAATTTCTTTCCATATTTTTTGATCCAGGGTATCTGGCACCTCATTTATAATCGGTTTTTCACAAAATCTTTTATTTTTACCAGGATCAGCCTGTACAAATAATGGGTTAAGATCTAGATCATCTAAGTTAGAGGATCCTTTACTAATCTGCTTTAGTAAATCTGTTCTTCCAATTATGTCATTTAAACTTCTAAAACCTAGTTCAGCAATTATTTCTCTAACCTCTTGAGCAATAAAACTAAATAAATTTACAACTTTTTCTGGTGTTCCACTAAATTTTTCTCTTAATTTTTCATCTTGAGTACAAACACCCACGGGACAAGTATTAGAATGGCATTGTCTCACCATTATGCATCCCATTGCTACTAGAGATGTGGTCGCTACACCATATTCCTCGGCCCCCATCATAGCTGCAATAACGACATCCCTGCCAGTTTTGATCCCACCATCAGTTTTTAAAGTGACTGTATGTCTAAGATTGTTTAGTGTTAATACTTGGTTAGCTTCTGTAAGACCCATTTCCCACGGAATTCCAACATACTTAACGCTAGTTTGAGGAGAGGCTCCTGTGCCGCCGTTGTGCCCGGAAATCAAAATTATATCTGCCTTTGCTTTGGCGACTCCTGCTGCTATGGTTCCAACACCGGATGAGGCTACTAATTTTACACTTACTCGTGCTTTTGGATTAATTTGTTTTAAGTCATAAATTAATTGGGCTAAGTCTTCTATCGAGTAAATATCGTGATGTGGGGGTGGAGAAATTAGTGTAACACCCTTCGTTGAATGTCTTAATTTTGCTATTTCATCTGTTACTTTAAATCCAGGTAACTGTCCTCCCTCTCCAGGTTTAGCTCCTTGAGCAATTTTTATTTCAATTTCATTACAGTTGTTAAGATAGTCTACAGTTACTCCAAAACGTGCTGAAGCAATTTGCTTAACCCTTGAGTTTGCAGAGTCTCCATTAGACATAATTTTAAATCTTTCAGAGTCCTCACCTCCCTCACCACTGCAGGATGCTCCCTTTATTCTATTCATTGCTACGGCTAATGTTTCATGGGCCTCTTTTGATAAAGCTCCGTGAGACATACTTCCACTACCGAATCTTCTTAGAATATTTTCAATTGGTTCAACCTCATCAATTCCAACAGGTGTTTTTTTATTAAAATCAACTAAATCTCTTAAGCTTATTGGAGGTAGATCATAAATACCCTTCGCATATTTTTTATATATCTCATATGATCCTGTTGCTACAGCACTTTGCAAAAGATGTATTAACTTTCCTTGGTATTGATGTTTTTCTCCATTTTTTCTGTATCTATATATTCCGCCGATTGGCAAAATATTTGTACTAGTTAGAAAAGCATCTTTGTGAATTTCCCTGATTTTCTTCTCTATTCCTGTTAAACCAATACCAGAAATTTTCGAGGTCATTCCTGGAAAATATTCATTAACTACTGTTCTACTCAAACCTACTGTCTCAAAGTTACACCCGCCTCGATAGGAACTCAGAACTGATATACCCATCTTGGACATTATTTTTAATAATCCTAAATTAACAGATTTTATATATCTAGTTATGCATTCCTCGAAACTAAGATTATTAAATAGTTTTTTTTGAAATCTTTCATATAAACTATCAAAAGCAAGATACGGGTTTACTGTTGTTGCGCCGACACCTATAACAGTTGCAAAAGAATGAGTATCTAAACATTCTCCTGACTGTACGTTAATTGAGACATAACCTCTAAGTCCCAATTTTACTAAATTTGTATGTATTGCACCAACACTTAATAATGTAGGCACAGGATATTTATCATTTGATATATTTTTATCAGATATTACTATTTGCGTTATTCCTTGTCTTACTGCAATTTCAGTTTCTTTTTTAAGCCTATTAAGAGCATCTTCTAAGGTTTCAGTCTTGGAAAAAGTACTATCAAAAAATTTATAATTTTTCCCAAAATAAGCTATAAACTTTTCGAATTGTGAGTTTGATAAAATTGGGCTATTTAGTACATATATATTTTCTTCTGTAAGATTATTAAAATCTAGAATATTACCTAAATTTCCGAAACGAGTTTTTAAACTCATGACTTTATTTTCCCTTAATGAGTCTATTGGTGGGTTAGTTACCTGACTAAAATTTTGTCTGAAGTAGTGGTATAATGGCCGATATTTGTCTGAAAGAACTGCTAGAGGTGTATCATCCCCCATTGATCCAGTTGCTTCCTTTGCATCCTCCGCCATTGGATGTAGTATTAATTCCAGATCCTCTAAACTATAACCAAATGTATGTTGGCGTTTTCTAAGTTCTGCACCTTCATAATTATTATTTTCTTTTTCTATAAGAAATTTTTTATCTAAATCAATTATTTGATTATTAAAGTGTTTATACTCTTTTGCCAGATAGTCTTTAATTTGGCTATTTGTAAAAACTTTTCCTTTTTCAATTCTAACTCCAATTATTTCTCCGGGGCCCAGTCTTCCTTTTCTAATAATTTTCTTTTCATTTAGATCCACCATTCCAGTTTCAGATCCCGCAAATAGTAGTTTATCTCTGGTAATAGTAAATCGTAATGGTCTTAATCCATTTCTGTCAGACGCTGCAATTACCCAATCGTTGTCAGTACCTGCTAATGCTGCTGGTCCATCCCAAGGCTCCATTGTGCTGTTTAAAAAATTGAAAAGTTTTAACTGATTATTAGGTAAAATTTTACTTTTTTTAGACCAGGCATCAGGGATTAGCATTAACTTAGCTAACGGCGCTGAATGACCAGACATACTTAAAAGCTCAAATACATTGTCTAATGAGGCTGAGTCGGAATTACCCTCAGGAATAACTGGTTTTAAATTTTCCATGTTGTCATAATTAGCATCATACATTTCTTCCTCATGAACTTTCATCCAATTTACATTGCCTTTTAATGTATTTATCTCGCCATTGTGTGCAATTGATCTAAAAGGTTGGGCAAGGTCCCAGCTTGGCGCAGTATTGGTTGAGAATCTTTGGTGAAATATTGCATATCTTGATACAAATCTGGTGTCTTTTAAATCTAAATAAAAATCCGAAAGTGCTTCGGCTAGGAACATTCCTTTGTAAATAATCGATTTAGAACTGAAAGAACAAATATAAAAATTATTTAAATGTTTTTCTCTACATGACTTTTCGATTTTTCTTCTAGTCTCATAAAGTTTTCTCTCTAAATCCTTATTTTTAATTTCTTTGTTATTTGTTTTGAATAATACTTGAGTTATTTCTGGTCTTGTTAGTTCAGCTTTTTCGCCTAAAACCTTTGGATCTACTGGAACTTGTCTCCATCCATATATATAAAAATCATTTTTAGTTAATTCACTTTCGACAATTGTTCTGCAACTTTCTTGAGCTGAGTAGTCATTTCTAGGAAGAAATATCATTCCTACACAAACTTCATCATCTGTATTATGTTTGTGACCTGTTACCTCTATTTTTTCTACAAAGAAGTCAGAGGGTATTTCAATATGTATACCAGCTCCGTCACCAGTTTTTCCATCTGCATCTACTGCTCCTCTATGCCAAACAGCCTTGAGTGCCTGTATTCCGTACTCAACTACTTTTCTGCTTTTTTTACCTTCTGTAGAAGCTACCAGTCCAACACCACATGCATCATGTTCCATTTTTTCAGAGTAAACTAGGTTTTCTTTTAATTTTTTTAAATTTTTTTCTCTTAAATTCATTACGCTACTTTTTTTTCTCTCTTTGAATTAATAAATTTTATTATTTGTTCTGAAACGTCTCTACCATCTTTAATAGCCCAGACAACTAGAGATGCACCTCTTACAATATCTCCTGCAGCAAAAACACCTTCAACTGATGTTTGCATAGTATCAAAATCAGTTTTAATTGTTCCCCATTTTGTTACCTTTAATCTCTCCTCATTAAAAAGATTGGGCAAATCTTCGGGATCAAAACCCAAGGACTTAATTACTAAGTCTGCATTAATAGTATAACTTGAATCTTTTAAAATTTCAGGTCTTCTTCTCCCGCTATCATCAGGCTCACCAAGCCTAATTTTATTTACTTCGACGCTTTCAACTTTATTATTGCCATTAAATTTTGACGGACTTGACAACCATACAAATTCTATTCCTTCTTCCTCGGCATTCTGAACTTCTCTTGCAGATCCAGGCATATTCTCTTTATCTCTTCTATATAAACATTTCACAGATTTTGCTTCTTGTCTGATTGCTGTTCTTACACAATCCATTGCTGTATCTCCGCCACCGATTACTACTACATCTTTTCCTTTGGCATTTAAAGTACCATCGTCAAATAGATCGACTTTATCTCCCAAACCTTTTTTATTTGATGCAGTTAAAAATTCCATTGCAGGAAAAATATTAGCTAAGTCACTACCTGGTAAATTTACTTCTCTTGCTTTATATACTCCGGTTGCAATCAAAATTGCATCGTGTTTTTCTTTTAAATCTTTTAACGTAGCATCCTTACCTACTTCAAAATTGTGAATAAATTTAATTCCACTTTTTTCTAATAATTCAGTCCTTCTTTGAACAACATGTTTTTCAAGTTTAAAATTTGGTATCCCATAAATTAATAGTCCACCAGATCTGTCATATCTATCATAAATTGTTACTTGAAAATTTTGTTTTCTTAATTCTTCAGCGCAAGCTAATCCTGCAGGTCCGGCACCTATGATACCAATACTTTCGCTTCTCTCTTTTTTAACCTCTATAGGTTTAACCCAACCTTGTTCCCAAGCATTTTCGGTAATGAATTTTTCTACTGATCCAATTGTAACAGTACCATGACCGGATTGTTCTATAACACAATTTCCTTCACATAATCGATCTTGAGGACAAATTCTTCCACAAACCTCCGGCATGTTGTTTGTGCTTTGTGAAAGCTGATAAGCCTCTTCCAACCTTCCTTCAGCAGTTAATTTTAACCAATCAGGTATATTATTACTTAATGGGCAGTGTACTTGGCAGAAAGGAACACCGCATTGCGAACATCTACTAGACTGCTCTTTTGCCTTAGGAGAGATAAACTCTTTATAGATTTCATTAAAATCTTCTTTTCTATCTTTAATTTGTCTTTTAGGTGGGGATTGTTGACCTAAATCAACGAATTTAAGCATTTTTTCAGACATTGTGGGAAACTCCTATACTATAAATAACCTTCTTAAAAGCAAAACAAGGACAATAATATTGTCCCTTTATTTAAAAAAAGCCAAATTCTATGCCATTTTTACATATTTAGCATATGAGGTATGCATTCATTGAATTGCTTTATTTTGTTTTTATTTAGTTTAGGAGAATTTAATTAATGATCTCTTACTATTTAGATATTTTTGTGCTGTCAATCCTTCAAGGTATTACTGAGTTCATTCCAGTAAGTTCATCTTCACATTTGTTATTATTTTCTAAATTCAAAAATTTTAATTATATGTCATTAGAAATTGATGTAAGCCTGCACTTAGGTTCACTTATAGCAATAATTATATATTTTTGGAAAGACCTTTTAAATATATATAAAAACAAAATTTTAATTAACTTAATTTTTTTTGGATCAATACCTCTAATAATTTGTGGTTATTTTTTTTACAATTTTGGAATTATCGATTATGTAAGGAATTTAAAAGTAATAGCATGGACAACATTAATATTTGGTATTTTATTATTTTTTGCAGATAAAAAAATTCAAAACAAAAAAATAGAAAAAGATTTAAATTTAAAAAGTATATTTACTATAGGGTTTTTTCAAGCACTATCAATAATACCGGGTGTAAGTAGATCTGGAATAGTCATTACTGCATGCAGATTTTCAAAATTTAAAAGAGTTGATGCAGCTAAAATTTCCTTTCTTTTATCAATTCCGGCTTTAGCAGGTGCCAGTGTTTTAAGTTTAATAAATATGCCAGATAAAAGTTTAGATTTTAATTTGGCAATTTGCTTATCAATTTTATTTTCATTTATATTCTCATATATAACCATAAAGCTTTTACTTTATTATTTAGAAAAATTTTCTCTGAAAATATTTGTTTATTATAGATTGGTATTATCTTTGTTGTTATTTATTATTGTATACACTTAGCTTTTTCAATGATGGTGTAATCTGAGATAAGATTACCGCAACTAAAATTAAAAAACATCCTATAATATTATTAAGATTTAATATCTGATTAAGTATAATCCATCCTGCCAATGCAGCAAATACTCCCTCTAGTGAATATATAATAGCCGCTGGAGCTTCTTCTATATTTTTTTGAGCAAACATTTGTAATGTAAACGCAATCCCCCCCGAGAAGAAACCTGCATAAATTATAGAATAATTTTCTAAAAGAATATTTGATAAATTTATCTCTTCAAATAATAATGCAAAAAATAGAGAATAAGTTCCAACTAAAAATGCTTGTAATGCAGCAAAAAAAACAGGAATATTAAATTTTTCCATAAATTTTCCAGCAAAAATTATATGAAATGCCCAAAATACAGAGCATAGTATTACCAACCCGTCACCAATCAAAATTTCCGAGTTCGAAAAATCACTCAAAAAATAAACACCAATTATACAGAGTAAAATCGATGGCCAAATACTCCAGTGGACTTTTGTTTTATATATTATGAATAAAATTATTGGGACTAACGGAACATAAAATACTGTAAAAAATGCAGCATTTGCAATGTTAGTGAACAATAAAGATGTCTGTTGGAGATAAGTACCAAGAAATAATGATAAACTCATTAAAAATAAGTATTTAAAAAAAAGTTTTTGGTCTAAATTAACATTTTCTTTAATTTTACGTCTTTCCAACAATAGAGCAATCGGCAAAACTGTGATAAATCCAACAAAAAACCTGGCAGCATTGAAAGTTAAAGGACCAATATTGTCCATTCCAGTATCTTGAGCTATAAAAGCCGTTCCCCAAATAAAAGTGGTAATCAAAGCACATAATAGAGATAAAGATTTAGTCATTTATAAACTTAAATGATTTTGTGTATTCTGCACGAGCTGTCAAAATCTTCTTTATTAATATAACATCCTGACATTTTTCTATCGCCGCTAAATGAACCTCTTCCGTGTAGTATTCTCCAATTATTAAATATCAATAAGTCTCCAGGTCTAAGTACGCGTCTCCACTGATATTCTTTATTATTTGCAATTAAATCAAATTCTCTAATAGCATGATAAAATTTTTTTGTTTTATCTTCGCTCATAATAAATGGAGCACGATCGTAATTATTAAAGCTTACCTGGGTCAATTGTTGATCAGAATTAAGTTTAAGTATTGGTCTTTTTGCTTCTAGAAAAACTCCATCTCCAATATATTGTCCCGTGACTTCAACTTTAGTCAATAAATCGTAGATTTCTTTTTTTTCATTTTTAATCTTTTCAGCAATTTTAAAACCATCAACCATTATAGACTCGCCACCAGTTGCTTTATAATTACAACATAACAATAATTGAAGACCTGGTGCATCATTGCTATAAGTTGAGTCTGTATGGGGTCTTAGCTCTTCTTGGGTGTAAGCACTGTCAGCTTTATCCTCATTGGACTCAAAACTCCATAATCCTCCAAAAATTGATTCTCTTACATATCCAATTTTCTTTGCAATTATTTCTACTGAACTCATTTCAGTTTTACAATTCTGAATTACAACAAAACCATATTCGTATAATTTTTTTAGGAAACTCTTATAACCATCTTCAGTAATAACTTCATCGAAATTTGTGTAAATATTTTCGTCAAGATCATTGCTTGCCCAAATTTTCAAATTATTCTGTTTTTTTTTTGACTTCGTTAAATTCTCCATAAAAAATTCTGAGGAATAATTTATAGATTTATTTAAGTCAGACCACAAAATGTCGATCGAATTACCATGATCTATTATCTCAGCTTTTTTTATGTATAACTTTGGATCTAATTTTGCAGTAAATATCTTTCTCTGATTACTTCTTGAATCCCAGCTATCATCATCTTTAGCATGATCTCTCAACCAAATATTCAAAAAACTTTCTTCGGTATTATTTGAAAAATCAATTTTTAATTTGTCTTGTAGAATTTTTATGTTTTTTATCATTTTTTTATAAAACATAATAATTCTACCACAATTGTATCTATTTTAGGACAATTTTTAATTTCAAAATATAGTATGATAAAATTTATTATTAAAAAATTATTTAGTGCTAGTAAAAGCTACGAACTAGATGCTAGAATTTGGATACAGTATTCTTTGCTTAAAAAAAAGCAAATTAAATTTAAAATTTAGTCTCTTTCAATGCACATCGCTATGCCCATTCCTCCACCAATACAAAGAGTTCCTAATCCCCTTTTTACATCTCTTCTTATCATTTCATGTATCAAGGTGACTATTATTCTGGTGCCAGAGGCTCCTATTGGATGACCGAGGGCAATAGCACCTCCGTTTACATTCACAATTTCTTTTGGAATTTTTAATTCTTTAATAACTGCTAAACTTTGTGCTGCAAAAGCTTCATTAGATTCGACTAAATCTAAATTTTTTATTTCCCAATTAGCTTTTTCAAGAGCTTTTTTGACTGATGGTATAGGACCTGATCCCATTAATGAAGGTTCTACGCCGCAAGAGGCCCATGAAACTATTTTTGCCAAAGTATTTAAATTTCTCTTGTCGGACTCCTGTCTTTTCATAATAATTACCCCGGCTGCACCATCATTAATTCCGGACGAATTTCCTGGAGTCACAGTTCCATTTTCCTTAAAAATTGTTTTTAATTTTGCTAAACTATCAATCGAAACATCAGATCTTGGGTGTTCATCAAAAACACCGAAGTCCCTTAAAATTTCGTCATTAAATTTATTATTTTTAATTGCTACTTGTGCTTTATATTGAGAGTCTAAAGCAAATATGTCTTGCTCTTTTCGAGATATATTCCACTTTTCTGCAACATTTTCAGCAGTTACACCCATATGATATCTGTTATAAACATCTACTAAACCATCTTTAAGCATCACATCTTTATCACAATTTGTCATACTCTCTTGACCTCCGGCTATTATAACATTTGCATCATTCAATTTTAGATTTTGATAACCTGAAACTATGCTTCTTAATCCTGATCCACAAACCTGATTTATAATGTAAGCTGTCTTTTCATTGGGTATTCCAGCCTTTATTGCTGCTTGTCTAGCTGGATTTTGACCGGTGTTGCCTGTTAATACTTGACCCATAATTACTTCATCAATCTGCTCTGGAGTTAATTTTGATTGGATTAATAAGTTTTTTATTACGATTGAACCAAGATCATGGGCTTCATAATTTGCTAAGTTTCCTTTATACTTTCCAATGGGGGTTCTCAGGGCGTTGGTTATTACAATATCATTTGAATTTTTAGTCATATTAATACATTAATTGCTAAATTAATAAATTACATTAAAAATATAAAATATAATATTATAAAATTGCGCCTGTAGCTCAACTGGATAGAGCGCTTGGCTA
>Ga0160422_10001368_pt1 | contig 15281 bp, 13 predicted proteins | sample Fk160mmetaG_FD_108192 | JGI IMG/M metagenome (GOLD analysis project Ga0160422, IMG submission 108192) | Marine microbial communities from the Central Pacific Ocean - Fk160115 60m metaG | ecosystem: Environmental > Aquatic > Marine > Oceanic > Photic zone | place: The Central Pacific Ocean...
ACTGCAGGAGAACTTTGGTATCGTCAAGGGCATGATGAATACCATCCATTCCTACACGAACGACCAGCGCATCCTCGACTTGCCGCACAAGGATCTGCGCCGTGCTCGTTCGGCTGCTGTTTCTATGATCCCGACGACGACGGGAGCTGCCGTGGCCGTGGGTAAGGTTCTGCCCGAGTTGGCGGGTAAGCTCGATGGTTTGTCTATTCGCGTGCCGACCCCCGACGGTTCGCTGACGGACTTTACTGCTGTTCTCGAGAGAGACGCCACCGTTGAAGAGATCAATGCCGCTTTTCAGTCTGCTGCCGAAGGTTCATTACAGGGCGTATTGGAATATTCCGAGGATCCGCTCGTGCTAGCCGACATTGTCGGCAACGCACACTCTTGCATTTTTGACGCCCTCTCGACCAACGTAGTCGAGGGTAACATGGTTAAGATCTTGGGCTGGTACGACAATGAATGGGGATATTCCAACCGCTGCGTTGATCTGCTCAAGCGCTTGGGCTAAAGTTTTTTCGTGTGCTACAGTCGTTCGTGAAAGAGCAATTGGAGACGGCTCTTTCTGCAACCATAAATAAGAGCTGGATCGATGGAAAAATGGTGGCGGTGGCTACTGACCTGTATTTCGTGGTTTCCGCTGCTGCTGGAGTTTAATAGGCTCTCTAAGAAGCTGCAGGAGCAAATATACAGCCAAGAACGGCATCGCCTCGCAAGTGAGATGAAGGCGCTGAAAAGTGCCAAGGGTCGTTTCCGGAAGCCAATAAGCGGCCTGTGGTATGCATTCTCAAAAAGCCTCTCGCCATTGGCGAGTTGAAATGGTTGACACCCACGTGCTGAAAGGTCTACGCATTATCCAAGGGGCCGGAAAGTAGATAGGATCGCGTGGTGCGGGGCGATAGTTACATATGAGCCCAGGCGGGATTGCGCGCAACACACCGCGACGAGGTAGTCGATGTAACGACTTGCGACATGATGGGTCTTCGAATCGCTATAAACGCCGGCGATAAGGTACTTAGCTAAATCGAGTTATCGGTCTGGCCTTACGGGAGAAAATAGATGTTTGAAGAAGTTTGGAGGGCATACGAAGAGAACGAGCTGAGTCACAGCGCGGCGCATCACCTGCTGTCGATCCACGAGCTACGTCGTCAGAGTGGGTATGCACGTGTCTCCGACATAGCCAAACATCTTAGCATTACAAAAGGTAGCGTTTCTACTGCGATGAAGCTCCTTAAGGAGCGCGGTTATGTACAGGAAGACCACAACAAGTTTCTCGAGCTGACAGAAAAGGGTCTTAAAGTTGTCCGAGAGACCGAGGCGACACGGCTCGTAGTGCAGAAATTTCTCTGCAATGCACTGGGTATGGATGAAGATGATGCTATGATTGATGCTTGCAAAGTAGAACACCTGATCAGCTCGGAAGCGCGGTCAAGGCTCGTACAGTTTCTTAACGTACTTTTTTCTGACAAGTCTGAGGCACGCGAATTCATGTCAGTTTTTGAAAAAACCGTACACTCTGAAGTCGATGAGAAATAAGTGTATTTCAGCGTTGCAACGACATCTGTTGTGCTGATTATAGTTAGGTGGTTTTGGTAAATTATTAAACGTGATTCCATTGGGACATCTACGGGTCAGATTTTTCTGACCCGTTTTTTTTAGTTTGATACTTATGATATCGTTTTTACAAAAGCAGTTTCTGCCTGTTGGTCTGATTTGCGTAGCGATCGTTGGGCTGTCCGCGCCGTCTCCGGGCATCTTTATGGCGTCGCTGCCGACGCAGTATATGGCGGTTAGTATCATTTTTTTTCTTTCGGGCTTGCTGTTGCGCACCGATGAAATTCTCGCAGCCGTTTCGGCTTGGCCTGCAACGCTGTGGGGATGCGCGTCTATTTTGCTGTTAACACCGGTTATTGGAGTGCTGATCGCCGTGCGTTTGCCGTTAGAACCGGCGTTTCAAATCGGTCTAGCTCTTTTCTGCTGTATGCCGACTACGCTTTCATCTGGAATTGCTCTAACGGGACAGGCGCGTGGAAACGTAGCGCTGGCTTTGTTGCTAACTGTGTTGACGAACGTCGGCGGCATATTTACTGTGCCGTTTGCGCTCGCTCTACTGCTGAACCCCGTTCTGCGAGCGGTCGGTCCGGTCGAGCTGTCAGCCGCCGACCTGCTGCTAAAGCTCTGCCTGTCTATTCTCCTACCCTTAGCCGTGGGTAAATATCTGCGCCGCTTTTTTGAAGCGTGGATAACGGCTTGGCGTTCGCGTTTGAGTATAGTTAGCAACGTTGCGCTTATCAGCGTACCGTGGATGAAGTTTAGTCAATCTTCAGAGCGACTGACTCAAGTAGCTTCGCTTGAACTACTCCTGTTAGTCGCGGGCGGTTTAGCTATCCACCTTCTCTATTTAGCTCTCAATATGGGTGCGGTTACGTTACTGTCCGTCGGGTTAGCCGAAGGCAAAGCGGTCGTGCTATTGTCTAGTCAAAAGACGCTACCGGTGGCCATGACTGTTCTGGCTTTTTTGCCTGTGCCGGAAGAGACCAAAGGTTTGATCGCTATTCCCTGTATCACTTTTCACTTTGGTCAGATTTTTTTGGACGCATTTATCGCTACGCGCTGGGGTAACCGAGTCGACTGATGAAACTAGCGGTAGCCAGCCCCGTGCTGGGATGCGTCCTACCTTGAACTGCCGCAGTCGTTCGTACCCCGTTTCTTCGGAGATATTGCATGCCTCAGAAACGTCCCAACCTCTTGCTTATTACCACCGATCAACAGCGCGGCGACTGTCTGGGTTGCGCCGGTCATCCCGCTCTAGAAACGCCTTATCTGGACGAACTGGCAGAAGCGGGAACCTATTTGCCCCACGCCTACACGTCCGTGCCCTCGTGTACACCGGCGCGCGCTGGCATTATAACGGGGATGGACCAGTGGAACCACGGGCGGCTGACGATGACGGGTAACGACGCGCTAGAATATCCGGCCACGCTTCCTGGAGAGTTGGCCAACGCTGGCTATCACACGCAGTTGATCGGCAAGGCGCACCATGCGCCACAGCGCCGACTGTATGGCTTTCACCACATGGTGCTCGACGAGAGCGGTCGACGCGATCCGGGTTTTTACAGTGATTATCATCGCTATTTTGACCGCAATAAAGAAGGCGCGTATGGCTATCGCGATCACAGCATTGACTGGAACAGTTGGATGGCGCGCCCTTCGCACCTGCCAGAGCACCTGCATCCGACCTACTGGACGGCTAGCGAAGGCATCGATTTTATCGAGCGCCGCGACCCGACCAAGCCCTTTTTTCTCTGGCTCTCTTTCGCGCGGCCTCACTCTCCGTATGATCCGCCTCAGGCCTACTGGGATATGTACGATGATCATCCGGGGATTCCCGATCCCTATATTGGCCAGTGGGCTGCGGAGTTTGATAAGCCGGTTGCCGATACAAATGCGCCGCGGACGCGGCGTAGTGCGCACGAAACGCGCCGCGGCCGAGCGGGTTATTATGGCAACATCACGTTTATCGATCATCAAATCGGTCGACTGCTCTACGAATTCAACAAGCGAGATCTGCAGGCGCTGCGCGACACGCTCATCGTTTTTACATCCGACCACGGCGATATGATGGGCGACCACCATCACTGGCGCAAAACGTATGCATACGAGGGGTCTGCACGCATTCCCTTTATCGTGCGTTACCCAACGTCGTGGGATATGCCGCGTGGAGAGACCGTAGAGGCGCCGGTAGAACTACGCGATATCATGCCTACGATGCTCGATGCAGCCGGAGTCGACATTCCCGATTCGGTGGACGGACAGAGTCTACTGCCGCTGGTGCGTGGTCAGCGCGAAAACTGGCGCACTTTTGTTCAGGGTGAGCACACTTCGTGCTACACTCGCGAACACGGTATGCAGTATGTGACAGACGGCCGGGAGAAATACATCTGGTTTCACCATACGGGAAGAGAACAGTTTTTTGATTTAGTAAGTGATCCGGGTGAATGCTACGACCTCGCTGTTGATCCAAGTCAACAGGACCGGATCGATCGGTGGCGCAAACGTTTGGCGCAGATTAATGAAGAACGCGGAGATCCGCGCGGTCAAAACGGTGCGCTCGTAGCACAGCCCGACGGTGCGCTTGCCCTTTCCCCTAATTACAAGAGATGGAAAGCAAGTGCCGAAGAGATGGAGCGCGTTTGCCGTGGCTAGCCTGCGTGTGTTCTCAGATTTGGGGCTGAATGGCTAACAGCAGCACGCCTGTTTACAGGGGCGATATAATTTACTCGGGGCAGGACGACCACGGCGATTTGACCGTGGTGCAAGAGGCGACGTCGCGCACGCTGCACTTTGGTTCGACGGCACGTCAGAGCACTATGTTGATGGCCGATCCCACGCGCTTGGCGCTGTCCTATACGCGCTGCATGGTGGGCGGGCTACTTTTGGCGCCGCCGCCCTGCTCGGCGCTTATACTGGGTTTGGGTGGGGGTTCATTGCCCAAGTTTTTACTGCATAACTTTGCCAAGTGTAGCATTGACGTGGTGGAGATGCGCGCGCGCGTAGTCGCTGTTGCTCGCCGCTATTTTGCCCTGCCGGAAGACGAGCGCCTTGCATTACACGTGCAAAAGGCCGAGCACTTTCTGTCTCGCACGGACACCGGTACCTACGACTGGCTGTTAGTGGATCTATACAATCGCGATGGCATGGCATCCGTGCTCGACGAGCCCGACCTCTTTTTGCGCTTTCGCCAGTTGCTGAGTGAACGCGCGGTGCTCTCCGTAAACTTGTGGACGGGTAATAGAGCGGATTTTCTCGATCGCATTCGAACGCGATTGGCCGAGGCTTTTGGTGAACGCGTATTGCTGTTGCCCGTGGCGGGTAAGAGCAATACAGTCGCATTGGCGTTCAATGTTCCAACGCCGGCCCTAAACGATCCGCGCACGCATCAGCGCGCTGCTCAACTGCAGACGCTATATGGAATCGAATTCGTGGATTTCCTGCGTGACATGCTACACCATAATAATGTGGGATAACGGCTGATAGTCGCGATTATTCATCGTGGAGCAGGTTGTATGCAGGAGCAGGGTGCTCAGAGTGGAGGATGCCAAGGCTTCGGATCTCCGATGGTGGTCAGTCCCGGAAATACAGTGTGATTTCTGCCGGGAATAAAAAGAGCAGCCCAATGTGGCCGTTGTCGTCGACATTGCCATAGCTTTGAAATAGGCGCGTTTGCCCGCTACGTCGGGTAGCATTAGACGTCGTTTTTCGATCAAGTGCACAAAGCCGGATGTGCCGCCGTGCAGTGAGGCTCGCAGTGACTCCGTTGTGATCGCTGGTGGCCAGCACGGCAAAGGGCGAAGAGCGAATAAAGTCCACTACGCGTTATTACATATGGTCGCACAATTTATTACGCGCGCCGGGCACGGGCAGTCCGAATGTCTCCTGAAAGCGGTTGGTTGGTTTTAATTCGCTTATATCGCACCTTCTCTTCATGCTCTACAGCTGTGATTGATAAATTGCGTCGACCAGCTCCATGGTTTTGAGCGCATCTTCAAAGCAGGTTTCGGGTTGCTTACCTGTTAACATACAGTCGACGAAGTGGCGATTCATCTCATAGGCACCAAAGGCGCGGTAGTCTGCTTGGCTGTTGGCCATGGCAAAGGGATCGAGCTCCTCTATGGGATCAAGCTTATTGTCGGCATATAGCGTGCCCCGCTCTTCCGGGTCGCCAAAGAAAGACATACCAGGCGCGTGGATTTCTACGGAGAAAATGCGCCGGCCTGCCATAAAGTTGTTGAGTAACAAACCCGTAGCACCCGAGCTGAACGTGATGAGCGCTAAGTGAATATTCCAATGCTCTGCGTCGAGTCGGCGCGAATCAGCCGCGACGCTTTCGACTTTTCCACCGCACAGGTAACGCAGCGTATCGACGGCGTGTATCCCATCGGCTGTTAGCATATCCATGCCACCCTTGTAATAGGCGTCGGCACCAACCCAGTTTTTGTAAAAGCTAGCGTGTGCCGTATGTACTGCACCGCGCTTTTCGCACTGCTGTTTACCGCGGCGAATCAAGGGAGAGAAACGCCGCTGAAATGTTACGCCGGTGAGCACGCCGTGCTTTTCTGCTAGCAAAGCTAGTTGGCGCGTTTGTTCGGTAGTGACGGCCGGCGGTTTTTCCACAAAGAGATGGCAGCCACGTTCGATAATGTCGGCCGACACGTCATACAGGTGGTGTGGGGGCATGATGGCGTACACGGCATCAGGTTTCTCGCGTTCAATCATCTGGCGGTAGTCGCTGTAGCGGCCGGAAATGCCAAAGCGATCGCAGGCAGTCTGCAAGCGATTATCGTCTAAGTCACACGCAGCTACTACGTTGGCTTCGGGTAAGTCGCTCAACGCGGGGTAGTGCGTGCTCAAAGAGCGGCCTCCTGCTCCGATCAAGGCAATGCGAACGTTTTTCTTAAATTTTCTGCGCTTGGTTGCCGGCTTCTTTTTCGTCGTGGTCTTTTTAGCCATATTTTGGTCTCCGTTGCCAAATAGGGGCGAGTGGCGGGAAAATAGCGCACGGCGCTACTTACCACAAGAAACCGTTGCGCTAGATGGTTGAACAGCCGGCTTCGATTTATAAATGGGTAGGAACTTGGGCGTCGCGCCGCGGTCTATGATACTACACGATTCACAACAGGAGAGCTTATAAGTGTTTATTAGGAGGTTGTTGGTCGCATTTATGCCGCTGGTGATCGCTTGCAGCAGCGGCGAAAACGGGGCCAGTCAAGAGCCTTTCTCAGAAATGCAAGAGCGAGAGCAGCTTGCTTCGCTGCGCGCTGAAATTGAATCTATGGTTGATGTAAATGGTCCGCTATCGACTTGTAGGTCTGTCGCACTCGGCTCTAAGCCGTGCGGGGGGCCTTGGCAGTATTTGGTTTACTCTGCGGCCCAAACGAATTCGGTCCAATTGATAGAAAAAGTGGTCGAGTACAACGCCAGAGAAGCAGATGTCAATCTGCGTCATGGCAGTATATCAGACTGTATGTTGGTCATTGAACCAACGCTTAGCTCGCGAGACGGTCATTGCGTCGCAGCTGATGTGGGCTTGGGACTTACGCAGAGCGATACGCTTGCTTTGATTGACGGAGTTGGAGCCGACTCGAAGAGCGATCCGTTCGACGTCGGGTCCGTGCGCATAGTCGGCGATGTGTTAATTGTGGAAGTGCGTTACAGTGGGGGCTGCTCTAAGCACAGCTTTGCGCTGTTAGATACGGGAGTTGCTACACGCTCCATTCCGCCGCAACATCGCTTGCGGCTAGTGCACAATGGACGGGACGATGCCTGCGAAGCATACCTGACACGCGAATTACTTTTTGACATCAGTCCATTGCGAAAACTATATTCTTCACTGGATCAAGTTATAATCGTGATCGAAAGCATAGAAGGTTCCACTCTCTACACTTTCTAAGCATTCGCTCGAAGACACTAATAGGCGAAGGGGCCCGCTTACCTCGTATGGAGCGGGCCCCTTTGTGTCTATACGTTTCGTTCGATAAAGTGACCAGACTGACGTAGCGCATCTACACCTGAAGTTTTTAGGTCTGCGGGGAAATGCACGGGGCGATTGCCATCCAACTGCGATTGGTAGACGGCCTGGACCATTTCTAGCGAACGGCGTCCTACGTGTCCGTCGCTTCGCAAGGAGGCTTTGCCCTCGAGCGCGTTGATTAGTTCTCCGAGTGCTTCTACGTAGGTAGACGCAGTGGGTGGGTGATCGACGGGCTGTTCCTGTAAATGATTCCACTCAAAGCCACTGTTGGGTTCGGAAAGCGCTAGCTGCGATTGAAGCAATTGGACCCGCTCTCCCTGAATGCGGAGTATACCCTTCTCGCCTCGCAGTTCAAAGGAGTGGTCGGTATATTCCGTCAGCTCGCTCGAGTGTAAAAGTGCGCTGACGCCGCTTCTACACTTTATAAAGGCGAAGGCAAAGTCTTCGACAGCCCAGGGACGCTGGCGCTGCTCGGCTAGACCACAGAGCCAGTCTACTGGACCGGCAAAGTAGTCGAGCAAGTCCATATAGTGTGTGGCGTCGTGCAGCAAGGGGCCCTCGAATTCGCTGGTCCACCAAGGTGCGGGCTTGACCCCATCCATGTAGCAATAGATATGATTGAGCCGGCCTATCGCGCCCTCGTTGAGCAGATGCTTGGCCAGGTTCCATTCGGGGTGCCAGCGCCGATTATGGTTTATCTGAAGGAGCACATCTGCGCGCTGGCAGGCGTCGATCATCGAATCGCATTCTTCCGTGCTCAGGGCCATGGGCTTTTCGCATATAATGGCTCGGGTCGTTGGTTCGGCCGCGCAGATAGTCACCATCTCAGCGTGGTGCTGCGGATGCGTTGTGATGATGCAGATGTCAGGCCTCACCTCGCGCAGCATCTCTCGGTAGTCGTGATAGAGTGCACTGACGTTAAAGCGCTGGCCAAATTCAGTTAGCTTATCACGCCCTCGGTTCACGCCTGCAACTATTTTACAACGCGGATGAGCGCATAGGGCTTCGGCGTGATTGTCGGGCAGGTCGCTGAAGTTGAACTGGTAGCCTACGCGGCCCGTTCCAATGAGTGCTGCGCGGTAAGTCGTCATAATCAGAACAGAGAGAGCTGCTGCATGCGCTCGCGTACGGGCACGCCTTTTTGAGTGAGCGGATTTTTTCCGTTGGCTAAAGCGGTTGCGTGCACGGCGTTCAGTTTGCCCACGCGTTGAACTCTCTCAGTGTAGGATATCGTTTCTCCATAGGCAATTTTTTCAAGAGCAGCCCAGACTTCGAGCTGAAACGTGGTGCCCTCCGGGCTAATCGGCTGGTTCGTTAATCTTTCTCTTGGCCGGTGTGCGTTTTTCTACAAACGCGTTAGTGCGTGGAAGTCGGCGCCCGTAGGCTCTTGAAAGACGCGCAGATCAAACTCTGGAACAATCGCTAGTATGTGATCGAATATGTCTGCTTGGATCGCTTCGTAATTGGCCCAGACAATATCTTTGCAGAATACGTAGATCTCGATGGGAATACCCTTTTCGGAAGGCGCGAGCTGGCGCACGAGAAAGGTCATGTCTCCATTGACCTGTGGGTGATTTCTCAGATAAGCCTCCACGTAGGCTCGGAATGTGCCTAAGTTGGTCATGCGACGTCCGTTAACTAGGTGTGAAAGGTCGACCTGTTGTTTGCCAAGATCCTCGTTGTGGCGTGCTATCTCTTCTTTTCTACGCTCGATGTGGCCCGTGATATACTGAATGCGCTCGAAGCGCTGTAGCATGTCCTCGTTGCAGAACCGAACGGTGTTTAAATCGATGTGTACAGCGCGTTTGATGCGACGCCCGCCCGACTCCTGCATGCCGCGCCAGTTTTTAAAGGACTCGCTGATAAGCGCATAGGTGGGAATCGTCGTGATCGTTTTATCCCAATTTTGTACCTTGACCGTAGTGAGTGAAACGTCGATTACATCGCCGTCGGCTCCGTACTTAGGCATTTCAATCCAGTTTCCGCGTGCGACCATGCGGTTAACTGTCAGCTGTATGCCGGCCACTAGTCCCAAAATAGCATCTCGAAAAATCAGCAAGAGAACGGCGGTTATGGCCGTCAGTCCACCTAGCAGTACGGTGGGCGATTTGCCGAGCAATACAGAAAGAGCAAAAAGTCCAACTACAAAGTAGAGAATGACTTTAATAAACTGGACCAAGCTTTTGATCGAAATTTCGCGCGAGGTATCGGTGCGGCGATAGATAGAGAGCAGTACGCTGAGTAGTGCGTCCATAACCAGCGCGCCGACTAACAGGAGGTAGATTGTAGCGCCTGTATAGGCCAGAGACGTTAGGCGAGAACTGTCGCTCAGTAGGGCAGGTGCGATACGATAGATGACCAAGCCGGGGACCAAATGGGCGAGCCTGTGTAGGACGCGCTCTTCAATCAGTGCGTCGTCCCACGACGTATTCGTCCGACGTATAACGGCGAAAATGGCTTTGAGAACGGGGCCGCGCGCCAGCGCATGTGCGATAAACGCTATGAGTGCGATAAACGCTATGGCCAATAGGCGTACTAGTAAATTGGCCCATTCGGGGGCAATTCCCCAAGATGTCACTTGATCGCGAATTATAACGATTGATTCTACCATGGTCGGAGTAGGTTACTAGTTAAGCAGCGTTTTGCGAAGTATGAGCTCTCTCTTCATCATAATCTTATGGCTCGGTAGCTTATTTTATTTCGGCTCTTCGCTAACCAAGCGAATAAGGCCTTCACCCACTATCGTTTTTCGCCAGCCGCGCAGTACGCGAAAAGTTTCGCTGCTACTCTGCACACCTTCGCTTATCAGGGCGCGCACTTCGGCACGCGGGGCGACAAAGGGGGCATCTAGCGCGTTTTCCTCGCTTGTTTTGCGCAAATACTCCATGGCGCGTGCCAGCAGCTCTTCCATGGCGTCGTCGTCCATGCGTCGTGGCCGTCGTGGTCGCCGTGGGCACTGGCTGTCGGGCAGGCTCAATCCGCTCCGGACAAGCGCCAATACGCGATCAGTGTCGCGTCGTGGCAGGCCGCGGATGTCTTTTATGTCTCTTGGCGTATGGGGCTTACGACGGGCTAGTAGCGTAATGGCCTCATCGCTGATTATGTGACTGCGCGGGCGATCACGACGGCGAGCCTCCGTTTCGCGCCATGCTGCTAATTCACGGATAATGGCCCGTTCGCGTGGTGTAGCGCGTCCTGCGCCCTTAACGCGTTCATATTGCGCACGTTCATCTCGCTCGTCGTATAGGGTGGGGTCTTCGTATGCGTCCAGTTCTTCTCGCAGCCACTCCTGGCGTCCCATTCCCCCAATGCGTTCAATCAGCTTTTCGCGCGTCTCGTGCAGATAGCACACGTCCTCGATGGCATAGGCTACCTGTTCTTCAGACAGTGGTCGCTGAAGCCAGTCGGTGCGCGTCTCGCTCTTTTCAAGAGAAACGCCAACGACGTTTTCCAGCAGTTCGGCCAGAGAAGAGGTAGAACTCATGCCGGCTAATCCGGCGGCGCACCGCGTATCAAATATGTTGTGTGGATGGGCGCCTGTGGCTCGTTTCAAAATGGTGAGGTCCTGCTGGGCGTCGTGTAATATTTTGACGATTTTGGGGTTGGATATGATTTGACCGAGCGGCGTGAGGTCGTCTATGGCCGGTGCATCGATGAGATGACAGTCTTCGGCTGATAGACCGACCTGTATTACACCCAATTGGGGGTAGTAGGTTCGGTTCCAAACGAATTCGGTATCCAGCGCCAAGCATCTGACTTTTTGAGCGCGCTGGCAAAACGCTAGCAATGCCTGTTGCGTATCTATCATACGAGCTAAATTTGTGGTTTGTGAATGCGTAGAGAAGACACGAAAAAATAAGATAGGTCTATCGCCACAGCAAGCGGCTACTCCGTGCGCTCATTGGCGGCCCTCAGATGCCTTGCGGCTTAGGCGTAGTAGGTGCCGTGCAGGCGTTTGCTCGGCATAGCCCGCTAAACGCGTGCGCAACAGCCACGGAATAACCAGCGCAGCTTGGGCTGCGGCCAAGTAGTAGCGTTCCCAGCCGGGGCCTTGCATCCATTCAAACAGGGCGCCCCCTATCATACCGCCGGCTATGCCGCCTATGGCCGATGCATAAATCGCTAGAGCAAAACCTTCTCCTTGAAAGGATTGGTCTACCGTGTCGAGCATGACGCGTGACTGTCCCATTTGCTGACCTCCTTCTAGCGCACCCCAAAGCAAATAGACGGCTGTAGCCCATAAAACGATAGACCATTCAGTAGAGGGCAGAAAGAACCATACCAGAGCCATGGTGGGTTGCAGTGTTAGCGTAATGCTTAGGAGTGCGCGCGGGCCGTGCGCGTCTACTAGACGACCCCAAGCATGTAGGCCTGCCATATAGCCCAGCGCCGTAACGGGCGTCATCCAGACAAAATAGCTAGCGGGTAAACCGGCGCCCGTCAAGGCGACAACCCACAGCGGCTGCGTCGCGGAAAGGACGCCCATGCGGGTGATAGCAAAAAAGCAGTAGCTGCGCATGGCGCGTGTTCGCACGACCTGCCGCAGTCGTCTGACCAGACCCTCTTGGGGCATAACCTGTGCGTTTTCTTCAATACCACGCACCAACGCAGCACCCAACAGGGTGGAGAAAAAGGCGAGCACGAAGGGCAGCGCAAAGTCGCGGCTAGCGGGCTGCGCGCCTAGATACCATCCCACGCCAATGGGCAGCACAAGCTCGAGCAGTCGCTGGCGCAGGCGCATGTGCGCCAAGTATGATCCGATAGAACTGCTTTCGGTGTGGTCTTGCACGAGGGGCCACCAAGCCGTATTACCAACTTGCTGCATTGCGCCGCGTACGCTGAACAGCAGCAGACATAAAATAGCGGTCCATCTGACGTGCTCGCTTCCGTAGGCCAGAGCAGCTAGACCCAGTCCAAACGGGGCCGAACCCATGCGACCCCAAAGAAATAGGCCAGCTTTACCGACTCGATGCATGTAATGGAGTCCGGCGACGCGGCCTATTTTTTGCACATGCGTGCTGGTTGCTACTAGCCCGATCATAAAAGGTGATGCGCCCAGAGAGAGCATAAAGAGGGGAATGATCGATGTGAGCAAAGCGCCATTGGTCGAACCGCTAACGGCAATCCACACCAAGCGAGCACGGTTTTTGTAACGGTGAGCTTTAGACGAATTGGGATCAGAAGGTCTGGCACTTTTTTCTGAGGGCATGCAGTAAAAGATGGCGCGCAGCTTCGATGAACGCAAAAACGCATCGAGTGAAATATTAGGGTAATTCTTTGAACGCTAGTGGCGCAGTGCATATATTGACGACCCTCATCAAGTGCGATCCCACAACCGCGCGGTGCCAGATGCCGCAAGAGGAATGCGATATGGATCTTACCGACGTTGTCTACCGGGACGACGGCCTACCGCGCCGCGCGCGTATAGGCCTGTACGACCAGCTGATTCAGGACGGTTACTGTCGATTGGGTAGCGTGTTAGAACGCGATATGCTCGGTCGTTTGCGCACCGTAACTGATTGCCTGCTCTGCGATCAGAACGAAGATCAGAGCGCTGCTCAACGCTCAACTGGCAGCATGATAAGCGTTACAGAAGATGCGCTGTTTGCCGAGTTGGTCGCTTATCCGCGCGCGCTGGACGCGCTAGCTCAGTTGGGTTTTGTTCATCCGCGCTGGTCCTCAGGATTTGTCATATCCAAGCCGCCCGACAGCCCTGCTCTTTTTTGGCATCAGGATTGGTGGGGATGGAACGATATCAGCAGCTATACGCCGATACCTCAGCAGCTATTTCTAATGTACTATCTGGTCGATACGTCACCGAACAACGGCTGTCTTCGCCTGCTACGCGGATCACACTTAAAGCGTCATCAGATGCACGACACTGTGCCCGATGCCCATACGGACGAACTGCGTCGTATGGTCGACCCGGACCATCCGGCCTATCAGTCCATTGCAGAAGAGGTGGACGTGCCAGTGCGCGCTGGCGACCTAGTCATTGGAGATTCGCGTATTCTGCACTCGGCACACGCGAATAAATCGGACGCTCGTCGTACGGTTATTACGCTCTGGTATCACCCTTTTTACGACCTATTGCCCGAAGGGTTGCGTGCTGCGATTGGTCGTCCGCGCGTACCGGGAAACTGGTCTGAGCTCGACTGGCAGCGCGTGGAAGATGCCGGACTTAACGCCAACTACGAAGGAGGCTGTGAGCCTACGGAGTGGAATCGCATACCGGGTTCACAGCTCGTCTGACCAGCGTCAGGGGTGCGGGCGAAATTCTGCTTGCTCGCCCGGCGTTGGGGAGTGGTCAAACGCGCCCTTAGCTCGCACGGCTTCTTCTCCTCCACAGCGCTCAACCATGGCTCGTTGGTCGGCGCACGCCTGCGCGTCTATTGATTCTGGGTCTAAAATAGAGCGCAGTTCGCGTTCAAAATCAGCTACGAGGGTGTGGTGTGATGGCGCGGTGGACAGGTCGTTGAGTTCGTCGGGATCCTTTTCTAAGTCAAACAACTGCGGTGGGGCACCTACGTAGTAGATGTACTTGTAGCGGCGTCGGCGCAGCATAAAGCAGGCGTGCTCGGTACCCAGTGCGTGATATTCGCTCAGCACCGTGCGTTCGGTATTGCCCTCATTGGCTATCTGCCACAGAGAGCGTCCGGTAAGTTCTGCCTCAGCAGGGTCTGCGCCTACGCACTCGAGCGCGGTGGGAAACATGTCGACAAGTGAAACGGGCGTTTCGACGACGTGGCCTTCGGGCACGTCGGGGCCGGCCGCAATCAGCGGCACTGCCGCGGACTCGTCGTACATCGTAAATTTACCGAATAGACCGCGTGCGCCGAGACATTCTCCGTGATCGGACGAATAGACCACCCGCGTACCGTCGCTGAGGCCCAGCGCGTCCAGCGCGCCCAGCACTACGCCGATCTGTTGGTCCAAGTACGTCGTCGTGCCCATATAGGCGGCCGCTACGCGACGCAGAGTCTCCTCGTCGTGCCCCTCTTCCATGCTAAAGAAGCGCCGAAAGTAGGCTAGCGTGGGATGCGTTGGCCACGTGTCTGGCATGCACTGCGGCGGCAGCGCTATGTCGGTTGATGCGTAGCGCTCGTAGAGATCTGGCGGTGCGATGTAGGGTGGGTGAGGGCAGACAAAGTTGAGAAAGACGGCCCACGGCTTGTCGTCGCTGCGGTGGTCTTCCAGCCAGCGCAGCGCGTTTTCGGTGCAGCGGGCATCGTACTGCAGGTAGGTCGAGTCGCCGCCGCCGGCTCTGCTCAGTTCACCAACCTTGTCGCGAAAGGGTGGATTGTCCCGTATGCATCCCAGCACGTCTCCGGTGCCATCGTAGACGTGAAGTGGTTCTACTTCGCGACAAAAGCCGTGATCGCTTTCCCCTCCTTTAAAGTGCAGTTTGCCAATCGAATCGCAGGTGTAGTCCTGTGTGCGCAAATGGTGGTGCCAAGAAGGCACGGAGCCGTCATAGGGATGGCCGTTGTCCCAGAATCCGATTTGATGCACGTAGCGCCCCGTTGCCAGAGACGCGCGTTCAGGGACGCAGATTGGACAGTTGGTATAGGCATTTTGAAAACGCGTGCCGCGTGCGGCTAGTGCGTCTAAATGGGGCGTTTGTACGGTGGGATGCCCGTAGGCACCGCTAAAGAGCCGATGGTGCTGATCGGATAGAATAAAGAGAAAGTTTTTGGCTTGCATCGTCGCCTCTTGCCTTAGCTTCTGATGAGTTGGTTTGCCGGCTGCCCCT
>Ga0160422_10001369_pt1 | contig 15278 bp, 13 predicted proteins | sample Fk160mmetaG_FD_108192 | JGI IMG/M metagenome (GOLD analysis project Ga0160422, IMG submission 108192) | Marine microbial communities from the Central Pacific Ocean - Fk160115 60m metaG | ecosystem: Environmental > Aquatic > Marine > Oceanic > Photic zone | place: The Central Pacific Ocean...
CGAGCATTAATACAAAAAGCCAAAAGCGTTTCGATGCCAAAGGATAATATTGAGAGAGCAATTAAAAAAGGGACAGGAGAGCTTGAGGGAGGACGTTTAGAAGAGGGCTCGTATGAGGGATATGCAGCTGGAGGAGTTGCAGTTATTGTAAAAGTTTTGACGGATAATAAAAACAGATCTGCCGCAGCTGTAAGGCATGCTTTTAGTAAAGCAGACGCAAATCTTGCAGAACAAGGAGCTGTAAGCAGAATGTTTAAAAGAAAAGGTCAAATTTTAATTAATAAAAACGAGATCGAAGAAGATAAATTAATGGAAATCATCATTGAGGCTGGAGCAGAAGATTTAAAAACTTATGAAGAACATTATGAAGTTTTAACAAGTCCCACTGATTTCGAAATAGTTTCAGAAGAAATTTCTAAAGCTGGAATTAACCTTGATGATTCAGATATCACTTTTATTTCAGATACTATTAGTGAGATTAATGATAAAGATCAGGCAAAAAAAATAATGAGCTTCATCGAATCTCTAGAAGAGCTAGATGATGTTCAAAATGTTTATTCAAATTTTGATATTTCGGAAGATATAGCCAAAGAAATTGAAGAAAATTAAATATGTCTAAAAAAAAGTATCGTATTTTAGGAATAGACACATCATTACGGTCTAGTGGCGTTGGAATTATTGAGGTCAGTGGATCTAGTCTATCGTTAATTATTTGTGGACGTATTTATAATCGTTCAACAGAACTGCATTCTACCTGCTTGAAAAATATTTATAATGAAATTACTAATCATATTAAAAAATATAGTCCAAATTTCGTTGCTATCGAAGGAACTTTTTTTTCGAAAAATGCTAAAACTGCAATGATTCTTGGACAAGCAAGAGGGGCTGCGATATCAGCATGTGCTCAATTTAATCTTCCCATTGTTGAGCATTCACCGAGAACCATTAAGCAAGCGGTTACAGGCAATGGTTCGGCTCAAAAAGATCAAGTTGCAAAAATGATTATGCATTTGCTAGCGCTAGATGCTCAGCCTCAAGAAGATGCTGCTGACGCGTTAGCTATAGCAGTTTGTCATTACCATCAATTAAGTTTGCCTGAAGCGCTAAGGTCTCCAATAATTTAATAGCTAATGGATAACTTCAATTTTTGATCCTTTATCTTGTCCGATTGATAAAAGAATTTCGTCAAACCAGTCTTCGTCAATATCAAATGGTTTTCCTCCTGCTATACGATCAAATTCTATTGCACGCAGTTGATCATTTCTATCTTCATCTTGACCTATAACACCGCCGATTCCACTCAATGCAGACTCAACAGCTTTATCTGCACATAATTTAATTAGATCTAAATCTTCTTTGTTTGAGGCAGCCGCTCTTGAATAGTATCCAGATTTTTGAATAAGACACTTTTCTGCTCCAATTAGGTCGGCAAATTGTTTTCCAAACCACGCACCTGGATTTACAGTGTCTAATTTTATATGACCAAATGCATCACGCGGCACAGTCTCGCCTGCATTTTCCATTTCATTAACTATTGCTTCAACCCCGGCTCCTTCTGAAATAAATATGGTTACATTGTCAATATCGTCCATAATTCTTTTAAGTCTTTTTGCTTCATCTGCAATATTAATTTCCATTTCAGGAATAAATATTCCATGAACATCTTTTCTTTTTTTTGAAAGTCCCAAATCAGGAAGAAAACTCATTTGTGCAAGTTTTTCTCGATAGATTTTTGCTGTATATGCTGTTAGCCATCCACAATTTCTACCCATGACTTCATGAACAATTAGCATTCTTGGGTTGGCATTGTGCTCAGAAACAACATTATGAAAATAATTTGCTCCTTCTTCGGCTGCAGTCCATGCTCCTAAAGATTGTTTTATGGGAATAACATCATTATCAATTGTTTTTGGCAGTCCAACTACAATTAAGTTGTAGTTATTTTTTGATAGGTAATTTGCCAAGTCAGCTGCTGTTGTGTTTGTATCATCTCCTCCGATTGTATGAAGAACATCAATATTATCTTTAACAAGTTGATTTGCGGCAATTTCTAGTGGATTTTCTCCTTTTTTTATAAGACCTCTTTTTTCGCAATCCGTAACATTTGTTAGCTTTACTCGACTATTGCCAATCGGACTTCCGCCATGATCATATAGCACACTAACATGGTCTCGTATTTTTTCATTAATATTTATTGATTCGCCAAGCAGAAGCCCTTTATACCCACTAGTATATGCAATTATTTCAATATCCTTTGATGTCTCACTGTATTTTTCTATTAGACGGCCAACAGAACTAGATAGACAAGGAGCTAGTCCTCCAGCAGTTAAAAGAGCGACTTTTTTAACATTCATAATTTTCCCCATTTGAAATTCTTTTAACAAAAATTTATTGGTTACATAAACATCTGTACATCATGTTTAAGTAATATTAAAATAATAAAAGTAATTATATTGCTGTTCAAAAATCATAAAGGAAAAAATATGAATTTTAATGTTTCTGGAAAAAATACCCCTTTATTTAGGTGGCTTGTTGTTTGTATCGCATTACTTGTCCCCTTTTTGTTAATTTCTTGGAAATATATTCAAGGTGCATTAGGAGCTGACGAAAGCGGAATTACTTATATAATTTTTATAATTTTTTTGTATGGATTTATTTCATCCATATGGATCTCAATTTACATTGGTAAGGAATACCAAGAGCTAAAAAAAATAAGAGATTCTCGGAATATTAATAAAGAAAAAAAAGGAGTTCATAAACTCTTTGGCCAAGCTTGTAGCTCAATTGAAGAAGGCTCTCAAGTTGATTTCGAAACACTATTAACAGCTTACTCTGCAAAACGAGCAGGTAAAATAAGAAGCGTCGGGGCAACTGCTAGTATTTTGATTACTGTTGGACTGTTGGGTACAATTATCGGATTAATATTAACTATTGACGGAATTAGCTCAGTACTAGGAGCTGCCGGTGAAAATTATTCCGATATGGTTGAAGGCTTAAATAATACAGTGCAAGGAATGGGAACAGCATTCTATACAACACTATTTGGAGGTCTGTTAGGTGGTGTAATTCTAAAAGCTCTTTCTATTGAAAACGAAAAAGCAATAAATAATTTTACAGCTGATTGTTTGGAGCTAGGTGAGCTGTGGATAATGCCTATGAGTAGAGCACTAGCCTCAAAAGCTGCCAGTAATTTACAAAATGAAGTTTTAGGATTAATGAATACGTTGAGAAATTTGTCGGATAATATTTCCAAAACATCTGAAACAATTGAGCAAAACAAAGTCATAATGGATAGGCAATTTGCAAATCTTGTAACAGAAGCAAAAGTAGAAATGAGCCAAAATCTCAAGGAGGGGTTAAATGAAATGACCCAAGGATTTGATGAAATAGTAAGAACTATTGAAGTGGGACATGATCCGATAAAACAAAAAATGTCGGAGTTGTCAGACGCAATTGGGAATGCGGCTAGCGCTACCACTGATGCTGTTGAGGAAACAAAAAATGTTCAAAACAAAATTTTAGACGGAAGAGCTTTAGAGCTCGCAACTAAATTAAATGCTGCTGCTGGATTAATCGAAGATTTTATTCAACAAGAGAAAGATATCCCTAAGCCAGATTCAAATTTAAATGATTGATAAATTCATTCCATCAAGAGACGAGCAAGGAATTTTCGAAACATTTTCGGATTTGGCCTTATGTACGTTAGCTATAACATTGGTAATGTTATCATTATTAGCAACAAATATTGGGCAACGAATTAACATTCAAATTAGTGAAAATCAGTTTAATATGGATTCCGCTCCTTTGAGATCTTATTTTTGTATTTCTGAAACGTTGAGAGATAATTCGGCCTTAGTTCATTTTCTTGATGCCGATGTTGTAGATAAATTAACAGCCTATAGGGATACTTTAACACAATCAAGAATAGTAACATTACCTGCTGGTAGAACTATGACGCTAGGAAATTTTTTATTACTTGCGCCTGCAATTGTGCCAGGAATTGATCAAAACGGTTTATCTACCTTAAGTCCATTGACAGATCTTTGGAAAGCAGATGTCATTTCACCTCAAAATGAAAAATTTAAGATTAATCTAAGCGCAAGCCAATCGGCTATAAGAGATTTATTTCCAATTCGACATCTAGACGAATCGTTAAAAAGAAGCCGGATATACATTGAGAGTCTTGTTAAAGAGAATGGTGGAAAAGAAAAGTATTATGTTGTAATTGGTCATGCCGCTTACCCATTGCCAGAAGCAATTGAGGACGGATCTCTTGAATGGCTTAGATCATTTGAATCAGGAACTGCTGATATTTATTATCTTGGTGATCTAACTAACTATAAAAATGATTATGTAAATAAAAGACATCAGTTTTTTATTGAACAAGGATTCATTGAATGCGCCATGAGTTACAAAGACTTCAAAGATCAAGAAAATTTAAAAAGTAAAATAGATAATATTAATAATATATTTATAAATGATAGTTTTTTTCCTTTAATCAAGCATTCTGATGCTTGGAATAGTTATATTAACGAGCAATTAATTGCAGATCCCGATCCTCCAGCTTGGTTCTATAAAGAATTTTTAGTTCCATTAGGCTTTGATAGGATGGTAATGGATATCCCAGAGGTTCAATAATATGAAAAAATTTTTAAAAATTATTAATTTTGCCAAACTCGGAGTTTTATTTTTAGCATTAATATTTTCTGGTTGCGCTTCTTTTGAACTAGAAACATTTCCTGAAAAAGCCGAAATATATGAAGCAGAAGAAAAGATCGGCGAAACTCCCTATAGGTTTGAGCAATTTTCTGGAGAAAGGAAATTTACCTTAAAAAAATCAGGGTATGTTGAAAAAGAATTAACAATTTCCTCATTAGGAGAAAAAGACTCAAATATTAAATTAGAAAAAGTTAAGAAAACAACACTTAATACAGTCCCCACAGACGTAAGAGTTATAAGAACAAGAGATAGCGTTGAGCTAGGAAGAACTTCGTTAAGCTTACCTCTTTTTAAGCCTGAAGTAGTTGTTTTAGAAAAAGAGGGATATAAATCCTATCCCTTAACATTAGAGCCCAATCAAACATATCGTATTGATATGGAACCGTTGGAAGGATTTAAGTCTGTTTATTTTTTAACAACTCCATCAGGAGCTGAAATTAGTGATAGAAGTGTAGGAGATATAATTTCTAAAACACCATCATTAGTAAGCGCTCAGGAGGGAACAGAATTCGAATTTAATTTAAAAGGATATCAGCCATCATTTTATATGATTAATAAAAGATCTCCTGATAGAGTATTTGTTGAGTTAATCCCTGTTCCACAAGTAACCATTGACAGTTTGTTTGGAGCTGAAATATTTGGCGCTGCTGGAGGCGAAAAGCTAGGAGAGGTTCCTTATACCGAGTTAATCAAGGAGGTAAGAGCGTTTGAGATTAGAAAGGTAGGATATTATCCAAAAACAGTTACAGTATCTCCAGAATCCCCATCGGATATTTTTGTAAAATTGGAGCCAATCCCTATTAAAAGAATTGTTACTAGTCCAGAAGGGGCAATAGTAGCTCGTATTGGACAGAATGAAGTTTTAGGAATGGCTCCAATTAATATTTTAGCCGGCTCAGAAAGACTGATAGAAATTTCATTGGATGGATATGCAAAAAGAGTGATTGGAATTGGTCCTGATTCTCCAGACGAAATAACCATCGAGCTCCAACCTCTTGCAAAAGATAGATTGGTTTTGGAAGGAATACAAAATGCGACTTTTGAAATCTATTAAACTAGCCTTTTTAACCATTGTAATTATATCGCATTCTTTTGGAGACGGCGATCATGCACCTTTTAATCATTCAGGAAGTTTTAATTTTCCTTTAAATGATGATGTAATGATTGGGCAAGAGGGATCTATCGATAGTCCAAATGGCGGACACGGAAATTATCATAGTGGTTCATATAATGGAATTGTCTCAAGCGATTTTGCGACATTTATGGGAGGATCTGGTGGAGTGGTAGTAAATTCAAGTTTTACACCACATGGGGGATCAGGATTATATATTAATAATACAAGTTTAAATATTACTAATACAATATTTGCGGGTGGATCTGGTGGAGTGAACTTTACATTCGAAGGGTATAATTTTGGTGAACAAGGACATGGAATAGAATGGAATACTGATATTGGAAATACATCATACTTAAATTTAGTTAGCTCATCAGTTACAAATGGAATCGAAGTTAATTCACTTGCTGGTTCCCAGCTTAATTTATCTTATACTAATACTTCAATTATTGGCGGTATAGATAAACTTGGTGCAGGAACGCTAAATATAGAAAGTCGTGATGAAAACTCTTTAGAAGATTTAGATATTCAAGATGGATCTGTTGTTTTTTCAAACTATCTGACTATTGGTTCAGAAGAACAAATATCTTTATCAAGTCAAAACTCAATGTTAATAGCTTCAAATGGGTTAAATTTAGCGGGAATAGTTTCAGGTTCCGGTAGTATTGAAGTTTATAATGATATGATATTATCAGGAGCTCTCAGCGGAGGCTTATCAATTAATTTATCATCTGTTTCAAATTCTGTAAGATTACAAAACGGGTATAATATATTAGATACAACATTCAATGGAAATAGCTCGGATGACTTATTAATTCTTGAAGAGAATGGAACATATGATGCACAGATATTAGGGATAGGTACTACATTTCAAAATTTTGAAGTAGTCCAGCTATCAAACCTTAATGATACTTGGGAGTCTGAAAAAACATTAAGCTATTTAATTGATGGAGGGCTTGGAAATGACATGTTTGCCTTTAGTTCAAATGGCACTTATTTTATAGATGATTTTATTCAAATTACTAACAATATAATTGGATTTGAATCCTATGGGTTAAGTACAGGAAATGATATATGGATTGCTCAAACAAATGATAATGCTATAAGTTCTTCAATTTATGGACGTGACGGAGAGGACAGAATATCATTTGAAAATTATAGACCTAATTCGTCTGATATAGGAGTTTTGTACCAAGAGTTTGAGGGCGCATTATTAGAAAACCAAACAAATTCTTGGTTCATTACAGATGATTATTCCCAATTAGATTTTATTGATGGATCATCCGGTGTGTGGACTTTAGCGTATACAAATGATAATGGCATTACTGCAAGTGCTATTTCAAATGGTACTACGACTGCCTATTATAGAAATTTTAATAATGTTGAATTAACGCCACATGATGATACTTGGAATATAACTAATGGCGAGAATTCCTTATCGTATATTGATGGAGGAACGGGAACAAATACCTTAAAAGTTACTTCTTCAGGCTCCTTTAATAATTCTCTAGACATTGGAACAACCTACATTAACTTTAGTCAGCTAGAACTAGGCGATAATGAAGACGTTTGGTATGTATCAACAAATGATACAAATTTAAGCTGGATTGATGACGGTGGCGGAATAGGTTATCTGAACTTTGGAAGTAATGACACAGAAACAAATTCAATTTCTGTTGGACCAAATAAATTTTATCGTGGATTTGATGCGATACAGCTTGGGGCTGGAGATGATACATGGCTTGCATCAACAAATGATTTAAATGTAGCTAATGTTCGTGGGGATAGTGGTAATGATAAATTGTCCTTTGAAGATTATGAATTGGACTATGAAATTTTTTCAAAAGATATTATCGAATCAAACTATTTCCTTTTTGAAGAAATAAATCTTACCTCAGGAAGTAATACTTGGCTCTATTCAGCAAATGATAATGTTTTTAGTATAATTGATGCTATTGGAGGCGAAGACGATTTGCTTATTCAAGAAAATTCAACTTGGACTTTGCAAGATATAAATAGATATAAAAATTTTGAAACATTAAGGCTACAAAATTCGTATTTGGAATTTGATTCTTACGATCTGGGAGACATAAGAAGCCTTATTCTAGAAAGTAATGCTATCCTAGATTTAGACGATGGTTCTCTAAACAATCTGATAAATTATTCACAAAATAGTGATTCTGTTTTAAGAGTGAATGTTCAAACCAACCTTTCATCATCCGCAAGAATTGAAGCAATTCATATAGAATTTAATTCTGATTCCTCTGTACAATTTTTTGGTGACACAGGATCGTTTGCTGTTGGTAATCGTTACACCAATTATCTAGGTCAAGCATCCTCCTCAATAGATGTAAATGAAATTAATTTATTTGAAAATAATCCGGGCTCTATTGATGTTAAGAATTGGTTCATCGATAGTGATGGATTATATGTTATTTTTGATAGGCGGTCTCTTACAAACCAATTATTTGGTTTTAATGTACCGCGCGGATCCCAAGCTGAAAAGATATTATCAGAAATTGATTCACTTCAATCCGATGAAGCATCAAGGATGGCCGATATTATTTTTTCAGATACATTTTCTTTAAATGATTTGAACAAAGTATATTCTAGAACATTAGCTCTACCGCGAGCGGTTAGTCATCAGAGAAATGGAATATTAAGATCTATATCTGAACGTGCTAATGAACGACGAATTGCATTGTCTAGTTTTAATAAACCCTCTGGTGTGAGCGGACCTATTGCAAAACAAACTGGTACAGCTATTTGGAGTAAAGGTTATTCAGCAAATGGAAATGCCTCAGCTGATAATAATATTGAAGGATACGACTTATCAGGAATCGGAACAATTATTGGTTTAGATTACGCATCCGGAAAATATGTTGCCGGTATTGCCGCTGGAATTTTTAATCAAACAATGAAAATGGATTCATCTGGTGAGTATACAGGATCGGGAACTCACTTAACAGGTTATATGTCTTATGGGCTTGATGGATGGTTTTTGGAGACCAGTGCTACACTAGCAAATTCCTCATTAGATTTTAATTCTGACGGCGTATTTAATTTAGAAACAAGTTATTCAGCAAATGATTTAACATTTTATTTTGGGGGAGGCTATATAATGAAAAATGATAAAAGCTCATGGACTCCTGAAATCGGATTTATTTTAAATTCTTATGATCAAGATGCGGCAGAAGATACATCACAAGAAATTGTTCCCACGAATTTGAATAATTTATCCGAAACAAGCCTTCAAATGAGGTTAGGGCTCATTGGTGGATTCAAACAAGACTTAATCGGGAGAGAACTTCTTACGCAATTAAAATTAAGGTGGATGAATTCAATTGGAGTGTCTGAGGAAGAAATAGATTATAGTCTCTCAGGCGGAAGTAATGTTTATCAAACCCCAATGTTAACAGGAGCTAAAAGCATTATTGAATTTGGAGTTGGTACACAGTTAAGAATGAATAGATCTTTTTCGTTATTAATGGGATTTGATTATGAGGTCGGGGGAGGATATTCAGCTAACCGGCTAAGCGCTGGATTAAGATATAGTTTTTAACTAATTGATAACAATTAATTAATTATGTTAGCTGTTGAAAGTTGTGAAAAATAGAATATTAAAATATGTTATTGTTTTATCAATATTCATACTGATATTTGTCTTTTCAAGAATCTTAATTTTAGTTGATTCTGGAAATTTATTTAATCCGTATGAAGTTGTAGACAATCAACTTATGGTTTCATTAATGTTACTTTTAATTATTATTGTATTATCTTTATTTTATTTATTTAAAAAAGAAGAAAAGCCTATCTCTTTTGGAAAAAAATTTGTTTTAAAAAGTACAAAAAAAAGTAAAGTCGATTCATCAAAAGATGTCACTGTAGATGGTTCTCTTCCATACAAAAAAAACAAAATAACCAGCTTTAAAGCCCTTAAACTAATTTGCATATTAATGGTTATTTTTTATATAGCTTCATATACTTTAATTTCTAATAAAGATTCATCAGAAGACTTATTAAAATCATATCTTACATTAAGTATAATTTTATCAATATTTATAAGTATTGGTATTTTTTCCAGAAAAAAATGGGGATGGTCTTTGGCTTTATGTTTTTCATTAATTCAATTTTTATGGTTTCCTTTAGGAACCGCATTAGGATTCATATTATGTATTATATGTATTTGTACATTTCCAGAAAAAGATAATTTTAGATGGAATAATTTTCGATCAAAAAAGAATGAAAATAAAAAGGCAAAGATAATTGAAAATATTTAATATCTCAATTAACGATAAGTGAAAAAAATGAGTAATGCTGACAATATAAATAATTTATTAATAATTGCTGGGAGAGATAATTATCCAAAAATTATAATGGAAGCTGCAAAAAAATCTGGAGTAAAAAAAATTCATGTTATTGCATTTAAAGGTGAGACTAAAAAAAGGAATTTAAACTTAGCGGATAGCATTTCATGGATAAGAGTTGGAGAACTCCAAAAAATGATAGATATTATTATTAAATCAGGCTTTAAAAATGTAATTATGGTTGGTCAAATTTCTCCAAAAAATATCTTTTCATTAAAACTTGATACGAAAGCTAAAGAAATTTTGAAATCTTTAAAAATTCTTAATGCTCACTCGATTTTCAAAACAATTGTGGACGAAATAGAGACAACAGGCGTAAGGGTCTTGCCTGCAAATTATTTTATAAACAATTTCATTCCCTCTGCTGGAATTTTAACTAATAGAAGTTTAACTGAAATAGAGATGAAAAATTTAGAAATAGGATCAAGGTTTGTTAAATCAAACAGTAAATTTGATGTTGGACAAACGATTGCTTTGAAATCCGGTTATATTATTGCCGTTGAAGCAATGGAGGGAACAAATGCTACCATATTAAGAGCAAGTAGATTAGCTGGCAAAAATGTAACAATTGTTAAAGTTCCAAAGTTAAATCATGATCTTCGTTTTGATATTCCTGTAGTTGGAATAAATACAATTCGAACTATGATTAAAGCGAATGCAACGTGTCTTGGAATTGAAGCATGTAGAACCGTAATATTCAATATTAACGAAGTTATTGAGATGGCTAACAAAAATAATATTGCGATTATTGCTTCGGAGTCGAAATATGAATAATTGTATATTTATAGTCGCGGGCGAGGTCTCCGGAGATATGTTTGGAGCAAATCTGGTAAGAAAAATTTTAGCCATTAACTCCAAAATAACCTTTTACGGACTTGGTGGAGACAAAATGAGACAGTCTGGAGTAGGTTTAATTGAACATACGGATAATTTATCTGTAATGGGTACTTTTGAGGTTATAAGAAAAGTCCCCTTTTTTAAAAAGCTATTGAAAAAAACACTTAATGAGATTGATAAGTATAATCCAAAAGCAATTATTTTGATTGATTACCCGGGGTTTAATTTAAGGCTAGCAAAAAAAATTAAAAAAAAATCTATTCCAATATATTATTATATCCCGCCAAAAGTATGGGCTTGGCGAAAGCGGAGAATAAATAATATCAAAAAATATATTGATGAAGTTTTTTATATTTTTCCTTTTGAAGAAGAGATTTATAAAAAATTAAATTTAAAAACAGAGTATGTTGGAAATCCATTAGTTGAATTAACATCTAAAATTAACGAAGAAAGTAATGCTAATATTTTTTGGAGTAAATCAAAAAAGGTAGCCCTTCTTCCGGGAAGTAGAAGACAAGAAGTAAAATATATTCTTCCTATTTTCTTATCATTAGTCGACAAATATGACAAAGACGCATCATTTGTAATTGCTGCGCCTAATTGTTTTATTATGAATCAAATACAAGTATATTTAAACAATTATTCAAAAAAATTTGAAAATATATCATTAGTTACAGGTCAAACATTATCCGTTCTTAAGCAAGCTGATGCTGCAATTATAACCTCAGGTACTGCCACGCTTGAATCTGCGTTGCTTGATACTCCCCACTTACTAATTTATAAGGGTAGCTGGTTAACTTCAGTTTTTGCCAAAGTATTTGTAAATTTAAAATATTATGGATTGGTTAATTTGCTTTTAGGCCGAGAAGTAAGTATAGAATTAATTCAAAATGAAATTAGTATTGAACGTTTAATAAAAGAGTTAGATAGATTATTTGATGTTAGGTTCGCTGATAAAATGAAGAATGATTTTCAATTAATAAAACATTTATTAGGATCAAAAAATAGCTCTGAAGTAATTGCAAAAAAAATTATCGATGTTGTCTAATCTAATTAAGTTTCTGCTCGAACTCTTTAAGTCTTCTTCCTTCCAGCGGATTTTGTTTACCATCTAGCATTAATTTTATGGCGTTTAGTTCATGTTCAGAAAATCGTGCTCCATTTACCATATGTTTTTCAAATGAGGTATAAGCCAGCGGGCACACAGCTTTAACGATTTTTGCCATTGCTCTTCCATATTCTTGAATTTCCCATTGAGCATGATGATCCATTCTTAACTTTAGAAAATGAAACATATTTTTTAAATCCATTTGCCAATACCATTCTGTATAAGTGGAGAGAGGGAGGTTAATTCGAGCAAGTTCTCGAGCTATATCATCATCGATCATTTCTTCGTAGTTTTTATAAACAGACTGTTGATCTTTAGAAAGAATATCTATGACTTTATCCTTCAATTCAACAGGAACATCATCTATTGCTCTTCCTTGTTTGTTTTCTTTATTTTGAAAATTTATACTTGATGCATCAGGAACATAAAACTCGTCTTTGATAACTGAATAACGACCGGAGATTTCATTTAGTCTAGCAGTACGATGCCTTATCCATTGTCTTGCAACAAAAATAGGCATTTTTGCATGAAATTCAAATATTACATGTTCGAAAGGAGAGGAATGTTCATGTCTTAGCAGATAATCAATTAAACCAGCGTCTTCTCTTAATGTTTTTGTTCCTTCACCATATGAAACTCGAGCTGTTTGAACAATCCTAGCATCACTTCCCATATAGTCTACAAGTCTAACAAAACCATGATCTAAAACTTTGATTTCTTTATCTAAAATTTTTTCCGCTTCCGGAACAATTATATGCGCCATATTTAACCTTTCAGAACTTAATTCTGATTAATATATTGATTCTTTCCTCATCATGCAAATAAATGGTCAATAAAATAAATTTTATATATGCTTTATTTCCATTTAAGGTGTTGAAAGAATTTAAAAAATAGCGTTAGCTTATGTTAATTATTAATTTTATTAAATATTAGGGAGTTTTTAATATGAATATTTTACACGTATGTGCAAATCCAAAACCAACTGAAGAAGCAATTTCAAAGCAACTAGCGTCAGCTTTTTTTGGGAAACTTATTGAGTTAAAGCCAGAAGTGGAATTAATCAATGTAGATTTATATGATGAGAAACCCCCATTTTTTAGTTACGAATTATACAAAAGGGTGTGGTATCCAGTTTTTAATTCTGAGTATGCACCAAATAAAGCTGAAGAAATGTCCACAAACTACGCTGATGCGCAAATTGAAAAATTCAATGATGCTGATATTTTAGTACTAACAATGCCAATGTGGAATTATTCTGTTCCAGCCATAATGAAGGCTTGGATTGACCAAGTTCTGCTGCCAGGTAAAACATTTTCAATTAATAAAGAAGAAGGAATTAATGGTCTTCATAAAATCAAAAGAATTGTACTTTTAGTATCTTCTGGTGCAGCATACAAAGAAGATGACGACAGAGACGCATTATCAAGACAGGTTCGACATGCTTTTGAATTTGTTGGCATTAATGAAATTGATGTAGTTTGGGCTGAAGGTCAGAACCCAATGTTTTTTGATAATGCTGAAGAAAGTAAATCCTTTGCAATTGAGGCGGCAATTGAAGCTGCTGAAGATATTGCTGAGATGGAAATATAATTTTGTAGAATCATGTCAGTATATGTAAAAATTTGCGGGATATGTTCCAACACAGATTTACAACAGATTATCGAGCTTTCTCCAGATGCTGTAGGTTTTATTCAGTGGAAAAAATCTCAGAGATTTGTTGAGCCAGAAATAGTAGGCGAATGGGATACTCCAGAAGAAATCAGTAGAGTCGGTGTATTTGTGAGTCCAACTGAAAAAGAACTTGCGCATGCGATTCAGTATGGAAAATTCGATACGATTCAAGTACATAGGATACCTGATAATTGGTATGCAGATAGAGATTTTTTTCAAGGCATTAAATTTTGGAATGCTATGAAGCCAGAAGAGCTATATTTTTTAGACTCATACTTTGACTTTGATTCATATGTATTAGATTCATATAACCCAGATACTATTGGAGGAACGGGAGAGACATGTGATTGGGAAAAATCGTCTCAATTAGTAAAAGCTTTGAAAAAACCTGTAATCCTTGCAGGAGGATTAACCGTAGATAATGTTCAAGATGCAATAAGAAAAGTAAATCCATTTGGAGTGGATGTTAGTTCTGGAGTCGAAATTTCTCCTAGGAAAAAAGATTTAAAATTAGTGAGAAGTTTTATCCAAGCTGCTAAAGAATGTAAATGTTAACACGTTTTGCCCCAAGTATAACAGGATTTATCCATTTAGGACATGTATATCATCTTCTTGTTTTATTTAGTTTATCAAAAAAGTTAGATTTATCAGTCCTCCTTAGGGCGGAAGACCATGACAAGCAAAGATTTAAACAAGAATACTTAGAAAGTCTTTTTGTTGATTTAAAATTTTTGGGTATTCAATGTAAAGGGCCTACGGTTTATCAAAGTTGTTCAAAAAAATATTATGATGATTGTTTAGATTTTTTGATTAGAAAAAATCTTGTGTATGCTTGTAAGTGTTCGCGTTCAGAAATTTTAAGTAATCAACATTTAAATAAAAGTGAGTTACATTATTCTGGAAAATGTAAAAACAAAAATCTACCTTTTGAGGGAAATACAATAAGATTTAAGGTCGAGGATAAAAAGATTTGCTTCAAAGATTTAATTTTAGGTCATCAAACTCAAAACCCTTTTTTTCAGTGTGGTGACTTCTCGATTCGGGATAAGCTTGGAAATTATACTTATCAGTTTGTATGTGTATGCGATGATATTAGACAAAAAATTACACATGTTATAAGAGGTAAGGACATTTTGGAGAGTACTGCAAGACAAATTCTGTTGTATAGAGCTTTTGAGGCGCCAATACCTAATTTTTTTCATCATAGCCTTTTATACGATAAAAATGGTAATAAATTATGCAAAACAAATAAATCTGAAAGTATATCTGAAATGATAAAAAACGGAATATCATCAGACGAAATTTTTGCAAAGGCTTTAAATTTAGAAAACCCAATATCTTTGTCTCGGGCATATGACCATATGGATAAAGGTATTATGTAAGGTCAATGTTCTTGAATTTAATAATAATAGCGGTACAAATTAGAGTATATTAAAAATTATGAAAGCAACTCAACCAGATA
>Ga0160422_10001371_pt1 | contig 15275 bp, 13 predicted proteins | sample Fk160mmetaG_FD_108192 | JGI IMG/M metagenome (GOLD analysis project Ga0160422, IMG submission 108192) | Marine microbial communities from the Central Pacific Ocean - Fk160115 60m metaG | ecosystem: Environmental > Aquatic > Marine > Oceanic > Photic zone | place: The Central Pacific Ocean...
AGGAGGCTCGCATGCTGCGAGAGTTACCAGAAAAGCGAAGATTAGGAACTTCAAGTTACGCATTTTAAAGAATAAGGAATGTATTGAAAAAATGCACTGGCGGTAGGTACCAACCGATGCCTACAGGTCTTCGTATTTTCCAAACCTCCATGGGCATAGGAAGTTAGACGGTGATCACTGATCGTAATTAGGCACCCTGCCGCTGTCTATCACACAGACCAGTACGCTGGGGCCGGCACTCCAGAGCTGTAGTTCGGATCACTGGAGCTGCTCACGGAGACCGTGCTGGTGTCCTGGTTACTGTCGACAACACCATCCTCCACCGCGCTGATGGTAACGATCTGGGCCGCGTTCCAGTTGCTCGGGGTGAAGGTGACGGTTGTGGGGGAGGAGCTGATCTCTCCATCAGGTAAGGCGATGGTCAGCGTCACATTGGCAGTGGTAGCCTCATTGAGCACCAAGTTGATCGTGTCCGTGGCTCCATTCTCGGTGATGGTGGTGTTGCCTCCAGACTGGGTGATCGTGATGCTGGTTCCGTTTACCGGAGGCGCTGGGCTGATGATCGTGCCACTTTCAACTGTGGTCACGCTGATTTCCGTGGTTAGCCCCTTGGCATAGAGCAGAGTGTTGGAACTGCTGAAGGTAATCGTGACGGTGTTACTCTGATCCCCATCGGAGATCCCATCTTCGATGGCGCTGAGGTTGACTGTCTGGGCGATGTTCCAGTTGCTGGGAGTGAAGGTCAGTGTGTTGGTGCTGAGGGTGACTTCCCCGTTAGCGGCAGAGACCAGGGCCCGCACTACATTGGCGGTGGGTTCCTTGACTAGCTTGAGGGTGCCCTCTGCTCCACTCTCGGTGACGCTGGGGCTGCCATCACTCTCACCGACCTGGTAGCTAGGGCCGAAGTTGTTGGTAGTCGTGGTGTTGCCAGCGCCATCACGGCTTGATCCTTCAGTGCCGACATTGGCATCTGCTCGGAGGAAGTCGACATCGTAGACAATCGTACCTTCTTCCGGAATTACGTCACAGGCGCTTTGAGTAAAGGCTAGGGAGAAAGGTAGTGAAAAGAGTAATAACCAACTGCGCATTGAGCGTCTCCAATTGCGTTTGGGAGACAACTTTCAGGGGCAGTTGTGCAAATAGGGGATGACAAGTGTGTGAAGAGTTGTATATAGTCAATTATTCAGCTGGCTGCCCGCTGATGGGTTGTCTGGTTGTCTTGGGCCCCAGCTCTCCTTTGTGTCGCCAAACTCTCGGGAGGCTGGGGTTTTTTAATTGGTTGCTTTAAATGACTTACAAGAATTCCTTCTTTAGTAGAAAAAATATGCTTACTTCCGACCTGACCTGAGATCTGGGAGATCTTCGGAGCATTTTGGAGAATGACGGAACATTTGCTCCGCAAGCCAGTCGAACTGGTTTAATTTGCTAGTAGACAGCCCTCACCGCTTATCAAGAGGTACTAATTCACTCTTTGACGAAGAGCACTCGCCTAAGTTTTATTGTTTTTTCTGAAAACGAGAAATTTCACCTTCTCTCCTCCAGTTTTGTCAAATCGATAACAACTAAAAAAATGTTATTTGGAGCGCTGTCCTGCGCCAAGTGCTGACAGTACACATCGATTTGTGGTTTGGAGGGCTCAGGTGTTTTAAGTCGAGGAAACCCGAAGATCGACTTGGCTGCCGCAAGCTTTGGGAGCTTGCTTGTGGAGCCAGCATAGGTCATTGAGCAGAGCGCTCAGCGCAAGAGAGGAATCCATTCCTGTCTGATAAAAAATCAAAATAGATAAGTATCGAAATAGTTTAGTTTTGTTGAATATAGCTTTTGAGATAAAAAACTGAAATAACTGTGCCCACAGATACTAAATATCCGACCCCTAATGCAAGCAAAAAATAAAAAAAATTTATCTTAATTTCAAGTATGTATAAGTATATTTATTTAGTCAAATATATTATTTTTTTGGTTATGAAACAACCATAAAACATAAATCAAAAATAAATTTATTTATAATAATTTTAATTGCGATTCGTTAACAATGAAGCTCAATTTTTATGATACTATTATGTAACAATAGTCGAGATAGCTAGAATGGTAGACATCAAAAAATTCAGATTACGTCTAAAAAAATTTGGATGATATTGAACTGCTGGAGGATCTCAGCTCCACCGGAACCTGGTATCTTGATCTACGGACCATGACGTTCACAGAACTGAGCGAGAAAATCTTTGAACTTTATGGAATCAGCAAAGAGAACTCCACAAGCTACGAGCACTTTTTGTTCGATTGCGTATTGCCTAAAGACCGAACATGTGCAGAGAAGCAAAGGATGGAATTCTTTCTGAGGAAGAGGCTTCAATTTTTTTGTTTGAGTCCAGAACCATAAAAGTAGGAGAATTAGGCTATGTTCGTATAGCCCTTGGCTTCTGGATGTAGTGGGGGCAACGGAGATGGCAGGTCCATTTGGTTTGAATTCCGCACCTACTAGGTAATGAATTATGTGATCGCCTGAAAAGTAGGAGGTGTCTTGAAGAGCCGTATATTTATAGTCTTTATATCCTTTGGATTGGTCGATTGTAGTGTTCCAGAGCCTCGGGTACACAACTTTACCAATGAATGTGAGATGGAGTGGCAATATGAATATCGGCTCTATTTTGATGACCTAGCACGATTGGATCACACTTGTTGTCAATGTGTAATGCCTGGTAGTCAACAGTTCTGGGACAACGAGACAGGAGTTGGTTCTCGAAGGACAAAATTTGGTTGAAAGGTTTTTTTACGTAAGACCGGAACGAAAGGAGATCTGGAACGACCAGTGCAGTGGGGTCAAACACTTAATGCAGATCACCCTGGGGAACAGTGGATTTGTTCCCGCACCATTTGCTGTTGAAAGGAAACGACATGGAAGTCACCGAAGGCCGTATTCTGGAATTGGAAAACTTACTGGATTTCCAAAATGCAAAAATTGGAAAGCTGGAATATCGGATTGAGCGGCTGGAACGACTTGTAGCGGTGCTGATGGAAGCAAACAAAATCACTGGCGGTGAAACCAAATCAGCCACATTGAACTGAGAAGACCTTGGAATCACTGGAGCAAGCGCTACTGGAGATGGAAGTCTACGGGTTCACGCTGTTGGAGGGGGTGTTGAATCCTGAAGAGGTGTCCCACCTGAAAGAATGCCTGATTCGTTGCTATGATCGTACGGGCCACGAACAGAACTTCATGGGGACTGCCGGACATGTAACCAATCTTCCTACTCAGGATCCACTTTTCTTTCCCCTGTTGGATCATCCCAAGATACTTCCTATCCTTGAAGCAATCCTCGGCAAAAATCTAATCCTGGGAAGCTTGAACGCCCGAATCGCTCGTCCTGCTGATGGTGAGCAGAGCTTTCACACCGATATTGGCGCGGAGTTGCTGAATCTTACATCGCCAGTGATGTGCAATACTGTCTGGATGCTGGATGACTTTTCCCCGAGGAATGGTTCAACACGAATTGTTCCAGGCAGTCACAAGAGTGGAATGGCCGGTCCACCAGAAGGATTTGCGGTTCAGCATGTTTTTCAAGTGACTGCAAAAGCGGGTAGTGTGTTGGTTTTCAATGGTCAGTGCTGGCATGCTGGAGGAAACAACCAGACGGAGGTCAACCGACATGCCCTGTTTGGACACTATCGAAAATCCAGCCTGATTTTCCAGGTTGATCCACACGATGGATTCCCTCCCGAATGGTACGATCTCCTTTCCCGAAGACAGCGCGAACTTCTCCGCATGGAAAGTGGCATTGGCGTTCCCCACGCTGCTGACTACCACATGCGCAAATCCTTTGTCCGTGGTAAAATGAAGCCTAGTTGAGTGGGAAGCAACTTCGTTTCGAACCTCGTCAGTAACCTAGACAAAATTGTCAATGGCAGTGAATCAGGTTTTCCTTAATCAAACATGCACAAATAACCCATCAACTCCCACTTGCTTTCGCTTCAACGTCTCCAAACAAATGCCAACTAATGGAGAAGGCTATCAATACACTGAGGAGAGCTGAATAAAAGCAAATTGACCATCATCAACAGCCATCAAAGCCCCTCCGTCCTTTGTGAGTGCGATATCCTCACCAGCCCAATCTCCGCCTTCTGGATTCGGGTATGTTGCTTTCCAAAGAAGACTCCCCTCTGATTTAAATCGGATTAGAAAGGCGTGCCATTGATCTGAGCAATCCAGATCCGAACATTCTGAATAACTTTCATACTCATCTCCTGTACCAGCTACAACAATAGCACCTCCATCAGGTGTAGCTTTTACTCCCCAAGCTTCATCGTGAATGTATCTTGGGTCAAAACCCCTAGGATTACCTACCTTGTTCTCCCAAATCACATTCCCTAGCTGATCCAATTTCAAGGTATAAGTATCCCAATTCGCTGTGCCAGATGTGGTATGACCTGACAGAAAAATACTACCATCAATGCCTATGTCCATTGCAAACAGGTGATCTGCACCAGACCCACCGTAATTCTTGGACCATATCACCTCGCCGGATCCAGTCATTTTGAGCAATGAGTAGTCTAGAGCATCTTGGGTTAGCCCTCCAATGATCAACTTGTCTTCGAAGACGTGTATTCGATAAGCATGGGATGTGTAGGAACTTAAACTCGAATCCGACAGATGATTGCCGAGCATATCGAATTTCATCAGATGGCCCTCTCCTTCTGCATAGAAGGTGGTATCTGAGTCTTGTGCGTTAGTATAGCCGACAGCAACCAGACTTGATCCCAATTGAATCATACTCTCTATCGCGTCCACACCCCCAAAATCATATGATTTACTGAAGACAACTTCACCAGTTGTCTTATTCAATTTGATTAGTGCACTGTCCCGGTTCATGGCACCAAAAACAACGTACCCGTCATCTACTTCGATTGCACCATTGCCAAGATTATGACCACCAGAAGGATGCTCTTTTTTCCACTGGATTGCTCCATCCTGGCTGACTTTGACAACAAAAATTCGTGCATTTGTTGGTAAACTTCCAGTCTCACCAATTTGGAGGAACCCGCCATCCGAACAGGACAGTAGGAAATGTCCATGGGACTCTTCACCACTCCCAGTTGCGGTTGTTTTCCAAAGAATTTCAGGTTTTGTAGAACTTTCCGTATTGGTGCTTAACTCTGCTTTCTTAGCAGGACTCGTTTTTTCAGGTGAGCAACCAAACAAGCTTATGACCCAAAAGGGGATGCTAAACCCGAATAGTCTCCTAAATCGATAGAGTTGCTGCATTTGCTAAATATATGTAGTTTTTTGTTTGGTAAAGAGAATGACTCACAGAAACTTATCTAACTCAAATCATACACACTCCTGTTTTGATTATCTTTCAGAATTTTTTAAATGATGAAGAGTTCAAGGCTTATCATTTTAGTAGCTTATTCTACACTGATTAATCTACTCATTGGCTGCAGTTTGCAACACCAAGCGCCAGAAAAGCTAAATACAATCACTGGTGCCTTTGGTTTTCACTTTGGAGAAAAAATCCAAAGCTATAAAATCAAGTCAGAGGATGATGAAGTAATGGTTGTTGAACCAACGGCTATCCCCCGACCCAATCCTTTGATTGAAAGATATGCCCTCATACTGGATAGAAAAAACAAGAAGATCTTGGAAATTAATGGTCTTAATCATTCCCTTTCTCAGCGCCAATGTCTAGAAGCGAAACAGAGGTTAGTGGATAGCTTAAAAGAAACGTATGAGTTTGAAATAATAGAGTCCCTGGAAAATCTTGAATTAAGACCAAAAAAAAGTTTGTATTTTGGAGAAAGTGCAGACAAATCCAGAGCAGTGATTGGATGCCTGATGAATGCAGGTTTCTTATATTCGAATTCGGATACACTGCTGATGATTCGCTACCTCAGTCCTGCAGCAAATAGGGCTTTAAAATTGTGATCCCAACAACTGGAGAAGAGTCATGTATGAAATTTTCGATCACAAATTTATTTTCTGAAAGACTCTGGTTGCATGTAAAGCCTTTATGAAAAGAATGCTTTAGGCAGATTTTGGAGATGAAGATGTTCCAAAAATGTTGGCTCTGCTCCCTGCTTTTGAACTTGCTGATAGCCTCTGTTGCTTGGTCAAAAGAGCGAGCCATCCGTCCTGTTGCTGAAGCAGTCAATCCTAATATTCGGCAGGCACTGGTGATTGGCAACTCAGAATACGAGCATGCCGGTCGACTTCGAAACCCTGTGAATGATGCCAAAGCAATTGGAAGTACTCTACAGCGGTTGGGCTTCCAGGTGACTTTACTGATGGATGCTGATCAGAGGAGAATGGAGAGCACAATTCGGGACTTTGGTGGTCAACTGAGGCAGCGAAAAGGGGTGGGGCTTTTCTACTATGCTGGCCACGGGATGCAGTTGAACGGAGAGAACTATCTCCTCCCAACAGATATCAACCCAAGCAGTGAGGAAGATGTCCGCTACGATGCTATTCCACTTGGCAAGCTACTGGCCCAAATGCAGGTCGCAAAAAACACAATGAACGTGGTCATTCTTGATGCCTGCCGAAACAATCCTTTTCCAAAATCTTTTCGGACTTTTAATCCTGGTCTAGTTCAAGTCAATGCTGCCGCAGGCACTTTTATTTCTTTTGCTACGGCTCCAGGTCAGGTTGCCGCAGATGGTGAAGGTACTAACGGCCTGTTCACCGGTAACCTCTTAAGGCACATTGATACACCGGACATCAAAATTGAGGAGGTTTTCAAGCGCACCACAGCAGATGTCTATCGAGAGAGTAATCAACGCCAAGCTCCTTGGGTACAGTACTCCGTGATCGGGGATTTTTACTTTGTCCTCAATACGGGAACAACAGAAGACCATACTCTTCTTGACGCAGTTGCTACTGAGCAAACACTTTACATCAGTGAATCCGATTGGCGTAAGGAATTAGGGTCGAGCCCAACAAGTTGGAAAGAAAAAAGAGAAACTCAAACAGATCGGGTCTATCTTGGAGAGATTCATAAAGGTATGCCTAATGGACAGGGAACGCTTACTTGGGAGGATGGTGATCAATATGTGGGACAATGGAAGAATGGTAGATACCATGGCCTAGGGCTTATCGGTTTTTCAGGTGAAGAGACGACCTTTGAGGGGTACTACAAAGATGGTAGATTTGTTGGTAAGAGAGAACCGTTGTTACAACAGAATGAATCAGAACCTAATGTAATCTGGCAAGGTAGTACCGCGGTCGCTAGGCTTTCCTGGGTACTGGACTGTCATGGATGCGACCTCAGTCAGGTGGACCTTAGTAATATTTACCTTGAGGAATCCAAATTGGATGGAGCTAACTTCCGTGGTGCCAATCTGGTTGGAGCGTGGTTGACGGGGGCAAGCCTCCGCTATGCAGATTTTTCAGAATCTAATCTGGACGGTGCTGCTTTTGATGGAGTAGACCTGCAGGGAGCAAAATTCTGTAACACTACGATGCCTGACGGTTCAATCAACAACCAGGATTGTTAAATTGAGCAAGGGAGTAAACGCTTGCCTTTACTAGTCAGGCCATGAGTTGATATAAATCCAGGTGGTAAATGGTGCACTTGGAATTGCCCAACAAAAGTAGTCTTTGTGTGTAGGGTTAAAAATTTTGATCAAGCTTTACAGAAGTTAAAGGCTACTTACGGGATTAAAGATAGAGGTACATAAGTAAAAAACACTTCAAATGAATTTTACTTACTGATGAAGTGAAAGTCACAGAAAAAATCTCGATGTAAACCTCTTCAGCAATCCAATAAAGCTAATTTACTGAAGTAAACATCACAGGCATACATGATTTCTAAAAGTCTGCTCAGCCTCCTGTTACTGTTATTGATAGCTTTGCCAGTTTGGCCAGTAGAAACAGACCAAAAAAGAATCTCTCATGACCACATGGTCAACGTCATGCCTCCAAACAAAACCAGCTGTGTCCCAACACAGTCGGCCAAAATGTTCTCTGGCGCTGAGGACGGTACCCCTAAAGGATCCGTAAATTCCCAAAAAGCTACAGACAACACGAATTGGTTTGTGGGATACGTCGGTGAAACCCGAAAGGGCATACCTCAGGGGAGGGGTACCTATGCTTTTACAAACGGTTCGATATATGTTGGGCCGTTTGTAAATGGCCAACCAAACGGAACCGGAGTGTGGGCACATCCAAATGGTTCTACATATGTTGGGAAACTCAAAGATGGGCAGCCCAACGGTGAGGGAATTTGGAATTATGAAAGTGGCTACACTTACATAGGTGAATTCGCTAACGGCCAACCAAACGGATTTGGATGGATCACTCATTCTGATGGCTATACTTATGAAGGTGAATTCGCAAATGGTCAACTAAATGGAATTGGATGGATGAGCTATCCTGGTGGATCTGAGTACGATGGAAACTGGGTTGCAGGTATGCCCCATGGGTATGGTACAATGAACTATCCCGATGGAAGGATTCAAGCTGGTTACTGGAAAAACAACAGATTTTTAGGAGATCTTTTCTCATATCAATCTGCTTTGAATTCAGATCATATCCTAAAAGGTGATATCGCAGTGAACCGATTGAGAAAGGAAGAGGATTGTCAAGGATGTGACCTAAGCAGAGCAAACCTGAAACATCTAGATCTGATGGATGTGGCTGTCAATCATGCTGATTTAGCTGGGGCCGACCTTCGTGGAAGCAGATTATTCGCAGTCAGTTTTAAGGGTGCGAATCTCCGAAGTGCCAACCTGCGGGGTGCAAACTTGTTTTATGCTAATTTAACAGGTGCTAATCTTCAGGGTGCAAATCTATGTCAAGCCAGCCTAATAAAGGCGGTTCTCCACGAAGCAAAGCTAAAAGGGACCAATCTGCGTGGCGCTAACCTGAGTTTATCTGAAGGAACTGACCTGGAAGGTGCTGAGTTGTGTAATACCAAAATGCCAGACGAAACAATCAGCAATAGAGATTGCTAGTGAGGGCAGGTACCAGTAGCTAATTTGGGGTTTTGCCATGTAGGAATCTCCATTTTTTACGTTCCAAAACGTGTATCAGCAAATTAATTCAAAGGATTCACGCTTAAGTATTAAAATCTACAACCCTGAAATTGGGTTCAGTCTTTCCCGATCTACAAAATAGGATTATGATATGCGTCTCAAGCTCTTCTCCGCCATCATACTATTGTTCTGGTACACAGGGTCAGCGCCAGCAGCGGATCTGTTTCAGTTAACCGTTAACGGTGAAACCCGCAGCTACAGTTCAGTAGATGAGTTGCCAGACTACAACACAATGCAACAGCAGTTCAAGAGCGTCAGCAACTGGAATGCTGACGCTCTTAGCATAGAGTTGAACTATCGTGGAATTGATTTGACCGCAAATTTCAATGCAAATGATGACGAAGTTGTCTTCATAATGCCTTCTTTGAACAAAACTTGGTCTTATGAGGGAACATCACGACAGGGTAGTTGGACTCAGTTGACTGATGCCCTGGTTCAGGAGTCTGATTTAGTGAACGACCTGCTTGGCTTGATGGTGCTCTACACTCCCAACGATCCAGTAGCTGGGAACCCAAGCAGCTTAATGGATAACTTTGTCCGGCTGGATTTTTCTGCGGTGCTTCTAGATTTGCCACTTGGTTTCCCAAAGGGAGGTGGAACGGCCAATTCAGTAGAGCCAGAGCAAACACCAAATGCCGACGGTGGAATGGGGGAGGAATCTTCTTCAGTATCTGCAGGATCCCTAGAATTCACCGAAAGTGATGAAGAATTTGGAGAAGAGAGTTCTTCGGTAGGGGAACGAGAAAATATAATTGGAATCGGACTTGGGTTTAGCTCCTATGATCAAGGAGGATCGACGGTCAACACAACAACGATTCCTTTCTCCTACAGTTGGAATTTCGAAGGAGAGAGCAAGCCAAGCCTTACTCTGCGGCTCCCAATTTCACAAATTGATGTTGATGGAAATGCAGGAATTGCTGCTGGGTTTGGTTTGAACTACCGTCAGTTCGTTTATCCAAACTGGCAGTTGTCACCAAGTCTGAACTACGGAGTGACAGCTTCAGAAGCACTTGGATCTGGTGGGGCTCTAGCGAGTTACTCTATCTTGAGCATCTACGATTGGACCGCTTCCTGGGGCGCAATCCGAATTGGAAACCAGGCAGGACAGTACCGCTCGATGCCACTTTCCGTTGGAGGAACTACTTTTGATGCAGGTATTGAGAGTACCGTACTTCGGAACGGAATCATCTTCCAATTTCTAACTGGATTCATTCGAGATGGAGCCACGTTTGATCCGTACTTGCTGGATACTCGCTATTACGGGACAGAGCTCTACATCATGCAATACTATGAAATGGGCTTTACGCTAAGTGGCTGGGTCTTTCTGTCTTCTTCGTTGACCTTTAATTATTTGGTTGCAGAGGAAGATAAGGCAAAAGGAACCAGCTTCCTGTTTCGGGCTCAGTTCTAAGGGCTTTTACAGTTAACAAAATCTAATTTTTCACGAGAGACGATGTCCTTTACCCTTGAACTAGGAACAACAGCTCCCGATTTTTCTGTTGTAGGAACAGACGGCCAGACTTATACCCTAGCCAACTTTGCGGAAGCCGCCACGTTGGTGGTGTTCTTCACCTGCAACCACTGTCCATTTGTCGTTGGATCTGATGAGCTCACAAGAGCCACTGCTGAGAAATTTCAGGACAAGGAAGTGGCTTTTATAGGAATCAATTCCAACAGTGAAAAGACCAATCCCACTGATGATTTTGATCAGATGGTCTTACGAATGAAGGAACACAACTTCCCGTGGATCTATGCGAGGGATGCTTCCCAGGAGGTAGCCTTGGCCTATGGAGCGCTACGGACACCTCATTTCTATGTTTTTGATGCGGATCGCAAACTGGTCTATTGCGGCCGGGGAGTAGACCAGCCAGGAGACACCTCCAAGGTACAGGTGAATGACCTGGAGAATGCGCTGGCAGAAGTTACGGCTGGAAAATCGGTAAGTGTCCCCTTGAGCAATCCGATCGGTTGTAACGTCAAGTGGATGGATCAGGATGCGCACTGGATGCCAGCAGATGCCTGTGATTTGGTGTGAACCAGTGTCTTCAGATCTGCCGGGGAGTAACACATGACATCCAGGCCAAACGATCGCCTTTCTCTGACCGGAAGAACGGTATTAGTCACAGGAGGGGCCAGCGGTATTGGCCTGGAGACCGCAAAGGTTTTTGCTCAAGCAGGGGCACAGGTCGTGATCGGGGATCGCAACGAAGCCGCTTTACAGAAAGCTCAGGCTCAACTTAATGATCAGGGAATCTCCCTCGAGACTATGTATCTGGATGTGACCAAGGAAGATTCCGTTGTGGAAGTCATGAGGAAAGTAGCAACGTCGGGCTTTTTGGAAGTTCTGGTCAACTCTGCTGGAACGGGAGCCCGGATGGAAGCGACCGAGTTGCCTCTGGAGCGTTGGCAGGAAGTGCTCAATGTGAACTTGACTGGGACCTTCCTCTGCTCCAGAGAAGCTGCCAAAACGATGCTCGAGCGAGGCAAGGGGAGCATTGTCAGTGTGGCTTCGATCATGGGTTTGATCGGAGGTGGGGTCTATCCCAATCCTGCTTATCAAGCCAGCAAGGGAGGGGTGGTGAATCTGACACGCTCCTTAGCGCTAGATTGGGCTTCTCGTGGGATACGTGTCAATGCAGTCGCTCCTGCTTTCGTCCGAACCCCCCTGACTCAAAGTCTGCTGGAAGAAGATGGGATGGAAGAGAAACTACTGGCACGAACGCCACTCGGGCGGCTGGTGGAAACCTACGAAGTGGCAGATGCCATTCATTTTCTGGCCAGTGACGCAGCGGCCATGATCACAGGCCACACTCTTCCTGTCGATGGTGGCTGGGTGGCCCAGTGACACTATTCAATGACTTGACTCCGAAAAGGTATCGATGACAACCAACGCGCCACTATCTGCTGAAGCGATTCAACAATACCAAGAAGAGGGCTACCTAATCCCAGACTGTCAGCTACCAGAATCACGGTTGACCGAGTTGATGGAAGCAGTTGACCGTGTCTTGGTTAACAATCCGGAGGTGAGACCGGAGAAGCTGGTCAGTGTGCACATCAGTGGCTTGAACCAGGAGGGAGTGCATGGTGATGAGGCTTTCATGGAGTTAGCCAAGGACCCAATGATCGTGGATTGTGTAGAACAGTTGATCGGCCCAGATATCATTCTGTGGGGATGTCAGCTCTTCTGCAAGCCTGGCACAGATGGGATGGAGGTGCCGATGCATCAGGACGGTGCCTATTGGCCGATCCGTCCTTTGGCGACTTGTACGGTGTGGGTCGCGCTTGATCGTGTGACCGCAGAGAACGGCTGTATGCGAGTTGTTCCTGGCTCACATCGACATCAATCGCTGACACATCAAAAGGAATCCCGAGAGGATCTTGTGCTCAATCAAAGTGTAAATGATGGTCGTATCGATCCAGAAAACACAGTCAGTCTGGAACTCGCACCAGGGCAGTTCTCCATGCATGACGTCCACTTGGTACATGGCTCCCATCCAAATCGCTCGGGCAAACGACGGGCGGGTCTGGCCATTCGCTACATGCCCTCCACCAGTCTGTTCAACCGAGACTTGATTGATACGGGCACTGGCTCCGGTTATCTGGTCAACTTTGCACAAAGACCTCTTTGGTTGATCCGCGGAGAGAACCGAGCTGGTAGCAATTTGAAAGTTGGTCACGCCTGAAATTCCTATATTCACTCTATACGCGTAACTATTTCTTTGCCTCTCACTCTTCCTTGCTTAGGCCTCAGCACTGAAACAATTCTTCCCTCTTCCTTGAAACCATGAACATTGGGATCTACATCTACGATCAGGCTGAGGTCTTGGATTTTTCAGGACCCTTTGAGGTGTTCAGCGTTGCCAACCGCCTTGCAAATTTGGATTGGAATATTTGGCTTGTGGCAGAAGAGGAAAGCCTTGTCGAAGCACGAGGGGTGTTCCAAGTGAAGCCTCATTATTCGATTCAGAATGTTCCTGAGTTAGATGTGTTGATCGTAGTTGGTGGGGTTCATTCTGATGAGTTACGTAAGACTGAAGTGATTAACTGGATCCGAAAGACTACTGAAAAGACTCATATCACTGCCTCAGTCTGTACTGGAGCCTTCTTAATGGCGGAAGCTGGCTTGTTGGATGGATTGGAAGTGACGACTCACTGGGAAGATATCTCAGATTTGCATAGGAATTATCCGAGGGTACAGATTCGGGAAGGTACTCGCTGGATTAAACAAGGAAAGCTGTTCACTGCAGCAGGGATATCCGCTGGGATTGATATGAGTCTAGAATTGGTTGCCCGATTGGCTGACGCCGAGCTGGCTGAGCAGACTGCCAGGCAGATGGAGTATGCTTGGAATCGGACTACAAATTGAGTAGGAAGTTATGCACGAATTCTTCTTCTATCAAACTAATTAAAGAAAGTCGCAGTGAGATTGAGTCATTGTTTTCTTTTTCATGATCTCCATCATCTCATCAGGAGTCAATTTCGCTTTGAGTTCTTCAAAACATTGCTGATCCTTGGCGTAGGCAGGCTTAGATTTATCGATGGGATTGAATGTGATGAAGCCTGTGGCAATACCGATTCCAATCAGTGCTACCAACGAGGACAAAATGATAGTCGTCGTTTTTGTGTTTTTGTTCATAGGCTTCAGTAGTAGGAAGTAACGTTAGCAATCTCAAAAATATAGAGCACAAAAACATGCAGCAAGAAAACTTATTCTTTACGATAAAGCTTATTGTTTTTCACGACCATTGAGTCAACCTTGCCATTTTGATCCCGTTGAAAATAGACGGAAAATTCGCCTGAATAGATTCCTTTATGGCTGGGATCAACAAAATGATCAACTCCCACCTTGGAAAGTACAACAGGCCTAGCTAGCGGCATCCCCTCTCGCAGATTTAGCAAAATCAGGTTCTCTCCCATCTCTGTAACGTAGTAGTGCCAGTGGTGATCATCCGAATAGAGATTTTCATATTCAGCATATAACAGCGGCCTATCAAACGATTTAGGATCCATCAGTACTCTTCCGACCATTTCGTATAAATTCCTTGAGATGCTTTGGGAATGGTTGAAATAAACAGGTGCATCCACCGTATTGGAAAGGACAACGACTCCCAGTTTATTTTGATTATCCATCACCAATTCTGCAGCAAAGCCCATCAAGCCTCCGCTGTGCAGAACAAATTCTTTTTCTCGAAAATAACCAAGCCCTGTTCCACCAAGTTCTAGGGTGTTTGCAAGCAAAGCTAACGCAGTATTTAACCTTGGGTGAAGTTCAATGGGCAATGGTACCCATTGGACCTTCTGCATCTCAGACAAAGTGGCTCTTGCAAGGAGTGTTTGGTCCTCCGCGCTCAGTGTACGAAAATGCCAACTAATGAATTTAGCCAGATCCGTGACAGTAGAAATAAGTCCGGAAGATGGCAATCCTAAGATACTCGCCATTTCTGGAAATTCATTTTTCAATCGCTGGTCTCCAACGATTCGGCTGTAGCCAATCACTGTTGTAGTTTCTGAATCTTTGGGAAAGCGAGTGGACTCCAGTTGTAGAGGTGTGAGGATGACTTCTTGGATGTACTGCTCATAAGACAATCTGGAGACGCGCTCTACGATCAATCCACCAAGGTTCATGGCTAAGTTGGAGTACTTATGGATTCGATTTGGCGGGAACAACAAAGATTGTTGGGCCAATCCCTTCAAAAATTCATCAAGGGCCAACTCTTGATTCTGACCTTTTTTATCTAGGAGAAAATTGGGATTGGTGGGTAGACCCGTAGTGTGAGTCAAGATGGACTTGATAGTGATGTCTTCTACAGAATGACCATTTGTTTTGATTGCTCTAAGCTCAGGAATTATTTCAACTACAGGAGTATCTAAGAAAATTTTCTTGCGCTCTACTAGCTGCATTAAGGCAATACTAGTAAAAAGCTTTGTAACAGAAGCGATTTGATAATTGGTTGAAACAGTTGCTGGAGATTTTTTTTCAAAGTCAGAAACTCCAAAACCTTTTGCATAAATGATCTTTTGGTTCTGAACAAGACTGACTGAAATTCCTAGTAAGGCTTGATCACTCATTAAGGTGTTCAACCAGGCTTCAAATAGTCGAATTCTTGATTGAAGCAACTCATTGGATTGTGCGTGTATAGTAGTAATTGAAGCACTAGTGATGATGATTCCAATGAGTATAAAATTTAAGGATTTTCGGATTTTCGAAGACTCTTTAAAGATTGAAATCATTATCAAAAAACTGAATG
>Ga0160422_10001372_pt1 | contig 15272 bp, 11 predicted proteins | sample Fk160mmetaG_FD_108192 | JGI IMG/M metagenome (GOLD analysis project Ga0160422, IMG submission 108192) | Marine microbial communities from the Central Pacific Ocean - Fk160115 60m metaG | ecosystem: Environmental > Aquatic > Marine > Oceanic > Photic zone | place: The Central Pacific Ocean...
AGATAGCGAGGGATTCGGTCATGGAGCAAACTATCTGTATCCCCATGCATTTCGCGATCACTGGGTTGCCCAGCAATATCTCCCCAGCAGTTTGCAGGGACGCGTATTTTACCAACCCTCAGATATCGGCAGCGAAAAAGCGCTAGGAAACGAAATCCAGCGCAAACGCGAGCTCCAGCTAGCTGCTATGATGGAGCATCAAACGACTCCAGAAGTTCTCAGCTTTTCTCCGCCAGACAAGGCGCGCGACGCGTGGCTACAGCGCGCAGCAGAGCAACAGGGCGACCAATTAAAAAAAATACGAGACCGTCTTATTGAGGCCCTCTCGCTGGAGCGTCACCATCTGGTATTAGACCTAAATTCGGGCACGGGCCTACTCGCCTGGGAAGCGATCCGGCGCACTCCAGAAGGGGGTGTTTGGATGCATGCGACGGACAAAGCTACCGCCCTTGCCTTGCAAGAAGTGACCGTTCATCTACCCAACGTAGAACGACCGCGTATCGTCCACGGACCGCTGAACAATATCGGAGAACGCCTAGACGCGGTCGAAGCGGAGCTTCGCTTTGACGGCATCTGCGGTCGAAACGCAATCGGAGGTTTGCAAGACAAGCGCAAGGTCCTGTCCGAACTGGCCAATCGCCTAGCGCCAGGCGGGCGGCTCGCCCTGCTAGAAACGCTTTCCCGTCAAGCTCAGCGGCTGCACGCGCTGCTTGCTCCGAATACCCTTTCTTCTGCTCTGCGGCAACAGCTAGTCGATGCCGAAGAGGCCATTTATACTGACCAGCAGAATCCGCACGTTGCCTGGGACACAAGAGCGCTACACCTCTACCTTAACGAAACCGGACTAGAAGCTGTTTCCCTGCACTGTGAAGAGGTATTCAGCAAGCGTCTTATCAGTCCTCAGCAGCTGGCCCACTGGTTTGACCCCGGCGGAGAAAAGCGGCCCACCTACGCAACCTATTTGAGTCAATATTTAGACGCGGACGAAGTGCGAACAGTCCGCCGCACCTTTGAGAGAGAAATCGCGCATAAAACAGTCCCCTGGTCATCCACGCAAATCACTGTGACAGCACGCGCACCCAAGTAAGATATAAATGGTTGATTTGAGTCCTTTGACCCATTAAATTACGCCCAATCACAAGTCGCAGCGCACAGAGGAATAAACTTCAACATATAGAAAGTGGCTATGCGCTTTTTCATTGCTTTAATCGCTCTTTGTACAAGTCTATCTCTATCCGCCTGCAGCACGACAGAGCAACAGATAACAGACTACGTAGAACAGATGGCGGCCAATCCCATCGACTCACCAGCCTGGCAGGAATCAGTCGACGGGCTGATCGCCATCGGGCGCCCCGCCGCGCGCCAGCTAACGGCTCAACTCAACCCGGGACACTACGTCGGAGAGAACTACCGCGAATTTCGCCAAGAGCAAGAGAAGCTGCGCACGGGTAGCGCACGCGTTTTGGGACGGATCAAGCCGCGCGGCGTAACTGCAGCACTCACCGGTCGTATTTCGACCGATTACACCGAACCTGAACGCATTGCCTGCATTTGGGCCATAGGCGAGATGGGGTTTGCCCAGGGAGGTGTTGATGCCCTCAAGGGGCAGATGTCCGACGAGAATACGCTTATTCGCCTGCACGCCTCCCTCGCCCTCATGAAGATGGACGATCAAACGGGCTATGAAGAGATTGCCTCCGCGCTGATGGGCAGCAACGACACCCACGTCGGCGTTGTGCTGAGCGGCTTGGGCGAGGCCAAGCACTTTGGCGTTCCTCTCCTCACTCAACTGGCAGACCAAGAAGGGCCGAACAGAGCCGACCTGCAGCAGACGATTGATCAGGTTAGCACGCAGCTGGTCGAACAGCTCAAGGACGAAGATCCCGAGATGCGGCGGCGGGCTGCGCTCGCCCTGGGTGAACTAGGGGACAGTCAATACGTCGATGCGTTAGCACAGCGCCTTGACGATCCGAGCAATCAGGTCCGCTTCAGCACGGCCGCAGCTCTTGCAGAAATGGACGAACAGGCGGGAGTTGATTTTTTATTTGACGCCATGCGCGATCCCGACCCCATACTCCGCACCAATGCGGTCAAGTTTCTCTCTGGCGTTCAGAAAAGCACCGGCACCGTTAAAGCGCAGCTAATCAGCGCCCTTTCTAGTCAGGAAGCCCTCGCTCGAGCAGGCGCGGCACAGGTCCTCGGACAGGCGCGCGTGATCGCCGCCGTTGAAGCGCTGCAGGCAGCCACCGGAGACGACGATTCGCAAGTACGCGTCAATGCCGTTATAGCGCTGGGCCATATTGGTTTACCAGAGAGTCGAATGCCGCTGGAAGCCTTGCTCAGCGATCCAGATTCGACGGTAGCGTACTATGCAGAATGGGCACTTCGCCAACTAAATTATACAGAGAAGGGACAGGGCTAATATGGGATTCAAGACGCATATCATACGCCTGTCGGTCACGCTGCTGCTGGCAAGCAACCTAGTCAGCCAGGCAGCTGAAACGCCGGAGACGATTCTCATACGGCAGACTCTCAGCACTGATCTTTCCGGCCACAGACGCGGTGATGCAGAGCTCGTCCTATCCGCTTATGACGAACACTTTGCAGCCTACAGCGGCAACAACAGCTCCGACCCACGCGTTTGGCAAATACGCTTTGAGAGTCGTCTTTCCTTTGCGGCCAGCCTGGAACGCGACCTCCAAGCCCATCGCTATGATACGGAGCGAACCGTTCCTAAAATCCAAGTTCGTGGGGACGTCGCGACGGCGACGACCATTGATTCTGGACAGGTCATTGATCGCCAAAACGGCGACGTCAAACCGCTGTACGAAGAGCGCTTCTGGACGCTTTTAAAGCGCGAAGATCGTTGGCTGGTCACATCTTTTGTCGCCAACTTAGGTGATGAATCGTCAGCGCTCGACACCGCGACAAACACCGAAGTCCAAGCCCTACTCGAGCAAGAGAAAACGGCTAGAGAGAACGGAGACCAAAGCGGTTTGATCTCTCTATATGCAGAACATTTTAGCGGCTATGACGGCCTGTATTCATTAGACCCCGCAAGTTGGAAGCTCATATTTAGCGGCACGCAAGAGTTTGAGAAATATCTGGCCAAACGCTCGCCTAACGTGACCTACCAGATAAACCGACAGCTTCTTTCTACGCAGATCGGTCCAGAAGGACTCGAAGCACTGGCCATCGGGCGTGAGGCGGTAACCGTCACGCACAAGCGAGGCAACGCCGAACACTCGCTCCAAAGAGACGTCATGTGGACGCTCAGCAAACGCGATGGAGACTGGAAAATAACCAACATGCTTTACAATCTCGGTCAGACCGAATGAGGCTATATGAGTAGCAAAATCAACAACTATGAGAATACGAATCGCCTATTCGACAAAGCTGCTGATCTGGTAGGCCTCGACACAGATACCCGCCTGCTACTTAAGACCCCTTTTAGGGAGATTCAAGTAGAAGTACCCCTCCGCACAGATAATGGCAATCTGGAGATCTTTCTTGGGTATCGCGTTCAACACAGCGCTGCCCGCGGCCCCATGAAAGGCGGCCTCCGATATCATCCAGAAGTCGACTTTGACGAAGTGCGTTCGCTCGCTTCTTTGATGACTTGGAAAACAGCACTTGTCAACGTGCCCTTCGGTGGCGCCAAAGGGGGCATCACCTGCGATCCAAATGGGCTGACCGTCCGCGAACTGGAGCGTCTGACGCGAAAATTCACTGCACGCATTGGCTTCGCCCTCGGCGTACAGCAAGACATACCGGCACCAGACGTCAATACCAGTGCTCAGACCATGGCTTGGATTATGGATCAGTATAGCACGCAGTTTGGATACACACCGGGTATTGTGACAGGTAAACCGGTAGAGTTGGGTGGGTCATTTGGTCGCGAAGCCGCCACCGGGCGCGGCGTAGCGATCATAACGCAGGCCGCGGCAGCAGATCAGGGAATTGATATAGAAGGAGCGCGAATTGTTATTCAAGGCTTCGGCAACGTCGGATCCTATACGGCGCAACTCCTAAGTGAACAAGGAGCAAAGATCATCGCGGTTGGCGACCACACCGGAGCGCTATTTAACGGAGACGGATTTGACATACCCTCGCTGCTGAAGCACGCTCGCAGAGAACACTGCATTAACGGATTTCCCGGCGAGGCAATAGAGGGAGACACGCTGCTTGAACAAGCGTGTGACATTCTCATACCAGCTGCTCTAGGAGGCGTAATTACGCGCGACAACGCAAACGACGTGCAAGCGCGAATGGTCGTAGAAGCAGCAAACTCTCCGATCACGACCATAGGCGACGAAATCCTCAACGAACGCAATATTCTCGTCGTGCCTGATATCCTCGCGAACGCGGGCGGCGTCACGGTGTCCTATTTCGAATGGGTCCAAAACGTTCAGGCATTTTCCTGGGACGAAGATCGCGTCAACGAACAGTTGGAAAAATATATGCGCCAGGCCTATCAGTCGGTCCGCAGCATCATGAAGAAGCGCTCGGTGAGTATGCGCACGGCAGCTTTTAGCATTGCCATTGAGCGGGTTGCCAAAGCAGAAAAAATTCGCGGCGACTTATAGAGGTCTCTCCCCCGACACACGGGGAATCAAAGGCGCTGTATTCTCATCAACAGACATCACCACGCATCCATGAACGGGAGGGAACATGGAAAAACTGGTATGGCTTGTCGTTTTCACGCTAGGCTATTGGAGTTACTGTATATTTTGGGGCGTCAAAGGGGCCCGGACGAGTAAGACCGCCAGCGACTATTTTATCGCCGGACGCGGCATCGGTCTTTGGGTCTTTGTCTTGGCAGCTACTGCGACTTCTTTTAGCGGTTGGACCTTTGTAGGCCATCCGGGGACTATATATAACGTTGGCTTGCCTTATGCTTTCGCCTCTTTCTACGCAATAACGATTCCTTTTACCGGAGTCCTATTTCTAAAACGGCAGTGGCTGCTTGGCAAGCGATTTGGATATATAACGCCCGGCGAAATGTTTAGTGATTACTACCGCAGCGACGCCATGCGCATGCTGACAGTCGTCGTGGCCTTAGTTTTCAGCGTGCCCTACCTAGGCATACAGCTAAAGGCATCGGGCCTCCTGTTTAATCGCCTGCTGGCCGGCACTCCGATCGAACACATGGCGATTGCATCTGTTGAAGGCGGAGCCATTATGCTCTCGATCGTCGTATTTATTTACGTCGCATCGGGCGGCCTTCGCTCAGTAGCCTATGTCGATTGCGCCCAATGTATACTTCTGGCTTTGGGGATTATTGCCCTAGGCTTTATCGCACTCGATTTAGTCGGTGGATGGCAGTCTTTCAAGAGCGGTTTGGCAAGCCTAGCTCAGCAGAAACCGGATATGGTCGCCATTCCGACCCGGCCCGAATCAGATTCATTTTTTGAGAGGGCTGGCACGCTCTTTTTCGACAGCGCTGGCGGCCCGTGGACCGGCCTAATGATTCTAACCTATATGTTCGCACTGATGGGCATTCAGTCAGCTCCAGCCTTTTCTATGTGGGCCTTTGCTAACCGTGATCCCGGTCCCTTTCCCTGGCAACAGGTTTTTGCCTCATCTCTCATTATTGGCGGCATCATGTTCTTCTTCACCGCAGTACAGGGGTTGGGAGTACGCATTCTCGACATGGGCCTCTTGCCCGATACCACGCCGCTCAATCTACCTTCTTCTGACTATCTTGTTCCGTATTTAATCGACACGCTGGCCGATAAATTTCCTTGGTTTTTAGGCCTACTAGCCGTGTGTGCGCTGGCGGCTATGCAATCCACAGGTGCCGCTTATATGTCAACGGCTAGCGGAATTATTACCCGCGATTTATACCGACATTTTTTTAACCGAGAAGCATCACAAGCAGCTCAAGTGGCTGTTGGACGCGTCACGGTTGGCATCGTTGTATCAATGGCGCTCTTGGTGGGCTTGGCCTCGGGCGACCTATTGGTTTTGCTCGGCGGTCTAGCCGTATCTTACGGCTTTCAAATGTGGCCCGCCCTATTAGGCATTTGCTATATACGCTTTTTCACGGGTAAAGGCGTAGCCTGGGGACTGGCAGCCGGCCTCACAGCCGTCACCTTCACCTATGTCACTGAATTGGGTGGACTCATTGGCATCGGACGCTACCCGCTTACGCTGCACAGTGCAGGTTGGGGCATCATTTTCAACCTCCTCGTCACGATTCTCGTCAGTGCTCTGACGCAGGAAGATACAGAAACCAAAACCCATCGTGCTCTATTTCACGATTTCCTTAGAGAGCACACCATCCTCTCACCAGAAAAGAGAAAGTGGAAAAAACCAATATGGCTGCTCACTTTGGTCTGGTTCCTCTTCGCCATAGGACCCTTCGCAGTTCTGGGCAATGAAACGAACCCAGCAAACTGGCTCTGGGGAATACCCACGGCGTGGATATGGCAGATTGCTTGGTGGTTGATAGGCTGTGTCATGATGTATTTGTTGGCTTTTAAACTCGAAATGTCCACGATGCCTTCGCGCGAAGTCGCACCGCTCGGACAGAACGACTGACCAGACGACTCGCCGTGCCGTTAACTAGCGCACGTATACTCATCCCGCCGGTCGCCGCTGCACTCCTGTGTGCAATACTTCCCGAGCGCGGCGGCACGAACGGCTGGAGTTTATTTCCACCGATCTTGGCCATTTTCGTAGCCGTGGCCTCCGGCCGTTTGGTCTGGGGTCTTTGTCTTGCACTCTTTTCCGGGGCGTTGATAGCACTACCCGCTGAAGTTCCGTTCTACGTGCGCCCCCTGCACGCTCTACATATGGCTGCCGTTGATTTTGTTTGGATGCCGCTAAGAGAATCTTTCCAGCTTTTTATACTCGGATTTACTGCATCACTTATCGGTATGGTGCGGGTCATTTCACTAGCCGGAGGCACCCGTGGAATTACCGAAGTCTTGGTGCGCAAAGCAGCCAGTGCACGCTCCACTCGTCTAGCAACGGCCCTACTCGGTCTGGCCATTTTTTTTGACGATTATGCTAACACAATCGTCGTCGGAACCACGATGCGACCTATTACGGACCGGTTTCGAATTAGCCGAGAGAAACTCGCCTATCTCATTGATTCTACCGCAGCGCCGGTCGCCGGCGTGGCAATTATCAGCACGTGGATCGGTTTTGAAGTAGGTTTATTCGGAGACGCGATGGAGAGTTTGGGAACGGGCGTTTCAGGCTACGAGTTATTCTTTCGCGCCTTGCCCGCCAGGTTTTACTGCCTACTGACGCTCTTTTTCCTTCTTGTCTCGACGCTTATGAGACGCGATTACGGCCCAATGCTTCGAGCCGAACGGCGCGCCAGTCAATACAACCAGCCTCTGGCCCCCGATGCACGACCGATGACCGGCGATGCGCATAGAGTACCCGAACACCGAGACATAGCGGGCCATTGGGGCATAGCGGTTTTACCGGTAGGCCTAGTCATATTAGGCGTGCTCACCGGTATGCACTGGGATGCGCGCAACGCGGAAGCGGTAATTGCCGCGCGAGCTGAAAACGCCCTTTTCAGCCGCACCTACTGGACAGCTGTTTTTTCCAACGCAGACGGTGCCAAAGTCATGTTTCTCTCTTCGCTTGCAGGTTCAGGACTGGCCTTTATACTTGCCCGCACGCGACGTAGTCTGCGCGATGGGAGCCATCCCCTCAAGATGCCGACGATCCTCCGCACTTGGACCTCGGGTATAACCGGTTTTTCCTACGCCCTCCTCATCTTAGTGCTGGCGTGGGCCATTAAAGAAATGTGCCAAGCGGTGCATACCTCGGACTATCTGATTGGCGCACTCGAGAACGTGCTCGACCCTCGCTTCCTTCCCCTAATCGTCTTCGGACTAGCTGCTACCGTCGCTTTTTCTATTGGCACCTCTTGGACGACGATGGCTCTCCTTCTGCCAACCATGCTACCCGTTGCCTATCAAATGGGAGATGTCACACTAGTCGTCCTAGTAGCTGCAGCCGTGCTTGACGGAGCCATTTTTGGGGATCACTGCTCTCCCATTAGCGATACGACGGTCCTTTCCAGTATTGCGGCATCGTGCGATCACATAGCGCATGTGCGCACGCAGGCGCCCTACGCGATCACAACTATGTTAGTGGCGGCAATATTCGGCTATTTGGGCAGCACGCTGTTTTACTCAACCTCTGTTGGATTAGGATTGGGTATGATTGTCGTCGTAGCAACGCTCGCTCTTGTTGGACGCGATCCCGATAGGTAAACGATCGGATACGAAGAAAACTACGAACCCTTGCTCTTACAGGCAGCAAGGGTCACCAGCTAGATGTGCTGCGATCAATAAGCTCTTCAACTACCATATCGAGCGCTTGCTCGACTGCCAGATCGCGCCCCTCCGAGTCAGACAAAGCAGCATCATACGTTGCCCAACCCTCAATCGGATCAAAGTCTAGGAGTACTTCTTCGTTGAGCGATCTAACTAATTTACCACGCACGATCAGCAAGAAGCGATATTGTTCTGTCTGTTCAGCAGCGGTGTAGGTGAAGGGACGGTCTTCAATGCTAAGTACGACGAGTTCCAAGAGCGCATCCGCACTCTCTTCGTCGACTACCCTCAAACGACCATCGCGCGTATAGGCCTCGACCACGCGCTCGCTCAGCGCTTCGGCAATATCAAATTCAGCTACCTGACTCTCTGCAACCGGAACGCCAAGCGTGCGTATGCCGCCGACCAACCCACCAGAAGTCGAATAATGTGCACACCCTGTAGCACACAGTACTAACGCGCACAGCACGCGACTCATCGTCATTATTGCACCTCCTCAAAGAGTCAAATATCTGCTCATCACAGCGCTCGAATCAATGCAAAAAAAAACCGGCTTACCCGCAGGCAAACCGGTCTATCAAACAAAGCAAATTTTATTCTTCCTCCCATCCCGCCACCTGAGCAGACTGCGCATCTGCATCTCGTTGCACGTGATCGAGTAAAAAGTCTTTGGGATCCACATAGCCCTTTACGCCACCTCGATTACGGTCAATGTAGCGCACGGCATAATGCAGGTGAGGACCAGTGGAACGGCCCGTGCTTCCCATAAGACCAATGCGCTGATTGCGTTTAACGCGTTCTCCCACTCGAACCAACATTTTCTGCATATGACCATATTCTGTGCGAAATTTGCCCTGGCGAATGTAGCTTTCTCCCTGTTCGTTAATCTCTTCTGCACTATGCTCAATCACCAGAATGTTACCCAACCTTCGATCCATATAAGCGTGCGTGACAATTCCATCGCCCGTAGCATAGATGGGTGTACCAGTGCGACCGGCAAAGTCAACGCCCAGATGACGCGCCTTGCGACCCGTAAAAGGATCTATCCGATGGCCGAATCCCGACGAGATCCATGCCCGGTTTTGCGGCACGGGCCAGATTGTGGGAAAGTGCCGTAAATCTCCTTCGCTCTCGAGGTACTGGCGCTCGATCTGCGCAAAGCTTTCCTCTTGGAAGCGCGCCATCTGCTTGAGACGCGTGATCCGCGTCGAAAGTTTGCGCAGCTTCTCTCGCTTTGCCTCAGGCAGAGCGGAAGTGTCTTCTTCCGGCAAGTCTTCGGAACCGCCCACGCCGCCCAAGCGTATATCAGGTGAAAGCGGTTCCATCATATGGTAATCCCGCAGCCGATCGTCATCTGCGACCAGCTGCGCCATCACACTTTCAAAGTCTGCCACCTCGCGCTCTGCAATATCCACACTCTTTAGCAGGTCGACATTCTCAGCTTGCAGGCTCAGTAGAGCCCCCCGTTGTTCAGCCTTTTGGAAAAAGCCCCAGGCAAAATAGGCATAAGACAGCACGACGCAGAATAGAACAAATGAAATACCGTACATTAGTTGGCGGTTAAAACGATATTCGCGCACGTGACCTTCGTCCGAGGGAATATAGATAAAAGTCAAACGCTTCTGAGGCATACGGCCTTACATTTCCTTGCGCGGGATTGTGTATTCAGACCGCATTAGACGACCCAGTAAGGGAACAAATAACCTACCCGATGCATTGTCTAATACGGAACACGCTGTATTTTTAACGGGTGTCAATCTACGGCACCGCCAGGTGAAAGTCAACCAATCTACCTTCGTTGAGAAACATGCTGATCGCCTTTGACATAGGTAATACTCACATAGACTTAGCCCTTTTTTCAGACGGCGTCCTTCTCGCTCGAGACCGTATGCGAACGCACGGCCAGCCAAGCCATTCAGAGTATGCCAAGCATCTCATGAGTTTCATCACAACGCACGCCAACCGCCAGTCCATCAAACAGGCTTTAATTGCCTCCGTCGTCCGCGACATGGAGACCGATTTAATCTCCGTTTGTCATCAATGCGATATCGCAGCCCATTCCGTCGACAGCAGTTGGGACCTTGGCCTGAGAATCCGTTACAACAACCCAAAACACGTCGGCATCGATCGATTATTGGCTGCGGCGACTGCATTTGCCGAAGCCCCGCCAAATACCGCACTGGTGATCGCCGACGTGGGTACTGCAATTACCGTCGACCTACTCAGTGCAGAGGGCACCTTTCTCGGTGGCACCATTGCCCCAGGTCTTCAGATGATGCTGAAGTCGCTACTCGCAGGCACTAGTCTACTTCCCGAAATTGAGTTGGACGATTGCGCATCTCTGCCGGCCACGAGCACACCCAATGGCATTCGAGCCGGCATCTTATACGGAGCTGCGAGTCTAATAGACGGGCTACGGGATCGACTTAGTGAAACCGTCGCAAACCCGGTTATATCCATACTGACTGGTGGAGATGCTCAGCGACTCCAACAGTTTACCCGTTCCAACTGGCAGTGCGACAGCTCACTTGTGCTGCGTGGTCTGAATTTAGCCTACGAGCGCAACAAGTTGACTCTATAAACCGTACAAAGTATTATCAATCGGTTAAAAAAATTGACCTACATGCCGGTGCCATGTAAAGGAGTTCCTCATTGAACATCTCTGTTCCCCTTTCCGTACTACTTTTAACCTGTCTGTCAATTACTCAGCCTGTCGAGTCGAGCAATTCGATTGACCAAGAGTATAAGGCCGTTCTCTGGCCCATTGCTCAGCGAATTCACGAGTATTATTTCGAGGAAATACCGCCCGACACACTCATGCAAGCAGCCGCGCGCGGGCTCTTTGCCGCCATGGATCCCGCATCCGAATACGAGATCGATACGGATGCCATGGGTGCGTCTCCTAATCCGCGAAAACTTCTGGCGAGCCGCTTTACGACGCTCATGCAGGTAGCCAGGTCCTTAGACGAGAAAGCTTTTTATCATACGCCAGTAGACACCTTGGTACGGTTTGGCGTCGCTGGCATGATGCAAATACTCGATCCATACTCTGTATTCTTGGAAAAACGCAATCTCGACAACTTCAACATCCAAACTCAGGGAAAGTACGGCGGACTGGGGTTTCGCATCCAGGTTGTTCGCCCGGATAGCGCCATCGCCGTCTGGAGCCTGCTGCACAACGATACGCCGGCCGCACGTGCCGGCATAAAATCGGGCGATTTAATATTGGCGATCGATGGGGAAAGTACTAAAGACATGTCAGCCGGAGATGCAGCAGACAAGATGCGTGGCGATCCCGGTACACCCGTAACCGTAACGCTACGACGCGCAGGCGTTCAAGACCCGTTCGACCTATCTGTTGTGCGGGAAGAAGTTAAAATGGGCAGCATCGCAGTAGAGACCCTATTCCCCGACTCAACCGGATACGTCAAGCTCGATCGATTTCAGCGTAACTGCAGCGCAGAGGTGCGAGATGCCCTAATGTCTCTGCGCGCACAGGGCATGAAGCGCATCATCTTTGACCTGCGCGGCAACGGAGGAGGATACCTAGATGAAGCTGTAAACATCGTCGACTTGTTTATACCCGAAGAGCGCATGGTCGTATTCACGGCCGGACGCGCATTCCGGGACACAACTAAATACATGACGTCTGAACCCGCTCTCTTTTCCAACGAGCCCCTTGTCATCTTAGTTAACGGCGGTTCGGCTTCCGCATCAGAGATTGTAGCCGGTGCTATCCAAGACTGGGACCGCGGGCTCGTACTGGGCTCGACCACCGTAGGAAAAGGCTCCGTTCAGCAAGTTGTTAATATTGATGAGTACTCTGAACTCAAACTGACGATGGCCGCTTGGCACACACCGTCGGGCAGATCTATCGATAGACGCATGCGGAAAGATTCAACTCTTGTCAGCGATCCAGAAACGGACTTTCACACGAAAATACTCGAACGCGTCGTGCGCGGCGGCGGAGCAATCACGCCTGACGTAAAGGGCACAACACGCCAGGGCAATCGCCTGTGGTGGCAACTCAACGGCTTCGCCAGCTTAGACAACCAGTTTTTTTACTACGCTCGCCAGTATCGAGTGGCCCATCCCGAACTGACACATGAGTTTCGCGCGAACGAGAAGACTTTCGACGAATTTCGCTCCTTTGCCCAGCAGCGCGATTTCGAATACGTCAGCGAAGCAGAAGCCCACGTTAAAGAACTTAAGGAAATGGCTCAAGATGACGATTTCGAAGACCTCGGAGATTCCATTGAACAGCTAATTGAACAAATCGACATCGCTGAAGAGAAGCACTGGCAGGATAATAAAGATCTCATCCTATGGCGTCTCACCTACGCCGTCCTCGAAAAAGCTTACGGCGTTCATCATGCCGAATCGTACAACGCCGAGGTCGACCCTCAAGTTGTCGAGGCTCGAGCCCTGTTGGCCAACCCGCTTGACTACGAACACTGGTTCCAAGTTGAAGAAATTGGCATCGGAAGCGATGACACTATCGCACAGGACGACGAATCCATAGACGCCAAGTAGACGATCGTGGCCCTCTCTCAAAGACCGATGCTATGGTTGGGCATCGGCTTTGCAGTGCACCTTCTATTCGTAGCAGCGCTCTTTGGAGATTGGCTGCGTCCCCTGTTTAACGACGCTTCTCACACGCGCCGTGGGTTTGATTTTGGCGTATTCTATCTGGCCGGACAGGCCCTGTTACAACATCAGGATATTTACGCGGTAGAAGGCGCGTTCGGCTATCGCTACCTGCCCGTCTTTGCTCAGACAATGGGCCGCTTATACGCCCAGTTACCCCCGCTTTCCTCTTACTATTTACACTTGGCCATAGGCGAAATCCTGCTATGTACGAACTTATGGCTCACGTGGAATCAGCCACTCCATACCCTCCTCCGCGCACGGGCCGTCTTCATGTGGTTAGCCTTCTCACCGCTCTTCCTCGAAATGTATATGGGACAAGTGAGTTTTTGGGCGGCATCGGCGCTGTACTGGCTGCTTCTGGCCCTGCAGGACCGGCAATCGAACCATTCCGCTTTTCTGTGGGCAACTTCCATTCTCGTGAAACCAAACATGCTCATTTTACTGCCCGCGTTTGTTCGCCTTCGCCAATATCGCACGCTGCTTATCGGCCTAAGCTGCTCAATGCTTGCCAGCATACCTTATTTCCTAACCAATCCGAACTCCCTGGGCTCATTTATACAAACCAACTTCCATTCGGGGCATTTTAAAGGGGCCCTGACGCACGCGGGTAACATCGGTTTGTGGGGGGGCCTCGTCAGCATTGGCGCCCACTATGCACATGCTCCACTGAGTCAATTGAGTTCACTAGCAGATTTGCCACTTTGGGCTGCTGCACCTGCTTATATGGCACCTTTTCTCTGTGGACTCTTTACGTTCTTTGCATCTTGGCGCGCCCATAGTCGAGACGTTACACTTCACCTCAGCCTGTGGATGACCGCTTATTTTCTCATCTACAAAGACGTTTGGGAACACCACTATGTGTTCCTTCTACCGGTTATTATCGTACTTTACCTGCGCTATTCTGACATTCGTCTACTGTGTATATACAGCACTCTTGCTCTCCCAACACCTTTTGTCTTTTTTGACATTCAGCCTGGAATATACGGCCCCATAGACCCTGAACGCACGTGGAATGCCGCTACTTCAATTATCTACCGTGGTGCTAAACTGGCTCCAACAATTGCCTTGTGGATATATATCAGTCGCCAACTCAGACATACTGCTCATTCAACGTGTAGAGTCACAGAATAAAGTAAATCTCTGCACCTTAATATTGCCGGATACAAAGAATTATTGTAGTATGTCTTATCTGGGATATATTCTAGTAGTAACAAATTGGTTGTTCAGCTAAATCACCCAGAAGTCATTAGAATACAAACTCCTATGCCAAATATCGTAAAGAGTGCTCGTCGGTTACCTCCATGGCTAAAAGCCAAAGCACCTGGCAGTCCCGATTACATGGATATAAAGCGTTTGGTAACCGATAAGCGGTTACACACTGTGTGTGAAAGCGCTCACTGTCCAAATATTGGCGAATGTTGGGGACAACGCACGGCTACCTTCATGATTCTCGGAGATATCTGCACACGTAAATGCGGTTTTTGCGCAATTAAAACAGGTAAACCACAATGGCTCGACGATGGCGAACCCGAACGCGTCGCTGAAGCCGTCGCTCACTTGAACCTGCGCCACGCCGTAATTACTTCGGTAAATAGAGATGAGCTTCCGGATGGGGGAGCAGGTATCTTTGCTAAAACGCTTGAGGCGCTTGATAAACGCTGTCCTCAAACCACTGTAGAGGTACTCATCCCAGATTTTCAGGGGAATTGGGACGCACTTGAAACGGTTCTACAAGCCCAGCCCGACATATTAAACCACAACATGGAGACCGTTCCGCGTCTTTACTATAAAATGCGTCCACAGGCTAAATACGCGCGCTCTCTTGAACTGTTGGATCGCGCGCGCACGACTAGCATTGCACCAACCAAATCGGGAGTCATGTTAGGTGCGGGGGAGCGCGATGAAGAAATCGCTCAAACCATAGATGATCTAGCTGCCGTCGGATGTGCAATCCTCACATTGGGACAGTATTTGAGTCCTTCGGTCAAACACGTTCCCGTTGACCGTTATGTGCACCCCGATGAATTCAAACATTGGTATGAATACGCCATGGGTCGTGGTTTCCGCCACGTCGAATCTGGCCCACTTGTGCGCTCTTCATATCACGCGGAAAAACAGGTGGATGAAGCCAACAGAAACACCGAAAACGGCCCTGATATACCGTCGCTGACAAATACGAATCCAGAAAATCAGGTAAGTACGGATGAAGGTTGTAGCAGGAGCGTGCCCGACACACTCCTATCCATAGAAACCGCATAGACAGAGAAAGAGTAAAGGCGCTATTGAACCTGTAAAAGAAAGCACTCTCCGGCTACT
>Ga0160422_10001374_pt1 | contig 15258 bp, 12 predicted proteins | sample Fk160mmetaG_FD_108192 | JGI IMG/M metagenome (GOLD analysis project Ga0160422, IMG submission 108192) | Marine microbial communities from the Central Pacific Ocean - Fk160115 60m metaG | ecosystem: Environmental > Aquatic > Marine > Oceanic > Photic zone | place: The Central Pacific Ocean...
AAGATCGCTAAAAAACAGATCGATTTATTGAAAACAGATTACAGTAAATCATTGGTTGATCTAAAAGAGAAACTTATTGGGAAGTTTGAAAAGCTACTCAAGAATAAAAAGAGTAATGGTGTAAATCATAAATATGGAGATGAGCTTATTAAAAAGGGTGTTAAGTTTGATAAAAAAGTTATAATTGGCAAGCTTTTTCCATCTAAGAATGTTTATTATGATGTAAATAGCCTAAATGTTCCTGAGGAATCAAGTCTGATACAGGATGTTGTATTAGAAGATTGGACAGATGACAATAAAACTAATGCTCTTATTTCAAAAGCTGTTAAAAATTATATTATAAAGAGAAATGATTTAGCATCTAACTTCAAAAAGGATAAGTTTTCTTTAGAAGTAGGTGACGAGCTTGCTCCAGGAATTGTTCAGATGGCAAAAGTTTATGTTGCTAAAAAAAGAAAACTTAAAGTTGGCGACAAAATGGCTGGTAGACATGGAAACAAGGGTGTAGTAGCTAGAATAGTTAAAGAAGAAGATATGCCATTTCTTGAGGATGGTTCGTCAGTAGATATAGTTCTCAATCCTTTGGGTGTACCTTCAAGGATGAATATAGGTCAATTATATGAAACTGCGTTAGGATGGGCAGGACTTAATTTGAATAAAAAATATAGAACTCCAATATTCGATGGAGCTTCAGCTGATGAAGTTAGCAAAGAGTTAAAGGACGCTGGATTACCTGAATTTGGAAGAACAAGTTTGTATGATGGTTCAACGGGTAAAAAGTTTGATCAGCCAGTTACAGTTGGTGTTATCTATATGCTTAAGTTAGGTCACCTGGTTGACGATAAAATGCACTCTAGATCAATTGGTCCATACTCTTTAATTACTCAACAACCACTTGGTGGAAAGGCACAGTTTGGTGGACAGAGGTTTGGTGAAATGGAGGTATGGGCTCTAGAAGCATTTGGTGCTTCACATGTTTTACAAGAAATTTTAACTATTAAATCTGATGATATAATAGGTAGGGCAAAAGCTTATGAAGCAATTGTTAAAGGAGATAATATGCAAACTCCTGGTATACCTGAGTCATTTAATGTATTGATACATGAATTGAGAGGTCTTGCACTTGAAATAACTATGAAATAAACTTTTAAATATTAATTTATGATATCTAACAAAACCAACAAAACTAGCGATTTCTCTAAAATTATCGTCAGTCTTGCCTCTCCGGAAGCAATTCTAGAAAATTCTTTCGGTGAGATTACTGCTCCCGAAACAATTAATTATAGAACGTTTAAACCGGAAATGGGAGGGCTTTTTTGTGAGAGAATTTTTGGTCCTGTGAAAGATTGGGAGTGCCATTGTGGTAAATATAAAAGGATAAGATATAAAGGAATTATTTGTGATAGATGTGGTGTTGAGGTTACCGAAAAAAAAGTTAGAAGAGAACGAATGGGGCATATTGAGTTAGTTGTCCCTGTTGCGCATATATGGTATTTCAGAACACTCCCAAATAAAATTGGATATATGTTAGGTATACCAGCAAAGAAGCTCAATCAAATTATTTATTATGAAAGGTATGTTGTGATTAATCCAGGTATAAAAGAGGAAGATGGGTGTATGAAAATGGATTTATTAACTGAAGAAGAGTACCTAAATATTATTGATTCTCTTCCTAAAGACAATCAGATATTACCTAACGACGACCCCAACAAATTTATTGCAAAAATGGGTGCAGAGGCCGTCAGTGAACTTTTATCTCAAATTGATCTTGATTCTTTGTCCGTTGATTTAAGATATAAAGCTGCTAATGAAACCTCTCAACAAAGAAAAGCAGAGGCTTTGAAAAGGTTAAGAGTAATCGAATCTTTTAGAGATTCTAGAGAAAATATAGATAACAGACCTGAGTGGATGATTGTTAAAATGATTCCTGTAATACCACCTGAACTTAGGCCTTTAGTTCCATTAGATGGTGGAAGATTTGCAACATCAGATTTAAATGATTTGTATCGAAGAGTTATAATTAGAAATAACAGATTAAAGAGGTTGCTTGAAATTAGAGCTCCAGAAGTGATATTAAGAAATGAAAAAAGAATGTTACAAGAGGCAGTTGACTCTTTATTTGATAATTCTAGAAGAATTAATGCAGTAAGATCAGATGGTAATAGATCATTAAAATCTTTAACCGATATGCTTAAAGGTAAGCAGGGAAGGTTTAGACAAAATTTATTAGGTAAAAGAGTTGATTATTCTGGAAGGTCAGTAATTGTAGTTGGGCCAAAACTTAAAATGCATGAGTGTGGTTTGCCAAAAGACATGGCTGCTGAATTGTTTAAGCCATTTATTATAAGAAAATTAATTGAAAGAGGTATAGTCAAGACTGTAAAATCCGCTAAGAAATTGGTTGACCGTAAAGAACCAGTGATCTGGGATATTCTTGAAAATGTTTTAGTTGGTCATCCTGTTTTATTAAATAGAGCTCCTACATTACACAGACTTGGAATACAGGCTTTTCAGCCAAAGCTTATTGAGGGAAAAGCAATAGAGTTACATCCACTTTCATGTACAGCTTTTAATGCTGATTTTGATGGTGATCAAATGGCTGTTCACGTTCCTTTAGGGCATGAAGCAATTATTGAGGCATCCTTATTAATGCTTGGTTCAAATAACATATTAAATCCAGCTAATGGCGCACCAATAACAGTTCCATCACAAGATATGGTTTTAGGTCTTTACTATGTCTCTAAGGGTAGAAAATCCACTAAAGATTTTCCTATCAAAGGAGAGAATGCTATTTTTTCTAATTCAAGGGAAGTTATTATTTCCCTAAATGAAGGAAAAATTGAAAAAAATGCATGTATTAAGTTAAGAACTAAAATAAGAAATTCTGATGGTTCATTTACTAAAAAAGTCATTGATACAGTTGCTGGTAGGGTGCTTTTTAATACTTTAATACCAAATGAGGTTGGATATATTAATGAATTATTAACAAAGAAAAAACTTCAACAAATTATTTCTATAGTATATAAAATATGTGGTATTTCAATTACTGCAAAGTTTTTAGATGATATAAAAGAACTTGGTTTTAAAATGGCTTATGAAGGTGGTTTATCTATGGGTCTTGGAGATATTCAAATACCCGATACTAAAAAATCCCTTGTAGATTCTGCTAAAAAAGAAGTCAAGGCTGTTTGGGATAATTATTATATGGGATTAATTACCGATAATGAAAGGTATAATCAGGTAATTGATATATGGACTAGGGCGAATACTAGATTAACTACAACATTAATGAACCAGCTTGAAGATGATGAACAAGGTTTTAATCCAATTTATATGATGATGGATTCTGGAGCAAGAGGTTCTAGAGAACAAATTAGACAGTTAGGCGGAATGAGAGGATTGATGGCTAAACCACAAAAGAATCTATCTGGATCAGTTGGCGAAATTATTGAGAACCCTATTTTATCAAATTTTAAGGAGGGTTTAGATGTAATTGAGTATTTTATTTCAACACATGGTGCAAGGAAAGGCTTGGCTGATACAGCATTAAAAACAGCGGATGCAGGTTATTTGACAAGAAGACTTGTTGATGTTGCGCAGGACGTAATTATCAACGAAGAAGATTGTGGTACACTAAGGGGGGTAACAATAAGTGCACTCAAAGATAATGAGGATATTGTAGAGCCTTTATCTGAAAGAATACTTGGAAGAGTAACTGTTCACGATATATATGATCCTATTTCTAATGATCTTATCATTAGTTCTGGAGAAGAAATAAATGAGGAAATAGCTCAAAGAATAGATGAGACTAGTATTGATGAAATAGAAATTAGATCAGTTCTTACCTGCGAAACAAAAAGAGGTGCATGTGCAAAATGTTATGGAAGAAACTTAGCAAATGGAAAAATGGTTACAAAAGGGGAAGCAGTTGGTGTTATTGCTGCTCAGTCTATTGGTGAACCTGGTACACAGTTAACACTTAGAACATTTCATGTCGGTGGTACAGCATCAAATATTGCAGTTGATGCAAATATAAAAGCTAAATTTGATGGTAAACTTAAATTTGACGGGGTATCTTCCGTTCCTACTAAAGATAGTGAAGGTAAAAAAGCTGAGGTCGTAATGGCTAGGAGTGGAGAAGTATCTATTGTTGACTCTAAGGGTCTTACTTTGATTTCTAACAATATTCCATATGGTTCTTACTTGAAAGTGAAAGATGGTACTAAAATTCAGAAAGGAGATATTATTTGTAATTGGGATCCTTATAACGCTGTAATATTATCTGAATTAAAAGGTAAGATTGATTTTGAATCAATTGAAGAAGGGATAACTTTTAAGGAGGAATTTGACGAGCAAACAGGTCATAAGGAAAAGGTTATAATTGAATGTAGAGATAAGACTAAAAACCCTACAATAATTGTTAAAAATTCTAAGGGTGATAAATCTTATAATATACCAGTTGGAGCTCACCTTTCAATTGATAAAGGTGATTCAGTAAGTCCTGGGACAATTTTATCTAAAATTCCTAGAATGATTGGTCAATCAAGAGATATAACAGGTGGTTTGCCAAGAGTAACTGAATTATTTGAAGCAAGAAACCCGTCTAATCCTGCTGTAGTTAGTGAAATTGATGGTGTAGTAACCTATGGTGGTATTAAGAGAGGAAATAGAGAAATTTTTATTGAATCCAAGGATGGAACAAAGAAAAAATATCTTGTTTCTTTATCAAAACACATCTTAGTACAAGATAACGATTTTGTTAAGGCTGGTTCACCATTATCTGATGGTGCTATAACACCAGCAGATATTCTCTCTATCAAGGGGCCAACTAAAGTACAGGATTATCTTGTTAATGAGATACAAGAAGTCTACCGATTACAAGGTGTAAAAATTAATGATAAACACATTGAAGTAATTGTTAGGCAGATGATGCAAAAGGTAATCATTGTTGATTCTGGAGATACAAATTTCTTACAGGATGAGAAAGTTGATAAATTAATATTTAATACTGTTAATGATTCAATTTTTGAGAAGAAGGTAGTTTTAAACCCTGGGGATTCTCAGAAGTTCAAAGAAGGACAAATTATAACTTCTCGTGAACTCAGAGATGAAAATTCATCACTCCGAAGAAATGATAAGAATATAGTTGAAACTAGAAATGCTGAAGCCGCTGTTTCAAGACCATCATTACAAGGAATTACAAGAGCATCTCTAGGTACAGAAAGTTTTATATCAGCTGCATCTTTCCAAGAAACTACAAAAGTTTTAAGTGAAGCATCTATTCGAGGTAAAGTAGATGATTTAAGAGGCTTAAAAGAGAATGTTATTGTTGGTCATCTTATTCCTGCTGGTACAGGATTGAGAGAGTATAATGACTTAATTGTTGGATCTGAAAAAGAATACGATGAGCTGATGAATAAAAAAGAGGATGTATTAATTGAAGATAATGTTGACACTGATATCCTTGAGGAAAATAAAGTTGAGAAAAAATGAATCAGAAACAAAATCAAATAAATATCGAGTTATCTGATGAAATTTCTAAGGGTAAATATGCTAATTTGGCAATGATTGCCCATTCCAGTAGTGAGTTTGTTATTGATTTTATTCAATTGATGCCTGGTGTACCTAAGGCAAAGGTAAATTCAAGAATAATTATCACTCCTGAACATGCTAAAAAATTTTCAATTGCTTTAAATGACAATATCTCAAAATATGAAAATAAATATGATGAGATTAAAGATTTTAATGAATTACCTAAATTTCCTTTAGATATTAATAGTCAGGAAAGTAAATGATTTTGGATATTTTAGAAAGCTTTAAAAAATTTTGTTTAAGACGTATGAATTTCTATTTTTGCGTCGCATTAAATAAATAATGTTATGCCAACAATACAACAGTTAGTTAGAAAAGGTAGAAAGAAACTGAAGTCTAAATCAAAGTCTCCAGCTCTGGATTCTTGTCCACAGAAGCGAGGAGTGTGCACCAGAGTTTATACTACAACTCCAAAAAAACCGAATTCTGCTATGAGAAAAGTTGCTAGAGTAAGGTTATCACACGGAAAAGAGGTTAATGCTTATATTCCAGGAGAAGGTCATAATCTACAAGAACATTCGATCGTATTAATTAGAGGTGGAAGAGTTAAGGACTTACCTGGAGTAAGATATCATGTGATTAGAGGTACTTTAGACACGGGTGGTGTTGATGATAGAACACAAAGAAGATCAAAGTATGGTGCAAAAAAGCCGAAAGCTAAAAAATAATAGATGAGAAAATCAAAACCGAAAAAAAGATATTTTTTGCCTGACCCAATTTACAAGGATACACAAGTGACCCAGTTCGTAAATAATTTAATGCATGACGGTAAAAAAAGTTTATCTTACTCTATATTCTATGATTCTTTAAAAATTGTTGAAGAAAAAACTAAGGAGAAGGGCATTGAAGTTTGGAAGAAAGCATTAAATAATGTCATGCCTTCTGTTGAAGTTAAAAGTAGAAGAATTGGTGGTGCTAATTTTCAAGTACCTATCGAGGTAAGACCATTAAGAAAAATTACCTTAAGTCAAAAATGGTTAATTCAATATGCTAGAGGAAGAAATGAGAGGTCAATGAAAGAAAGACTCGCTAATGAAATTATTGCTGCTTCAAAAGGTGAAGGCGGTGCAGTAAAAAAGAAAGACGATACACATAGAATGGCTGAAGCTAACAAGGCATTTTCTCATTTTAGATTTTAATTAATTATAGATGGCATCGATTAAAGATTTAAACTTTCTTAGAAATATTGGTATCATGGCTCATATTGATGCAGGTAAAACAACAACTACAGAAAGAGTTCTTTACTACACAGGTTTAAGTCATAAAATTGGTGAAGTCCATGATGGTGCCGCAACAATGGATTGGATGGAGCAAGAACAAGAAAGAGGTATAACAATTACTTCTGCTGCTACTACAACATTTTGGAAGTATCCCACACAGCAAGGTAAATTAGTTGATAATACAAGTGATTACAGAGTAAATATTATTGATACACCTGGTCACGTAGATTTTACCGTTGAAGTAGAAAGATCTTTAAGAGTACTTGACGGTGCGGTTGCTCTTTTTTGTGCTGTTTCTGGTGTTGAGCCCCAATCTGAGACGGTTTGGAGACAAGCAGATAAATACAAGGTTCCCAGAATTTGCTTTGTTAATAAAATGGATAGAGCAGGTGCTGATTTTTTAAATGTAGTAAAAGAAATAAAAGATAAGTTAAATGCTAAACCGGTTCCATTACAAATTCCAATAGGAGCTGAAGAGAATTTTCGTGGTGTTGTTGATTTAATAACTAAGGAAGCAATAGTTTGGAATGAAACAGATCTGGGTATGACTTATGAAGTTGTTGATATTCCTGAAGAACTTAAAGAAACTGTTGAGGAGTGGAGACAAAATTTAGTTGAGAGTGTTGCAGAATATGATGATAATTTACTTGAAAAGTTTTTTGACGATCCTGATTCTATCACAAAGGAAGAGATGATGGCAGCTATAAGAAAAGCTGTTATTGATATGTCCTTTTCACCTGTTATGTGCGGTTCAGCTTTCAAAAATAAAGGTGTTCAAGCCCTTCTTGATGCAGTATGTGCTTATCTACCATCTCCACTTGATTTGCCACCCATATCTGGAACTGATCCAGATTCTGAATCTGATGTAACTAGAAACCCTAACAATAATGAGCCATTTGCTGCATTAGCATTCAAGATTGCAACTGATCCATTTGTTGGAAGACTTTGTTTTTTTAGGGTATATTCTGGAAAATTAGATGCTGGATCTTATGTATTTAATAATAGAAATGGTAAAAAAGAAAGAATATCTAGACTTATGCAAATGCACTCAAACAAACAAAATCCCATAAATACTGTAGAGGCAGGTGACATTTGTGCAGGTGTTGGTTTTAAAGATATAAAGACAGGAGATACTTTATCAGATGAAAAGTCAAAGATTGTACTAGAATCTATGAGTTTTCCTGATCCTGTAATTGGTTATGCGATAGAGCCAAAACAACAAGCAGATGTTGATAAGTTAGGCATGGCCGTTAGTAAGCTTGTTGAGGAGGATCCAACTTTGAGGGTTCAAACAGATGAAGAGACTGGTCAAACAGTTCTAAGGGGTATGGGTGAACTTCATTTAGAGATCATAATTGATAGGTTGAAAAGAGAATTTAAGGTAGAAATTAATCAGGGTGCGCCACAAGTTGCATATAAAGAATCTATTCAAAATTCTACTACACATCAAGAAGTTTATAAGAAACAAAGTGGTGGTAGAGGTAAGTTTGCGGATATTGTATTCGAAATTGGACCTAAAGATGATGATTTTGAAGGAGATGGTTTACAGTTTGTAAATCAAATTGTGGGTGGAAAAATTCCTAGAGAATTTATCCCTGCTGTTGAGAAAGGATTTAAAAATGCTATGGATAACGGTCCTTTAGCAGGTTTCCCGGTCCAAACAATGAAAGTTAGGCTTTACGATGGTTCTTTTCATGATGTTGATTCTGATTCATTATCCTTTGAACTTGCTGCTGGAATTGCCTTCAAATCAGCTGCAAAAAAAGCAAATCCTGTTCTCCTTGAGCCAATTATGTCAGTTGAAGTTACGACTCCTGATGAGTTCACAGGAGGTGTAACCGGAGATTTAAATAAAAGAAGAGGTATTATGAAAGGTATGGATATGAAAGGTAATGCTCAAATAATTAAGGCTGATGTTCCTCTTTCTGAATTATTTGGTTACGTTACTGATCTGAGAACATTAAGTTCTGGTAGGGCATCTGCTTCTTTAACATTTTCACATTATAATAATGTACCAAAGAATATTGCTGAAGAGATAATTGCAAAAAATAATGGTGATATTAACTAATTGATTATGGCTCAAAAAATAAGAATAAAATTAAAGTCTTTTGATTACAATTTAGTTGATAAGAGCTCTGAAAAAATTGTTAAGGCTGTAAAAACTACTGGTGCCATAGTTAGTGGTCCGATACCATTACCAACACGTAAGGAAATTTTTACAGTTTTAAGATCTCCACATGTTAATAAAACATCCCGAGAGCAATTTAAACTTTGTACATACAAAAGACTTCTTGATATTTACTCTAATAGTAGTCAGACTGTTGACGCTTTGATGAAGCTTGAGTTACCAAGTGGGGTTGATGTAGAAATCAAGGTTTGATAAACTTTGATTTTTCAATAAAATAATTTTATTTCGTTGGTGCATCAAATCAAAAACAATTTATTTTTCATTTTTTTATTCTCTTTTTCGAGTTTATTCTCTCAGAACTTCTTGAAAACCGATGGTAAGCTAATTGTCAATGAGGTTGGTGATACAATACTTCTTAGAGGTATGGGTTTAGGAGGATGGATGGTTCAAGAAGGTTACATGATGAGTCCTAGTGGGTTCTCGGGGACACAACATCAAATTAAAAAGAATATTGAAAAAATTATTGGTGAAGAGGAAACCAAAAAATTCTATAATTTATGGTTAGATAATCATGTTAGAAAAATTGATATTGATTCCATGAAATCTTGGGGATTTAATTTAGTTAGAGCTCCTATCCATTATAACTTATTTACATTACCAATAGAAGAAGAACAAGACACACTTTCCTACACTGGTTTAACAAAAGGTTTTATTCTTTTAGACTCATTGCTTTCTTGGTGTGAGAAAAATGAAATGTATTTAATGATTGACCTTCATGCTGCACCAGGTGGCCAAGGATATAATGCTGATATTTCTGATTATGATACAACAAAATATTCGCTTTGGGAAAGTGAACATAATCAAAGTAAAACAGTCGAGTTATGGAGAAGAATTTCTGAAAGATATAAAGATAAAGAATGGATTGCAGGATATGATCTTATTAATGAACCAAACTGGGAAATTCCTGAGGGAATATTATTAAGGGATTTATATGAAAGAATAACAGATGCCATAAGAAATGAGGGTGATAAACATATTCTTTTTATTGAAGGAAATTGGTTTGCTAATGATTTTACTGGACTCACACCTCCATGGGATGATAATATCGTTTATAGCCCACATAAATATTGGAGTCCAGTTGATCAAGGTTTTCTAGATTGGCTTTTACCATTAAGGGATACCTTAAATGTACCTTTATTTATAGGGGAGACTGGAGAAAATTCAAATCTTTGGTATAGAGATGCAGTGAAAGTTTTTGAAGAAAATGGAGTTGGATGGGCTTGGTGGCCTTTAAAAAGAATTGGAGCAATACAACCACCATTGTCGATTAATTATAATAAGAACTATAATAAACTTGTTGATTTTTGGAAAAATGATGGTCCAGAACCTACAAAATCAGAAGCTATTTCTGGTTTATTGCAATTAGCTGAGGATATAAAACTTGAAAATTGTTTCTTTCATAGAGACATAATTGATGCTATGTTTAGACAACCTTATTCTAATGAGACTATTCCATATAGTAATAATTTTATTCCTGGAAAAATTCATGCATCGAATTTTGATATGGGAGTTATGGGTTATGCTTATTACGATGCTGGTTCAAACGCAAATTATGGTGGAAATTTTTCTGCTTGGAATAGTGGTTGGGCATTGAGAAATGATAATGTAGATATACAATTAAATCAAGATACTTTATCTAATGGTTATAATGTTGGTTGGACTGAGACTGATGAATGGATGAAATATTCAATAATAATTGATTCATCTGGCCTTTATAACGTTGATGTTAGAGTTGCTACAGAAGATAATGACGGTTCATTTTATTTTAAAATTGAAAATGATCAAATCTCTGAAATTGTGAAAGTTCCAAAAACTGATTCTTGGGAGGATTGGATTAATATTTCGGTTGATTCACTAGTAATTTATGAAGACAACAAAGAATTATATTTTTATGTGAATAAAGGCACTTTCAATTTAAGTTATTTCAATTTTAAAAAAATCGGTAAAATTTCAGAAGTTGAATCTAAGTATATTTCATCTTTCACAAATAATGAAAATTCTATTTTGGTTACTTTAAATAAAAATATAAATCAATCTTTAGATATTAATCAAGGTGATTTTAATTTATCCATTAATAATCAAAATATTGATATACAAAATGTGAGTCATTCATCATTATCTTCTAGATCGATATTATTAGAGCTTTCGCAACTAATATTACCAACAGATACGTTACTAATCTCATATAACGGAAATTCAATTAAAACTACTGATAATCTTAATTTGAAAAATTTTCAACAGGAGGTTGTTAAAAATAATATTTCTTTCATATTTGATATTCCTGGAAAGATTGAAGCAGAATATTTTTATTTTCAAAAAGGAATAGAAGTTGAGTTGACTACTGATATAGGAGGTGGACAAAATATAGGAAGTCTGGATGATGGTGATTATGCTGAATATTTTGTTAATATTATTGATAGTGGAACTTATAATGTAACATTTAGATCAGCTGCAGACCCTGCTTGGTCATCTGGAGGACAATTAGAGTTATCAATTTATGATTCAACAACAACAAATTATATATCACTTCAAAATATAGTTTTACCTCAGACTGGGGGATGGCAGCAATGGAAAAATACAAGTAAGGGAATTACATTACCTAAAGGTGAGCATATTATTAGACTTAAAGTAATACAAGGACCATTTAATTTGAATTGGTTTTCATTTGATGATTCAGAGTCTCTTGGATTACCAGTTCCTGGTAAAATTGAGGCTGAGGATTATGTGAGGCAAGAAGGAGTGACCTTTTTAAGTCAATCTAATAGTGACATTCAATATATTGGATATTTAGATTCTGCTGACTATACAGATTATATAATAGATGTAAAAAAGTCTGGTATTTATGATTTGAGCTATAGAGTTGCTTCAGATGGAAATCAGAGTTATGCAAATGGTGGAAAAATTGAATTACAAAAAATATTAGAATCTGGTGATAATGAAATTTTGCATACCATTACATTTCCAGCAACCAACGGGTGGGAAGACTGGGTTACCTTTAATAATTTCCCTAAAATAAATTTAGAAATGGGGGAAATAAAGATTAGAATGATGTATAAAAAAACTCCATTTAATTTAGATTGGGTTCTTTTTGAGGAGTTTACCGGTGAAGTTTTAGGATTAGAATTAAATAATTTGAGAATTAAAGTATTTCCTAATCCAACTAAAGGTACTTTAAAAATTGAATCTGACTTTGTACCAAAAGAAATTATTAATTATAAAATCGTTGATATTTTAGGTTCCTTATTATTCGAAAGAAATGTTAATTATACCTCTGAAATTAAAGAATTAATTAATTTAAATAACGTTTCATCTAATATGGTTTTTCTTATAATTTCTGAAGGTGATAAAGTAATTGATGTTAGAAGAGTAATTAAAGAGAAATAATTTCAATTATATCTCATATTTTTCATCAAAAAATAAGTTTTTTATTATTTGAAGAGATAGCTTAAATTGTTATCTTTGCACACATTTTGACTAAAAAAAATGGTCAAAACTTTAAAATTATGTCAGGAATTATAGGAAAAAAATTGGGTATGACGAGTGTTTTCGATGCTAAGGGAAAAAGCATTGGATGTACCGTAATCGAAGCAGGACCTTGTTTTGTTACACAAATAAAAAATAGGGATACTGACGGATATAGATCTATCCAGTTGGCATACGATGATGTAAACCCTAAGAGCCTAAATAATTCTTCTAAAGGTCACTTCGAAAAATCAAAGGTTACACCCAAGAAAAAGCTTATTGAATTTAGAAATTTTAGAAAAGAATTCGATGAAAAGGTAAAATTAGGTATGCAAATAAATTTATCAGACGTTTTTAATGAAAATGAGTTTCTTGATGTTACATCTGTATCTAAAGGTAAAGGTTTTCAAGGTGTTGTAAAAAGGCATAATTTTGGGGGTGTTGGGCAAAATACACATGGTCAACATAATAGAAATAGAGCTCCAGGTTCAATTGGTGCTGGTTCAACCCCTTCAAGAGTTTTTAAGGGAATGCGTATGGCTGGAAGAACAGGAGGAAAAAAAGTAACTATACAAAACCTAAAAATATTAAAGATTGATAAAAAAGAAAATTTGATTTATGTAGGAGGATCTGTACCAGGAGCTAAAAACTCATATGTAATCCTTTCAAACTAATAAATTATGAAAGTAGATATAAATAAAATTTCTGGAAAATCTAGTGGAAAGAAAGTTACTTTGTCCGATAAAATTTTTGCTATTGAGCCTAATGACCATGCCATATATCTTGATGTAAAAAGTTTTTTAGCTAATAAAAGACAAGGAAATAGTAAGGTTAAAGGAAGATCTGAAATTGTTGGTTCAACTAGAAAAATCAAAAAGCAAAAAGGTACAGGAACAGCTCGTGCTGGTAGTATAAAATCTCCTCTTTTTAGAGGTGGAGGACAAATATTTGGTCCTCAACCAAGAGAGTATAAAAATAAGGTAAATAAGAAGTTGAAAAATCTTGCAAGAAAATCAGCTCTATCATATAAAATAAAAGATAACTCATTGGTTATTTTAGAAAAGTTTAAGATTAAGGTTCCAAAAACTAAAGAATTTGCAGGTATACTTTCAAATTTTTCAATCCTTAATAAAAAATCACTATTTTTTTTAAATGATGATAATAATAATATTGTGCTTTCATCCAATAATATAAAGAATACATCTGTAAAGAATATAAATGAAATAAACACATATGACATAATTCATGCCGATAATGTTTTTATCGTTGAAGATTCTATTGAAAAACTTAATGAAATTTTAAAATAATGGCCGTTTTAATTAAACCAATTCTTACTGAAAAAGCTACATCTTCTAATGAAAGTGGCAAATTTTCTTTTATTGTTAATAAGAAAGTAAATAAGATACAGGTAAAGAAAGCGGTAGAAAAAACTTACAAGGTTAGTGTTGTAAGTGTAAATACTATAAATGTATTAGGGAAGTCTATATCTAAATTTACTAAAACCGGTATAGTTAATGGTAGAAAACCTTCGTATAAAAAGGCAATTGTTCAACTAAAAGATGGTGAGTTCATTGATTTTTACTCACAGGTTTAATTTTTAATAATATGACAAAAAAAATAAGACCAATTACTCCTGGATTAAGATTTAGAATACCTCCCTCTTTTGATGCTATAACTACTAGCAAACCGGAAAAGTCTCTTCTTACAACATTGAAAAAGTCTGGAGGAAGAAATAGTAGTGGAAAAATGACTGTTAGAAATGTTGGTGGTGGTCATAAGAGAAAAATTAGAATTATTGATTTTAAAAGAAATAGGGATGGAATTGAAGCAAGAGTAAAATCAATTGAATATGACCCAAATAGATCCGCCAATATTGCTCTACTACATTATATTGATGGTCATAAGAGTTATATTATTGCTCCAAGCGGATTAGCAGTTGGACAAAAAGTCATTTCTGGTGATTCTGCTCCGATTGAGATTGGAAATTGTTTAAAACTTAATGATATTCCTTTGGGTTCTGTGATTCATAATATAGAACTTTTTCCTTCAAAAGGAGCATCGCTTGCAAGAAGTGCTGGTTCTTTTGCTCAGCTTGTAGCAAAGGAGGGAAAATATGGAACTATTAAATTACCATCTGGAGAAATGAGACTTGTTTTATTAGTCTGTAGAGCTACTATTGGTTCTGTATCTAATTCAAACCATATGAATACAAGACTTGGAAAGGCAGGTAGAAATAGATGGTTAGGAAGAAGACCTCGTGTTAGAGCTGTTGCTATGAATCCTGTAGATCACCCTATGGGAGGTGGTGAAGGTAAAGCTTCTGGTGGTCACCCAAGGTCAAGAAATGGTTTATATAGTAAAGGCTTAAAAACAAGGAAAAAAAATAAATATTCAGATAAATTAATTATTAAAAAAAGAAAATAGTATAAGATGGCAAGATCACTAAAGAAAGGACCATACATTGATTTCAGACTTCTTAAGAAGATAGAAGTTGCTAATGATAGTGGTAGTAAAAGTGTGATTAAAACATGGTCTAGAAGATCAATGATTTCACCTGATTTTGTTGGTCATACTTTTGCAGTTCATAATGGAAATAAATTTATTCCAGTATTTGTTACTGAGAATATGGTAGGACACAAGTTGGGTGAATTTTCCCCAACAAGAAACTTTAGGGGTCACGTAAATAAGAAAAATAAATAATGGAGGCAATTGCTAAATTAAATAACGTACCTACTTCACCTCGAAAGATGAGGCTGATTGCAGACCTAATTAGGGGTAAGGAGGTTGATATGGCGC
>Ga0160422_10001375_pt1 | contig 15258 bp, 13 predicted proteins | sample Fk160mmetaG_FD_108192 | JGI IMG/M metagenome (GOLD analysis project Ga0160422, IMG submission 108192) | Marine microbial communities from the Central Pacific Ocean - Fk160115 60m metaG | ecosystem: Environmental > Aquatic > Marine > Oceanic > Photic zone | place: The Central Pacific Ocean...
CACGCCCACTACAGGTCCTGCCAGCACTACTCTTTCAGACCCTAACCACCGAAGGAGACTGGCTTCTCAAAGGCTTGGAGCAGACTACGGTCCTTCGTTGGAATGCTAGAAGCCTACAACAACTTTGGTTGCTACCCCAGTGGGAACGTCAAACCGAGGAACTCTGGCGGGAAAATCTGCTTGATCAGGTTCTCTGGCAGGAACAACGCCTGGTCGATGACCACGGAGAACTTAACCGTTCCCTGCTTCAACAAATTCACAAACACCACATCCAGAAAAGAGTTTTCAGTGGTATCGTCCGCGAACCTCACTCAAACGTATCCTTCGTTGGGTGGTCGTCTTGTTCGTGCTGCTTGGTATGGCAGGTAGGGCTTTCACCATTCATCACTGGGAATCACGACGAGATCAACTGCGCCAGGAGCTGCAACAACTGGAAGTCCGCCTGGAACAACACTGTAAGGAGAATCCTCCGGTTAATTTACAACGCGAGCAAGCTCGTAAAGCCTGGGAAGCTGAAATTGCAGCTCGCCCTCGTGTGAACATTGATTACCTGGACGCGATCTCAAACGCCTTGGGAAAATCCTGGCTAGTGTAGATGCAGCTTACCCCACTGGCACTAACCTGATCCTGTTACTGATGGATCCAATTCACATTGCTAGCATTCTACAGCAGTTTGAAAAACTCCCCTTTGTCAACACGGTGGAGCTCAATCTGCAACGTTCCATTGAGTTTAAAGGGCAAACAGTCCAACAATTGCACGTGCAGTTTCAATGGGTCAGCAAATTGCCCTAAACATAACAATTTCTGGTTGTTGTAGTGGCAGTGCTGACGAGTCGGGTATGCCTCCCTTCAGTACGTCAATACTTTTATCGTAACTGAATCGGACAGCCCAACACGCTTCATGGATGAATATTCTTCAGATCGGGAGTCTCCCTATGCGTAAGGAAAAAGCTCCTTCCCAAGAGCTGGATTGGGAAAGTACTGAGTGGGTGCAGTTACGTAGCTTGTTTCTGGATGAATCAACCCGAGAGCGGATCATTGCGTGCCTGATACAGTGCGATCAGGAGGTGCCCCTGAGCTCAGTTCCCATCTTAAGACCGCTATTGATGAATCAGGAAGTTGCGCTGGGAGTGCCGCTGCAGCAGAAATCCACGGTGACACGCAGAGAGGAAGGCCGGCGTCGACGTCAATCACTACTGCGTAGAGGCTGAACGTCGACTCAAGAAGGAAGTTACTTCATTTTACCAAACATGCCGATGTTGCTGACTGGAGGAATGATCGGTTTGTCTTCCTCTTCAGCTGGAGCCTCTGGGGCGGTCGTGGTCTCAGGTAGCTTTTTCTGAGCGTCCGGCAGGGCACGTTGCTTAAGAGCCATCAACTCGTCATCCATATCTGGAGATTCGTGCTCCAACTCCTTGAATTTTTTGTCCAGACTTTCGCGACCATCTTCCAGACTCAACTCCTGATACGCCTCCGCCCGTGCTGACATCTGCTCGATCTTTTCTTCCGCCCGGTCAATCGCCTCCATCGCGCTGACGTTGTCTCCAAGCCCCTCAATCGTTTGGTAGATCTGCTCCTGGGCTTCTGCCTGCTTCTGCTTGGCAACGAGCAGACTCTTCTTGCGTTTGATCTCTTCGATCTTGTCTTCCAGTTGCTGATAACCATCCCGGAGTAGATCGGAGTTTCGAGCATGTGAAGCAAGCTGCTGCCGGAACTCTTCGGAACGACGAGCGTGCTCTTTCTTGCGCATCAGGGCGTCTTTCGCCAAATCATCCTTACCCTTCTGCACCGCCAACACCGCCTTGTCTTCCCACTTCTGCGCCTCAGCTTCTTCCTGCTCAGTCTGACGCTCAAAGCGTTTTTGCAGGGCCAGCGCTTCCGTCATGCGTTGCTTGGCTTCTCTCTTTTGGGTTTCCAGGTCGCTGATCATCTGCGTCAGCATCAACTCCGGATCTTCAGCTTGGTCCAGTGCGGCGTTGGCGTTGGCGCGCAGGACATTGACGAAACGATTGAAAATACCCATAACTACTTTCTCAGAACAATTGTTTGCGTTTATTGGAAGGCAAGATGTTGAGTGCCTCCCGATACTTGGCAACCGTACGGCGTGCAACCTTGATGGAACTGCGTTTCTGCAGAATATCCGCAATCTGCAGATCTGTATAGGGGGAACGCACGTCTTCGTTCTGAACCATCTGCTGGATCATGTCCTTGATCCGCTTGGAAGAGACGGCTTCGCCCTGCTCCTGATCAATGCCGCTGGTGAAAAAATATTTCAGTTCAAAGATACCCTGTGGCGTGTGCACGTACTTATTAGTCGTGATACGACTCACCGTCGATTCATGCACATCGATGTCTTCAGCTACATCCTTGAGCACCAGCGGTTTGAGGTAGTGGATGCCTTTTTCGAAGAAACTTCGCTGGAAGCGCAGAATACTCTTGGTCACCTTGTAAATCGTCTTCTGCCGCTGCTCGATGCTCTTCATCAGCCACTGTCCCGCTTTGATTTTCTCTTGGATGTACTCCTTCGTCAAGTTGCCGTCTTCCTCCATGTTGTCCACCAGCTCCCGGTAGTAGTTGCTGATGCGCAACCGCGGCATACCGTGAGCGTTTAGGGCTACCTTGTATTCTTTGTTGACCGTGTAGATGAAGACATCGGGAATGATGTAGTGGTGGGAAGGGGGAGGAGTGAAAGAGCGTCCGGGCTTGGGTTCCAGTGCCATGATTTCGCGATAGGCCTCCAACACTCGCTCCAGGTCCTGCTTTTGACGACGTGCAATCCTTTTCAGGTCCTTGCACTCCAGCAACTCCATATCCTGCTCAACGATTCGATAGCACAGCTCATCACTCCGGCCCAACAAACGCAGTTGGATTAGCAGACACTCCTGCAGACTGCGGGCTCCCACTCCATTCGGATCAAAGGTCTGAATCTGAAAAAGCACCTCTTCCACAAAGGCAGCGGCCCTGCGTGAAACCTGTACCTTGTTTTCCAGATCTTCCTCTAGCTCTTCTTCCTCAAAAACTGGCGGTGGAGGTAAGTTCTTTCCTCGGCGAGACTTTCGTTTACCGTCACCCATTGCCGCTTTTTCCTGCTGATAACGCAGGTCCATCCAATAATCGTCCATCTCACGCTCGACCGTGAGTTCATCACTGTCCAACGCTTCCAGAATTCGATCCTGCAATTCCAGATTGCCTTCTAGAATTTCTCGGATGCTTGTGACCAGGTAGCCATTGTCAGCAATATTGCCAGCCAAGTAGTGAGCGACCTCAACCTCCAACTTGCTCATGCGCAACAAGCCTACTTGCCACAACAGATGATCCTGCAGCGATTCATCCTGAGCCAACGTAGCTTCCAGAGAAGGAAGTTCGTCGTCATCACCACCACTGCGGATACGTCGGTCCTGGTACTGACCATACTGATCGACCTGCTCTACATACTGCTGCCAGTCCACCTCTTCCTGAGCAGTCGTCTCCTCTTTCTCTTCTTCTCGAGCGGTTTCGTAGGTCTCTTCGCTGACCGGCACTTCGGTCTGCTCTGTTGTCATGTCGCGCTGTTCCTCGCTGGGATAGGTGTCGATATCCATCGACTCTTCCAATACGGGATTTTCAACAAGCGACTGTTCAATCAGTTCTTCCAGTTCGGCGCGTGACAGCTGCAATAATTTAATTGCCTGCTGGAGCTGCGGGGTCATGATGAGCTGCTGCGTCATCTTCATTTGCAGCTTCATGTGCATGGCCATAGGACGTCTCGGCTGGGAAATTGAGGGGATGTTACCAACAATCCGGTTGGTCTTGGCGAGCCTTTTCCAAAATTAAGAAATATCCTAATTGATTGGCATTTAAATTGCTAGAGGAAAATTCAAAAATTACTCAATTCGCTCTCAAAAAGCGAAAGACTCGCCCAAATAAACCTTCCTCGCCTGCTCATCTTTCGACAATTCTTCTGGTGTTCCGCTGACCAAGAGCGTGCCCTCATTCATGATATAGCCTCGATCAATAATGCCAAAGGTCTCCCGGACGTTGTGATCTGTGATCAACACCCCAATGTTGCGCTGTGTGAGCTGTCGGACCGTCTCCTGGATGTCTGCAACGGCAATCGGATCAACCCCCGCAAAGGGCTCGTCCAGCAGGATAATTGAAGGCTCCAGCACCAGCGCCCGGGCAATCTCAGTACGACGACTCTCCCCCCCAGAGAGTGCATAGCCCTTGAGATGTCGTACATGGGCAATCCCCAACTCTTCCAACAGCATCTCCAGGCGTTCTTTTCGCTCGGCCTTGCTGATCGGCAACAGTTCAAGGATCGCCAGCAGGTTGTCTTCAACAGTCAGCTTGCGAAAGATAGAACGCTCCTGTGACAGATAACCGATCCCACAACGCGCCCGCTTGTGCATGGGGTAGTGTGTGATCTCAGCCTCATCCAGATAAATCGTGCCCCGATCCGGACGGACGACTCCCGCAATCATATAGAAGGTGGTTGTCTTACCAGCACCATTAGGCCCCAGCAGGCCCACAATGCTACCCTGCTCGACTTCCAACGAGACTCCCTTGACAGCCTGTCGGCCTCTATAGATTTTAACCAGCTGGTCTGCAGAAAGTTTACGTCGTTCCATGACTATATTCCGAAGCTCTTTTTTCAGTGAAGTGGTTGTAGGATTTTAGGAGAGCCTACATTTGCATTCGTTTTTCGGTAGGAACCTGCATTTTCTTTGAGAGAAGAAAGCAGAAGGCTGCGTTATTGTCGAGAGGAAGAATCGTGGAGGGAATTTGTTGGTTAGGGATGGTAGGAATCATCAGTGAACAGAGTGAAACACTGCAAACGCTCTCGGACTATTGGCACTATTCCGATAGCCCGTAACATTTGCTGGTTCTGCAGAGCCTATTCCACCTTCAGCAACTCAGAAGGAATAGCCAGCGCTCAACTGCATTACATTGGCGTTGCCCTTGTACTTACCAGTCAGATCTGGATTAGTTCGAGTTGTACTGGGTAGGAAGTCACTCACTAGATAAGCCAAATCTATTAGGAAAGCACGACGCTTATAACCAGCACCAACAAAGAAACTATTTCGCCCAGCTCCATCTGGAGTGGTAGGCCCCAGTGTCGACTCTGGGATGGGACTGGCTGTTTTGTAGTAGCCTCCTCGAACTTTCAAGTAATCCGTGAAAGTGTAGAAGCCACCAATCTTGTAGTCTACGACATCTTCCCAATTCTGCTTGATCACTGTTGTCCCATCACCTGGCAACCCTTTATCATATCGGATTAAGACCTCATCGTAAGCAGACCAGCCACTACGCAACAACCCAGCTTCAATTGCATAGGCACCTGGAATATAGCCATCTCCGGAAGAGAAGGATTTCCAAGAAACAGCCATCTCCAATAAATCAGGGTATTTGATGTCGACAGAGATGCCACCATCTGGAAAGAGGTTTGTAAAGACTGGAGGAACATCCCTGGTGTCAAATCTAGCGTTTCCCTCTCCACTGACTGTGAAGCGAGAGGTATAATTTGCTGCAGCCACTACTGTTCCGCCATCATAAAGAATCGAAGCGTTATAACCATTGGCTGTTCCCTTGCCCCCAAGGGTTACTGAGAAACTATCATTACCACTGTACACCACTTCTCGCTCCAACTCGATGTGAGCTGCATAGAAGTTGACCCCCCCTCCAACTGAGAAATCTCCAAAACGTCTAGCTACTACGATAGGTTGGTTTAGTGTTGCCAGCTTGATCCTGGTCAACACATCTCGCCCAGCCCAATCTTCAGGCCACTCTACACTTGAATTGAAGGGCAGGTTCGCACCAGTTCCTACTGCAATATCTCCATTGTTGTAGACCGCATAGATATGTGGAGCTACTGATGGATCAGTCTGGGAATCTGCGCTGCTCCCTCCATCTAGATCTTTATAATTATATTTGGTTTCGTAGCGAGCAAAACCCCCATAAACGTGTATGCCTGTCTCTAGCTTGACCATCGCTGATGGGTTTTGGACTACTAAACCAGCGTTATCAAAGAAGGTAATACCGCCCTGACCCTGAGCAGTGTAAGAGGCCCCGGACTGGGGTGTGTTAAATCCAGCTGCTTGGACAGTACTACCCAACACCACAAAGGAGAGGGCTGCAAGAAAGTGGCGTAGCGCTTTCATTATGGTTCTCCTTAGTTGATGTTGGTGCAGGTTGCGGTGTTAATTGCTTTTGATGGATCCAATACTTTCCCAGTTGCGAAGAAACAGGCTGCTTGTTGCTGCGCCCTCAGAGTAGCTTCTGTCTTCCAGTTAACTAGGGATCGGTGTACTACTGACTCTGTATTCTCTGTTGTTGACTTATAGTTACTCGGATTGAAAATCCAGCGACTTCGAGTCCTGTTATCTGAAGCACCATCGCCATCTTTATAAGTGGTCACTCCTTCTGCCAAAGAGAGCAGATCCGTATTTGAATTTGGAGTAGTTAGGTCCCCTAAAATTTGCTGTATCAAGATTTCATCTGAATTTGAGAGAGAGGCACTTGAAAGAGGATCGATACCACCTTTGAACACCGCATGAGCAGCAGCTAATTCGACGCCTAACATAGTAGAGTTCAGTGTTTCCTGTCCATCTCGAGTACTTGTATCAATACCAGAAGCTGCGGCAACACCTTCGCGGATTCCTGGACCAAAATCACCACTGAGAAGAATATCTATTAAATCTCCTCCTGGGTTGTTAAGCACAAAACGTTTTGCTGGGAAATTATTAGCTATCAAATTACTACCAATCATACCCGCCCCACTAAATCCAAAGTAGTATACTGGTGTCACAGTAGGTGTATTACCGATAGCTCCAAAGATTCTTGGATTAGCTTCAAGCAACGTTCTTAAACGAAATAAGTCAAACTGTGTCTGGAGAAAGTAGCCAACAGAAAGTGCTGGATTATCAAAGCGTATAAAGGCTGCGCCAGAGTCATCTGCCAAGTTACCATTACCATTCACGTCTTCATAAGTGCGATCTCCGTGGCCCCAAAAATCAATTACAATAGTTGCAAAGTTCTTGCTGGCTAGAGTATTCATCACTGTAAACACCTGCTCTTTCACGTCTGTAATTCCTGGCATGAAGACTACGACTCCCTCAACAGAATTGGGCACAGAAAGCCAAAAGCCAATCTTACCATTGAGTGCCGGGTCACTATTCGGACAATCTGTGCCTGGTGTTGCCGCACGATTCAATAGATCTAGTTCCCATCCATTTGTTGTCTGAGCCAAGAAATTCTGACAAGGGAAGTAACCCTTATAGAGTACGCTAACGTTATCAGTTGGAATAATGGCAACAGCAACATCATCCTTCAAAATTTTAGTATCTGGATTGGCTAGACTATTCAACACTGCTGATTTTAAATCGACAGGCTGATCTCCCAGTGTGATCGAGTTACTTGGATAGCTTGCTGCCCAACTCACATTGTCTGAGCTTGCCGATGATGTATTCGCAAGATTTGCTTGCACAGCACTGAGTAATGAAGCTGTACCTGCGGCTACGTCAGGATCCTCAGCCTCCGTTGTAAATGTGAACAACTGAGCCAAATCATTGTGTGTCTCAATCTGACCCAATGCCTGAAGTATCTCAACTAGTGGAGCATAACTTGTTCGAAGTCCTTCCAATCCATTGGCTGTATCTAAATCATCAAAAAGGGTATTTACAATCTTTCCATCTACTACAATAGGACTTGGATTAGTAAGAATGTTTGTCAGGGCATCTGGTGAAATATTATTACCCTGAGCATCACCCAAACTGGTTTTCACAGCAACCGCATACATTGTTCCTGCCTGAAAAGTATCTGCTTCAGGAACTAAAACTAATTTATGATTGGCATCCTGATAGACAACTTTGAAACTTCCACCTCCTCCTATCGGCATTGGAAGTATAGGTGCTGCGTTTGAATCTGTCAGATTGAGAATCAATAAGTTTTGAGCCAAGTTTGATCCTGCCCGAGCGTCCCAATTCCCATTCTCATCATAAAGATTAGCTAGCGGAGCACTGAAAGGGATGCGGACTGGCATCAAGCGACTGATGCCCTGCAACTGACTTTCTGCAGGAAGCGCAGCATTGACATTGGCAAGGACTACGTCACTGGGTTGAGGAGCCAAGCCTTCTGAAGTGCTGAACTTAGCGATGGTGTTTGCAGTACCTTCCTCCCCACTCGTCACCGTCGGGGCGGGATCCTTGCTCGCAGAATCCAGAATTTGCTCAGCACAGCCGCTGAGAGTAAAGGCAGTGAGCAGCACACCACAGAGGAGACGCGGGCTCAGCTTCATGAGTCCTCCCGAGAAAGTTGGAAAAAATCTTGGCCATCTTCGTCAAAGGCAGAAGACAGAAAATTGGAAAAGCAGAAAAGAGTCCGACACAATTCATCATATTGTCAAATCTTAATTTTCTGACAGGCTCCGAATATTGCCAGAAAATCTCAGACAATCTGAGTCCTTCAACCACTTTCAGATCATATCGGTGGGTGTCACTTTCCTCCGCAGAAAATTCAGTCCCCTAAAGATCTCTGAGAATTATTAGGATCAGACGTAATCACAGATGTTTTCTGGCCTTGACAGCTAGCACTAGCTTGCATAGAGTGCTAACAAACTAACTTTTATCGCACGCAATAGAGAGTTCGTTTCTGACGTTGCGATCTTTTCTTCAACCTGTTGGAAACAAAAGAAAGATGCCAATTTACGAATATGTGTGTAAAAGCTGCGGGTATGAATTTGAAGAAATGCAACGTTTCAGCGATGCGCCACTGGAACAGTGCCCATCCTGTCAAGAAGAATCGTCTGTGCAGCGCAAGGTCTCCAAGAGCGCATTTCATTTGAAGGGCGGTGGCTGGTACAAGGATGGTTATGGGAATTCTAAACCAGATAGTTCTGACGAAGGTAACAAAGATTCCAAGAACGACGAAAGTGGAACTGAATCTAAAAGAAGTGAGAGTGGGGGTGAAACGAAAAAGACCGAAAGTGGAACTGAATCCAAAAAAAGCGACAGCAGCACGGAATCGAGCTCAAAAGAGAGCAAATCAGCGGAGTCCAGTAAATCCAGTGACTCCAGCTCTTCTTCCTCCTCTTCCAGTTCTGGTAATAAGGAAAGCGCTGCCTGAGCCGACTTGATTCTTCCAGTCCCTCCGCTCATGTTGGGGCTCATGTCTCAACCTGAGTGGACCCCTCTTTAATGCCCAATTTTCTCCGCCAAATCCTAATCTTGCTCTGGAAAGATCTGGTGATCGATTTGCGCCGCAAGGAGAATTTTCTCTCCATGCTGCTGTTCTCGACTCTGACGCTGTTGATCTTCCAGTTTGCGATGGGAGACGATCAACGAACCTTTCGCCTGGCTCTGCCTGGAATCATCTGGGTGGTCTTCATGCTGACGGGAGTGCTTAGCCTAAACAAATCCTACCAGCAGGACTCTGAGAATGGTTGTATTGGTGGGTTGCTGCTGGCTCCACTGGATCGTACTGTTCTGTTCCTGGGTAAGTTTCTTGCCAATCTCTGCTTTCTCTTGGTTGCCCAGCTGCTCTTTTTGGCGCTGTGCTTTCTTTTCTTCCCCCTGAGAGTTCATCATTGGCCGAGTGTGCCTGGAATTCTGTTGGCTGGCACCATTGGCTTCAGTGCGCTTGGAACCCTGCTGACAGCCATGACTGCATCACTCAAGGGACGTGAGGTGTTGCTGCCAATCCTGCTGTTCCCGTTGATGGTGCCTGGACTACTTAGCCTGGTAAACCTGACAGCCTACCTGTTCTTCGATACACGTCCAGAACAGGTGGATGCCTGGTGGAATCTACTGCTGGGTTTCGACGTCTTGCTGTTGGTGGTTTCGATACTCGGATTCGAGTTCGTGATGGAGGAATGAGAAAAAGGGAAAACCTGAACGATTCGTGTGAACGTCCAGGCTTTTTTGGAGGGTTTGGCTTAGTTGCCGAGATCGCTCAACTGGCCTGCTAATCCAGCTGCATCACTACCAATCAACGGTGCTAACTGCTCTAGCCGCTCGCGGACCAGACCGGTTGACTGCTGTCGGCGAACCTTAATTTCTGGATTCACTAATTTGGTTGCTGAGACGAGGTTTTCTCCGCTCACATCTGCAGGACGCAGCACTCCCTGCACGGTGGTCACATAGCGAACTTGGTTTCGCTGACGGTAATCTACCTTTTGTCCAGAAACAAGCATGTTTCCATCCGGGTAAACACGAACGACTCGCGCGCTGATCGTGTTCAGTCCCCGTAGAATCTCATTCTGCTCCTCTTCAATTGCATTCCGCAGAGTCAGTGCTTCCAAAGCCAGACTCGCTGCTTGAACCTCGTTCTGGGGCGCAGCTGCTTGTCCACCATCTCCTCCTCCCTCTTTGGGTGGGGGAACGTTGCTGATTAAATCCACTTCCTGAATAGTGAGCAGATCTCCGCGATAACGAGCGCGGTGATCACGGAAAAGGTTACCGAAGGAAGCCTCACTACGCCAAAGTGATCCTTCCAGGGCGTTACGACTCGTGTTGAGAGCTGGCTGACGCTGACGACGTGCCGGATTGTCCGCCAGCTGTTTTCTAATCGGTTGTGGTGGCGGTGGAGGTGCCAACGCTGAGCAGCCAGCAATGACTATCAGCAGTCCCCACAAAATCAGAATTCTAACCACTTTGTTCTTGTTCATCATCACTGTACCTGAACCGTGTTCTCATCCTGCACGGTGGCGTAGACCACCAACTTGCTATCTGCGTTACGAACCGGAATTTTTTCGCCCATGCGCCCCTTGGACATTGAAATGCCTGGAGCCGTCAGGCGGAGTAGGGGAGTTTCATAAACGATCATCAGTCGATCTCCAGTGTTGACCAGCGGTGGGGTGGCAACCGTCCTCTCCTGAATCACTTCCTTCGGGTTGATTGTGCGGGTTGCGATTTTGCCGACCAGATCCTGGGGTTCGGTTACGTAATCGGCCGTTGTCCGATCCACGTTGCGGCGCACTCGCACCAGATCAGTCTCTTCAATGATCTTATCTCGCTGGATCGTATCTTTGGCGACAAAGATCTCTTTATAGACCTTCAGATACGCCCGTACGGTCACCTTGCGTGCCAATTCCCCATCCACCCGGAAGTTGATCTGGTAGTTCCGATATCCTCCTTCTTTCTTGTAAACTCCGATCTCGCTGATGTCGTAGCTCAGTTCTCCACGAGGTAAAAACACATCGTTGACCTGAGCCAGTAGCTTGGGTTGAACGTCCTCGTCTGGATAGCTGTTGTTGATAAAGGCCAGTACTGCTTCTTCAATATCTTTTCCGGGAACTTTGAGCGCGGCTCGGTAGACCTTGACGGTGTCGTTGTTGGGGAAGACCAACTTGTCGATATCTACCTTGTGGAAGCGTAGACGGGAGAGCAGTAGGGAGCGAGTGACTGTCAGATTTCTGCCAGGCAAAGGAGAGCGACCCACCTTTAGGCCAGCGATGCGATCAACCAAGTTGGGATCGTTGCCCTGTAGCTCCGCAATTTCACCGAGGGTATACCCTTCATCAGACACCGCGGCTGTCTCAGCAAGTAAAACCTGAATCTTGTCAAAGTTTTCTTCACTCAGCGCCTCAACCGCACTGACTGGCAGTACAAATCCGATCAACAGACCAATCAGCAGCCACAGTTGTTTCATCAGGTTACCGAATGCTCAACGGATCAGGCCATTTGCTGTCTTCAGCATCTCATCGGAAGACTGAATTGCCTTAGAATTGACTTCATAGGCTCGCTGGGCAGTAATCATGTTAACCATCTCTTCCACCAACGAGACGTTGGAACCTTCCAAGAAGCCCTGGTTGAGGCCACCCATACCATTCGCGGCTGGGCTATCCAAAACAGCGTTGCCAGAAGCTGGTGTAGAAACATAAAGGTTCTTGCCAATCGGTGTCAGACCGGCTGGATTCTGGAAACGAGCAAGCTGGAGACTGCCGATGGCTTCTGGTTGAGTTTCATCGCGCAGAAACACAGAAACCGTACCATCGTTGCTGATCTCAACTTTCCGAGTATCAACTGGAATGTTGATCTCTGGGTCAACAGGCATTCCGTCATTTGTCACCAGGCGCCCCTGCCCATCAATATTGAAGTGTCCATCACGGGAGTAGGCGATGATGCCGTTAGGCTGCAGAATCTGGAAGAAACCTGCACCGTCGATACTGATGTCCAGATCATTACCCGTGTTCTGCAGATTTCCAGTCACATGAACTTTTTCTGTGGAGACTTGTTTCACACCGTGTCCAACATGGAGACCCACCGGAACCTGAGTGGACAAGGAAGCCGGCACACCTGCGTTGCGTTCGTTATGGTAGAGCAAGTCCTGAAAGTGTACTCGGCTCTTTTTAAAACCTGTGGTGTTAACGTTGGCCAGGTTGTTAGCGGTGACATCAATATTGCGCTGCTGGGCTCCCATACCAGTAGCAGCAGTGTAAAGAGATCGCATCATAAGGCTTCAACTCGCTATAAAAAGGTTATCCCCGGAGCCGAGAAATACTAATTGCTCGCTCGTTCATCCGGTCAACGCTGCTCAAAGATTTCTGAATCGATTCGTACGTGCGGTTTGCGCTGATCATGCGGGTCATCTCCATGACGGTGTTGACATTGGAGCCTTCCAGCATTCCCTGCTGGACTCGAACTTCCTCGGAAGGAATTGGCACATCGTCACTGCTGATCGGTGCGAAGAAAGAGTTGCCCAGCTTCTGCAGGTTATCCTGATTACGAAAGCGGACGGTCAGCAGACGGTCAGCAAGCTGTCCATCCACCTGTACTCGACCTTGATAGTCTACAAAAATTTCTTGGCCTTTCACCTGAATGGGACCGTTCTCGCCCAGCACTGGGTAGTTGTCTGAAGTGACGATCGTGCCCTCACTGTTCAGCTGAAAGTTTCCATTACGGGTAAAGCGCTGACCAAAAGGCGTATCGATGGTGAAAAAACCTTCATTGTTAATTGCCAGATCCAAAGCATTGTCTGTTTGCTGCATGGGTCCGGGCGAGAAATTTTTTCCAATTTCATCTACGGTCACGGCAGATTTCTCCATGCCCACGTACTGATCCAGATATTCGTGGGACAGGAATCGTTCTTCTTCGGATTCCGGCAGTACCTGCTGTGCTTTGGAAAGTACCTCGCGGAAGCTCGGTTGGTCTTCTTTAAAACCGGTAGTATTGACGTTGGCCAGGTTGTTGGACACCGTATCCATCTTGCGCTCGACAGCACCGGCGGCCTTGACCAGACTATAGACTCCACTCATGAAAATGCTCCGAATCAGACGATTGCAGTGAGGTAGGCAGAGTTCTGCATTCAAGGCGTATACCAGCAAGGGACGGGCCTTCAGGTCCTTTTTTTCCCAATCTCTGTTCCCCAGGGAGGCATGACCGGTAGCATCCGCAATAAAATTCTGGTCGTCTTTTATCTCAGTTCTGTTCTTTCTCTGCTTGGCTACATCCTGATCTATCTTCTTTCGCAGCAACAGGGCGAGTTGGTAGAGGACAGTTCACAGATTCCACCTGTGACCGAAGCCTGGTTTCGGCTCAACAACGGAATGCATCACGCCGTTTCTTCACAACGGGAGTGGCTGCTCTCAGGCAATAGTATCTTTCGTGAAGGGCGGATGAGTGCCTGGGATAAGGAGATTGAACCCGCCCTGCTGGAACTTGACCGCCTCTACAAAACATCACGCCTCTGGCAGGATGAACGCCAAGTCGAAGCCCGGACCTTCTACGATATTCGGCTGCTGATTCGTAACCTGAATGAGCTACAACAACAGGTTGAGGCCCTGACCTTCCGCTCTCTTGCTAATACCAACAGCCTGACGGATCGCCGTGACAGGGACTGGCTACTGGCCAACGACATGATGGTCAACCAAATCCTACCACTACAGTTGAATATCGAAGACGCTATCACCACCATTGTGCGTTGGCAGTCGAACTTCTCACGGCAGAACACCCTACAGATTCGCAATGAGGTGATTGATCTCAACATTCGCATCCTCTTCATTGCGCTGGCTGTTTTCCTGATTGGCTGGATTCTCTCCCGGTTGCTCGGAGAACAGATCGCTCGCTCACTACAAGAATTGCGTGACGCTGTCCGGCGGGTCAAGGATGAGAATTTTGATGGACAGATCGAGATTTCGACACAAGACGAGATTGGTGAATTGGCTGAAGAGTTTCGAGAGATGCTGATTGCCATTCAGCAACGGACTCAACAGTTGCGTAATTCCTTCGCTGAGCTGGAGAGAGCTTCCCAGACCAAGAGTGAGTTCTTAACGAACATGTCTCACGAGCTGCGCACGCCACTCAACGCCATCATTGGCTTTGCTGATGCCTTGCTGGATGATGACGAGACTACCCTCTCCAACTATCAGCAAGATCGGCTAGGCCGTATTCGAGACAGCGGACAACAGTTGTTGGACATGATCAACTCCTTGTTGGATCTATCACGCATGGAAGCCGGGAAGATGCAGCTGCACTTCACCGAGTTTGCTCCGAGGGAGGTCGCTGAAGAAGTACTTAACCTACTAGAACCGCTGATGCACCGTAAGCACCTGCAGAGTCAACTGGTTGCGCAGGGTCGTGCATTCACCTGTCGCCTGGATCGGGACAAGTTACGCCAGATGCTGATCAACCTGCTGGGCAATGCCATCAAGTTTACTCCAGAAGGTGGTGCCATTAGTGTTACGCTCAGTCGGGACAGGGACTGGTTCCAACTTGCGGTGCACGATACCGGAGTTGGTATTGCTGCTGATCACTTGGAGAAGATTTTCAAGGCTTTCCAGCAAGTCGACAGTTCTGTCACTCGTAGTTATGCCGGCACAGGATTGGGCCTGGCACTGGTACGCTTAACCACCCACCTGCTCAAGGGTCATGTTGAGGTTCGCAGCCAAATTGACAAGGGCTCAACCTTCACACTGCTTCTGCCACTGGATCCAGAGAGCATTGAAGACGCAGAGAAAGAATTGCTTGGTTGAAACCAAGGTGGCAGTAATTCAGTTGGTAAAGTTGTAGCCTCGTTCTTCATGAGAACTGATATCCAGACCTTCCACCTCTGAATTTTCATCAGCCGTAGCCCAACCAAAGCATCCGTCAACTTGAGCGGAATCCAAGTCACTACTGCTATAAACACAACCGTTGCCAGCACACCGATGAACTGGACAGTTGCTCACCAATACTGTTGATATTTGCTGCAAAGCCTTATCCGCTAAAAACTCCTAATTCTGTGGATGCGAACATCTCTGCCGTCAGGGTATCCAGCATGCCACCAACATCGTGCAGGGTAAACATA
>Ga0160422_10001376_pt1 | contig 15256 bp, 13 predicted proteins | sample Fk160mmetaG_FD_108192 | JGI IMG/M metagenome (GOLD analysis project Ga0160422, IMG submission 108192) | Marine microbial communities from the Central Pacific Ocean - Fk160115 60m metaG | ecosystem: Environmental > Aquatic > Marine > Oceanic > Photic zone | place: The Central Pacific Ocean...
AATAGTGCCGCATATAGCAAGAAAAAATAGAATTAAAATTTTATGGAACAAATGCATTTTTTATAAGCTTAGTCGTTGGTCTCGTGTTTTTAAAAATATTTGGTCGATCAGATAGGTTGTAACTTTATTTCTGCTGAAAGGTTAAGTAAATAAGGCTGGTAAAATTTCTAATCATTTCGGATAGTCATTACAACAAAGTTTTTATCGAAAGATAAAACCAACACAACCTAGCAAAAGTTTCTAAACTAGGGTTAGCACTTCTCGTAGACTAAGAAATGCTCTGTAAAAACGATAATTGATTTTACGCTCGGTTTATTAAATTTCAGTATGGTAAAGATTTGTAGTAAATGATGTTACGGACTAACATATGCTTTGTGATATAAACTCTTATTAGATTTGCTATGATAACCAAACAATATTTATTTGCAAACTGGAACTATCCAACACAAGTGCGCTTTGGGGTTGGCCGCATTTCTGAAATTTCTTCGGCTTGCTCTGATTTGAATATAAGCCGTCCCCTCGTAGTTACCGACATTGGTTTGGTAAATTCGCAGGTAGTGCTCAATGTCATTTCATCCATTAAGAAAAATGGCTTAAATGTGAGCCTGTTTTCGGAAGTACAAGGAAACCCTGTTGGGAAAAACATAATCGATGGCGCGCATGTATATCGTGATGGTTCACATGATGGTGTAATTGCGGTTGGCGGGGGCTCGGCAATGGACGCGGGAAAAGTAATCGCCATGTACCAAAGCCAAAATAATGAGCTTTTTGATCTCCACGTCAAGGTTGACGGTGACACAAGAATAAATCCTGACAAAATCGCACCGATTATTGCTGTGCCGACTACCGCTGGAACTGGTTCTGAAACAGGACGTGCTGGGCTAATTACAGAAGAGGAAGCTAATGCAAAACGGATCTTTGCTCATCCTAAAATGATGCCAGCTATCGTAATTTCAGATCCTGAGCTAAGCGCGGGTCTTCCTAAAAATCTCACAGCATGGACGGGTATCGATGCACTGAGCCATTGTTTTGAAGCTTTGTGTGCACCAGGGATCCATCCAATGGCCGATGGCATTGCGCTAGAAGGGATGAGATTAGTTAAGGAATATCTCCCTCTTGCTTATGCAGACGGGAGTGACTTGGAGGCACGAGGTTATATGTTAGCAGCGGCATCAATGGGGTCGACAGCCTTTCAAAAAGGATTGGGGGGCATTCACTCACTTAGTCACTCTGTTGGTGGGCTTTATAATACGCATCATGGTTTAACCAATGCTGTATTTTTCCCATATATTATGGATTTTAATCGTTCCGCAATTGAGGAAAAAATGATTAGAGTGTCAGATTACCTGGGCTTAAAACGTTCAGGATATTTAGCAGTATGCGATTGGATATTAGAGACACGTGACTTTTTTGGCATACCCCACAAAATATCGGAGATGGATATAGACGATTCTAAGCTCGATCGTATCGGAACTCTCTCTGCAGCAGATCCAACCGCATCATCAAATCCAATAAAATTTGATGAAACTGCGGCACGGAAAGTTTTTCTAAGGTCGTTAGAAGGAAGAATAGATTTTTAATGTTTGTTACCATATTGATAAGGCGTGATTTTCTTGTCTAAACACAGCGGTGGGAAATTAATGTGGGTTAATCAAATAATAAATGTCGTTTTAGAAAATAAGATAAAAGACACCTTTTATGAAAAGGCTCTCTGGGTCAACGAGGACCTGAATATCAGCATCCAGTTTTCAGTTGGGTATACTTGGGGGGCTTTGGAGTTAACGTCGCATCAGTACGAGTTAATTGACGAGATGAGTTACGATGAGAACGCATATGATACGCAATATAATGCTCCTTCTCGTTATGATATAAAAGTTTGTGAAAGAAGATTATTTGTTAACCAAAAACATTTTTTTGGAACAGATTTTTGTAAAGTGAGTGATCCTAAAGATGCGTGTGCCAAACCCGATAAAACTACACTTGAAGATATGGCCAATTTAAGATGGTTTAGAACGAAATATAATATAAAAACAGAAAGCACAATGGATTTGTTTCAGTCGATGTCTGAAAATGATTGGATCTTTAAGGGCTACTCCTATCTTGTGGACGGAGAGATTAGTGTAACAAAAAAAAGTGACTACGATTATCTGTGGCTTGAAAAAGCCATCGATGAAAATCATAATCAAGAGAATATTGGTGGATATAAAAAGCGCGTTGAGATTTTGAACCAAATGGAAGATCTGTGACATAAGTCATAAGATGTTTGTTTCTCTTTTGTGTTTCGGATGCGATAGTCCTGATAATTGTAATACTATTTCCAATGTTGGCTCTGCGCTTGCTAGGTCAACTTATAACTTCACATTTTATTAATGGTCAGTTCGGGGCAACGGACATGAGGAGGGTTTGGATTGTATTTACCGCCACAATTTAAAGAAGACGAAGAAAACGAAATAAGGGATATAATAGACCAGTTCCCTCTGGCGACACTTGTTTGTTATTCAGAGGGAGCATTCGTTGCAAACCATATTCCTTTTCTGCGGTCCTCAGATGGGGCGTATACAGGTCATATTGCAAAGGCTAATCCATTTTTTGAACTTTACCCAGATGGTACTAATGCAATAGCAATTTTTAACTCTGACTATTCTTACATCTCGCCTAATTGGTATCCGACAAAAGCTCAAAATCATCGGCAAGTACCTAGATGGAACTATCAAGTTGTGCATCTTCATGGTCATATTGAATTTGAGAATTCCAAAAAGGCACGAATGGCTGTTGTCGGCAAGCTTACAAAAAAATGTGAAAAATTAACTTTCGGTTCTAAGGGATGGCGGATGTCAGATGCTCCCAAAGAATATTTGGAGCAGATGATTGCTAAAATTGTTACATTTAAATTCATTGTTAAGAAAGTCACGGCTAAGAGTAAGTTAAGTCAAAATCGAGAAGAAAAAGATTTCGATTCAGTAACTTTGGCTATGGATAAAATTGGCAAACCAGTTTTGGCAAATGCTATGCGAAAAATCAAAGATAAATAGGCTCTACTAGTTTTCATTAATAGAGCGAAATTATAAATCGCTAGATTGATGTGAAACAAATTGTTCAATAAAATCCATTAATTAAATATTTTCTGAAAATAAATTTTCGAAGTTTTAAAATGAATATTCAAGCCCGCTCATTATTAAATAATTTAAACAAAAGAAGTAATTTGCAGCACTCTAATGTTAATGGTTGCTGCCTGACATGGAGAACGTGGGGCGAAAAAAATATTGATAGAAGGCCTGTAGTACTGTTGCACGGTGGATTCGGCGCTTGGAATCATTGGGTCAGAAACATTTCTGCATTGGAGAAAGATTTTAATGTTTTAGCTGTCGATCTTCCAGGATGTGGTGATTCGTCCGATGCGCCAAAACCATACACGGCTGAAAGCTTAGCAACCATTATCAGTAGCTCTTTAGATGACGTTTTGGGCGAGCATGTTTCTTTCGACTTAATAGCTTTCTCTTTTGGTGGTTTCCTATCTGGATTAATAGCCCATTTGCAGAAGCAACGTATTAACAGTGTTACACTTATCGGTTCACCAATATTAGGTTTGACGGGAGACGGTCCAGCAAATGATTTAATTGAAGTTCCGAAAGAGCTTTCTGAGGTAGAAAAAAAACCTATGTATTTGCAAAATTTGCGCCGATTGATGGTATATAAACCTGAATCAGCTGATGAGTTGGCGCTGACAATTCATATCGAAAATATGGCTAAAGCACGTCTCCGGTCGAGGGGTATCGCCCGTACCTCTATCCTGGCAGAAAGTTTGAAAAATCTCCCGTGTTCCTTGCACTGTCTTTTTGGTGAGAAAGATACGACGCTTTATCCGGGGCTAGATGGTATTGAAAAATATGTTAGGGATATTCATCCAAGCGCGTCTTTTGATATAGTTGAGAATGCGGGTCATTGGGTGCTGTTCGAGGCATCCGAAAAAGTAAATACGATTTTGAGCCAGATATTAAATAAAAATTAACTCAGCAACTCTCATCAGGTTGTTGGCTGCGTGATTAAACAAACTAGAAAGCATTTCAAATGTTATTTTTTTCTAAAAGTTCATGAATTCTAAAATGCAACAATGAGACAGCCCTGATTACATTGTACTTTTTTGTTTGAAATCATTGGATAAGCTGGAAATTTTGAATGAAAACAACCGAAATAATTTTGAACGGAGAAACCCGTTCAGTCTCCTCTGTGGAAGGTACCCCTTTAATCTATGTTTTACGTAATGATCTAAATCTTACTGGTGCCAAGTTAGGGTGCGGTTTAGAGCAATGCGGCGCTTGTATGGTTCTAGTAGATGGTGAACCAACGTTTAGCTGTACGCAAACAGTGGAGGAGTTTGAAGGTTGTGTGATAGAGACGATAGAAGGATTAGGGAATCCTGAGCAGCCTAGTCTTATTCAAAAAATATTTGCTGAAGAAAATGCCGCTCAATGCGGATACTGTACGGCAGGCGTCATAGTAAGTATTAGCGGTTTGTTTGCAAAGAACCCTAAACCTACAGATAAGCAAGTAAAAGAGGTTCTGTGCCGACATTTGTGCCGTTGCGGGTCTCATCCTCGAATTTTAGCTGCAATAGAGAAATTAAGAGGTGAAAAACGGGATGAATAAGCACGTGAGTTTAAGCGCTAATCCAAAAGTTAGCGACTGGCTAGAATTTCGACCTTCGGGAGGGGTTGTCCTCCACACTGGAAAAGTAAATATTGGTCAGCACATCACGTCAGCTTTGGTTCTTATTGTTGCCGAAGAGTTGAACATAAACCCCGATCAAATAGCGGTAGCACAAACGAAAACGGGCTCAAGCCCAAATGAGAACTACACCGTTGGCAGCCAATCGATGCAGCACTCCGGATATTCAATTAAAAGGGCAGCAGCTACAGCTAGGAACGAACTAACAGTGCGAGCAGCAAAATTTTTTAATGTAGCGATAGAGCAGATCAAAATTGAAGATGGCAACCTATTTATTGAGAAAACTAACCAAAGCATTTCTTACTGGGAATTGGTAAAGAACAATCCACTGGAATGTATTGTCGACGAGACTGTTGATGTAAAACATCACTCTTTGCACCGACTGCAAGGTAAACATCATGTTGCAAGAGGAATGTGGGATATCGTTACCGGTAAATACGAGTTCATTCAAGACTTAAAACTTCCAAATATGTTGCATGCTCGCGTTATTCGTCCCCCGCAATATCATGCTAAGCTTGAAAATGTGGACGAAAAATTGGTCGATAAACTAGCAGAGGAGAACATTTATCTCGTCAGGGATGGGAGTTTCTTAGCCGTAGGAGCAAAGAGTGAATTTTCAGCTGTTAAAGCGGCTAGAAGAGTTGCGATGGCGGCTACCTGGCAAATAGAAAATAGTCTGGACCAAAGTGATATTTATGAGCTTCTGGTTAAGAATAAGAGGGATAGTTTGTTGGTTGAGAATGGTTGTGTTCCAAATACGAGTTCGGAAATTCCGCCACTCGATAAGACAAATATTCGAGGCGATATTATCCTTAACGCTATATATAAAAAACCTTACATTATGCATGGCACGATTGGGCCATCAGCTGGTGCTGCTGTCTTTGATGGCCAAAAATTAACAGTTTGGGCCCAGAACCAAGGTGTATATCCGCTGCAGGCAGCCGTTGCTGAGGCATTGAGGCTTCAATTAGACGACGTGTTAGTTCAATTTATCCCTGGCGCTGGTGTCTACGGGCATAGTGGAGCGGATGATGCGGCGTTTGATGCGGCACTAATTGCGAGACATTTAAAAAACTTTTCGATCTTATTGAAATGGACCAGAGAAGACGAACATTGTTGGGAACCATATGGTTCCGCAATGCTATGCAATTTGCAGGCGAGTGTGAACAGTAATGGCGAAATAACTAGTTGGTCCCATGAAACATTTTCGGACACTTTTTTGACTCGGCCGGTTATTGGAAAGGACCCGAGCTCACGCCTTTTGTCCACACATTATATGAAGCAGCCAAAGCCATGGCCGGTGACGCCCCCAATGTTGACCGTGCATGGTGGTATCCATAGAAACATTGAGCCAATTTATAATTTTCCTTCGCCGCGATTGGTCAAACATAGGGTTTATGGTCTGCCTCTGCGAACTTCAGCACTGCGCGCATTGGGTGCCTTTGGAAATATCTTTGCAATCGAGTCGATGATGGACGAGCTTGCCGGTGCAATACAATTGGATCCCTTCAAATTTCGTCTAAAGCATCTCAGCGACAAGCGAGGAAAAGAAACCTTGATTAGACTCAAAAAATTGGTGGATGATGACAGAGTTAATTTTCCGGAACAGACCGGTTTAGGAATTAGCTTTGCTCGTTATAAAAACTCGGCTGGTTATTGCGCCTTAGCGGCGCTTCTAAAGGTAAATGATGATGCAGAGATTAAACTAATAAAAATATTTTGTGTCGTTGATGTTGGCGAGGTCGTTGATATTTCTGGGGTAAGATCGCAAGTTGAAGGGGGCATTGTGCAAGCGGCGAGCTGGAGCTTATACGAGCAAGTTAGCTATGATGCAAGCGGGATAATCAGTCGGGATTGGGATAAATATAAAATTATCTCCTTCGATAACATTCCAGAGTTTCGTATCGATATTGTGGATAGGCCAGGCTGCCCCTATCTTGGAGTTGGTGAAATAACAACCGGTCCAACATCTGCTGCTATAGCCAATGCTATACATAATGCCTTAGGACTTAGGTTGCGTCAGATGCCCTTTAGCAGTGAAGCGATCAAATCAGCAGCTCTTCTTAGCTAGAAAATTAAAGACCGAAGTTTAAGTAGCTTTAATGGGTGGCAGCAGACATACTTTGGCTGTTGTCATAAATGTTAAATTCGATTTCTAGACCAACTTTAACGACAAAGTGATGGAAGCTTTTTCTGGTAGACCATCTGCGGTTATGTTTACAAAAACATAAACGTCTGTTGTGTCTGCACTACCTTCTTAATTTCAAGGTAAAAGCCTGGCCACTTTTTATTCAATTTACTAGGAGAATTTTCAGCAAATTCTTGAAAACCCAATTAAGCTCCAGATAATTTATGTTTCCCGCTCACATTAATTTTACACGCTGGATGATAAATTCTTGCAAGGCTCACAAGATCCCTCTCGGCAAAGTTTTGGTATCCTCCTAATGCAATTTATTTTTGGGTCATCAATTAATACTTTCAAGTAAAATTCAGAGTCGTCGGAATTTGTGCAAAATTTTTTAGTTTATGTGAATGACTAACTATCCGAATAAAGGAAAAATCCTCTTATATTTTTTAGCTATCGAAACAGGACTCGAAACTTTTATCGCTCAACTCCAGATATTTTGGTCTTTGGAGGTTTTTAAGTTGCTGATTGTTCTAAATAAATACCATTCAATTTTTTCATCTGTTCGTTGACGGCTTGAGTGATAATCGAGAGTTGTGATTAGACAAAAGAAATCTGTCTGCCGGTTTTTTCCCTAAGGTTCGACTTCTGAAAATCTTTGCAAGGATAAAAATCTTTCCATCCTCATCTTGTTTTCTCTGAGTGCTGATTAACTAGCGCTGGATACGTTATCGCAGCCGAGATGTAAGGGCTATGTTTTAAATTACGCTTTTTTTGATATATACATCTGACGTAAGATTACTTGTGTTGATTTTTGAGTGAAGGAATGACTAGGCCAATCAGCACTGCTGCATGCTTGGAATAAACGTTCTGATTATTTAGAAGCAGACAATTACGGGTCTTTAGACAATATCTGGTGTACCAAAGTTTTTACAAATGAAAAAGTTGGGTTTTTGTAACAATTGACCTCGCGTACTTATTTTCTTGCAAGAAGTCGTTCCGACAGTTTTAATAAGCAGAAGCTGGGTGGTTATTAATTAACTGTCTCACAGGAAAAAGGGAGATTACAATGAAATTTAAGTTAGGCATCAGTTTCGTCACCGCTGCAGGTATTGCGTTGATGAGTTCAGTTGCACAATCCGCGCCGGATGATAATAGTTTAGTTATAGCTTGGGGTTCTACTGGACCGATTGAGCATGTTGATAATTATGTCAATACAAATAGAACAGGTATTTGGTTTAGCAGGATGGTCTGGGACCAGCTCATTTATAGAGAGCCAAAAACTTTCGAGTATAAGCCGTTATTAGCGAAAAGTTGGAAGGCCTTATCCGACACCGTTTGGCGCTTTGAGCTTCGACAGGGTGTAAAATTTCATAATGGTGAAGCATTCGATGCCGACGATGTTGTTTACACATTAAACTGGATTTCTAATCCCAAAAACGGTGTGAAAGTTCAACGAAACGTTAATTGGATAAAGGAGGCTCGGAAAGTTGGGCCATTTACCGTTGACGTAGAAATGAAACGTCCTTTCCCGCAAGCTTTTGAATTTTTGTCTGGACCAATCACAATCTATCCTAATGAATATTATTCTAAAGTTGGACCCGACGGCATGCATAAAGCCCCCGTTGGTACCGGCCCAATGAAAGTCGTTTCTATCAAAACTGCCGAAGAGTATGTGTTTGAGAAGAACAAGGGCTACACATGGGGGTCACCTAAGGGTGAGGCCCAGGTAGACAAAATGATTGTGCGTGAAATAGCTGACGTGCAAACCCAAATAGCAGAACTTTTAGCCGGAGGCATTGATATCACAGCTGATATTTCTGCAGACCACGTCACTCAAATAGGTGGAGTGCCTGGTTTCACAGCTTTACAGGCTGGTACAATGCGTACTGGTTACATCGGTTTCGATGCTGCGGGTCGTGGTAACCATGAGCCGGTAACAAAACTCAAAGTTCGGCAAGCAATGGCTCACGCGATTGATCGGAAAAGTTTGGTTAAAAACTTGATTCGTGGTGATGCTGGTGTCATTCATACACCTTGTTTCCCGACGCAATTCGGGTGTGATGTTAGCGCCGCTGTGAAATATGAATTTGATCAGGTTAAAGCCAAAAAATTATTGGCAGAGGCAGGATATCCAAACGGGTTTGATATAGATTTTTACACCTTCCGTCCTGCTGACTGGGCTGAGTCCGTCATGGGCGATCTAGCCAAGGTTGGAATTAAGGCTAAGTTGACCAAGATGCCATATTTCGCTCTTCGCGATAAACAGAGGAAAGAAGGGACAACACCTATGTTCTTAATGGACTGGGGTTCCTACTCTATGAACGATATGTCGGCCATTACGTCGCACTTCTTCAAAAAAGGACCAGATGATTTTGCGTTAGACGATGACGTCGCAAAGTGGCTTGAAGCAGGTGATACAAACTCAGACGCTTCCGTTAGAAAAGCCAATTATGCCAAAGCGATCAAAAAGATCACAGGCCAAGTATATTGGTTGCCAATGTTCAACCACGTTCGGAACTATGGCTACAGGAAAGAATTGAAATTTATCCCTTACCAGGATGAAATTCCACGTTTCTGGCAGTATGGGTGGAAATAAACGAACCTGACATTTGCATAGAAGTCTTACTAGGGCGGGTTAACCCGCCCTAGCTTTATTAACAAGCCAGGGTTCTGGAATTATGGTTGCATATACTCTCAAGCGCGTCGTTGTCGCATTTTTAATTTTGTTGGTTGTTTCTGGCTTAACATTCTCATTATCCCACCTTTCGGCTGATCCAGCTTTGACCATTGCAGGGGAACAGGCGTCTGACGAGGATATTGAGGCTGTGCGGAAACTGTACGGCTTTGACAGACCGGTGATAGAGCAATATGTAAATTGGCTATCACGAGCTTTGCAGGGCGACTTTGGAAAAAGCTATCACTATAAAGCGCCAGTAGTGGACATGATTTCTGGTCGAATTGGGACAACGATGACGTTGGGGTTTCTGGCGATAGCATTCGCACTTGTTGTATCAATACCGTTAGGCACTTTGGCGGCAATGCGACCTAACTCGCTTATAGACAGGTTTGCTCTTTTGGTGGCTGTATTCGGTCAAGCGCTACCTACATTTTGGTTTGCATTGATGATGATAATTGTTTTTGGGGTTTGGTTTAGGTGGCTCCCTATTTCGGGAAATACATCATGGGCTCACTTTGTAATGCCTACTATCGCTTTGGGATACTACGCGACCCCAGCCCTTATGCGTCTTACCCGTGCTGGAATGATTGAAGTGCTAAGTTCAGATTATATTCGTACAGCAAAAGCAAAGGGGCTTTTACCAATTTCGGTCTTGTTCAAGCACGCTCTAAGAAATGCGATAATACCCGTCGTAGCTTTGGCGGCCGTTTGGTTTGGATTCATGTTAGGGGGATCAATTGTTATAGAAACAATCTTTAATTTAAAGGGTATAGGATGGTTATCTTATGACGCCTTACTCCGTTCAGATTTACCAGTCGTGCAGGCTATTGTTCTTATTTTTGCTTCTTTTTATGTAATTCTCACGCTTCTCGCCGACCTTCTGAATGCATATTTGGACCCAAGGATCTCTGTGCGATGACAATTACACCTCCATTAACCAGAAGCCAGCAAACAGCCGAAGAAATTCTAGAACCAACGCCGATGACGAAATTGCGTCGGCGTATATTTAAAAATCATAGCTTCTTGATAGGAGCATTGATCTTACTCTTTATAATCGCAATCGCAGTCTTAGCACCTCTTATTGCTCCTCATGACCCTTACGATCAAGATCTCGCGCGCCGATTAATGAACCCTTTTTGGCATGACAAGAAGACAGATGTGTTATTTGCGCTCGGTACAGATAAAGTAGGACGAGACTATCTTTCAAGACTTATTTACGGTGCCCAAATTTCACTGCTTATAGGTTTTCTTACAGTTTTAATTTCCGGAATTATAGGTACGGCTTTAGGCGTTATTGCTGGGTACTTCGGTGGCAGGGTAGATATGGTGGTAAATTTTATCATCAATACCCGATTAGCAATGCCGGTTTTTCTCGTAGCGATGGCTGCAGTTGTTGCTTTTGGCGCTTCAATCCACGTTGTTATAATGGTTTTGGGTTTATTTCTCTGGGATAGATTTGCTGTCGTGATGCGTAGTATCACAATGCAAGCAAGAGATTTAGATTACGTTACAGCCGCAAGGGCCATAGGTTGCTCAACACCCTACATTATCATAAGGGAAATTTTTCCAAATGTCCTCTCGTCGCTGACGGTTGTTGCTACTGTTGAAATGGCAAATGCTATTTTACTAGAGGCAGCTCTATCCTTTCTTGGTTTTGGGGTTCAAGCGCCAACACCTAGCTGGGGTCTAATGCTAAATGAGGGAAGGGAATATATGTTCTTTTCACCCTGGTTATTAGCGTTGCCTGGAACTGGTTTGTTCCTTTTAGTTTTAGCGATTAATTTATTTGGGGATGGTCTGCGTGACGTTACATTGGAGCGAGAACGTTGATTAATAAAAAAGAAGTCGTCTTAGAGGTAAAAAATTTATCAATTGATATACCTGTGAGCCAGGGCATCTTGCATGCTGTGGAGAACATAAATCTGCATGTCGGCCGGGGTGAAATTCTTTGTGTCGTTGGTGAATCTGGTTGTGGAAAATCTTTAACATCGCTCGCTATTATGGGATTGTTACCAAAGAATGCACAACGAACTGCCGAGAGATTAGAACTAAATAAGGAAGATTTACAAGAGCTAACCGAACGGCAGCTTGCGGATATACGAGGAAACCGGATGGCAATGATTTTTCAGGAGCCAATGACTAGCCTCAACCCCTCCTTCACAATCGAGAATCAGTTGCTAGAACCGCTACTAAGGCATAAAGAGTTGAGTAAAGCTGACGCCCGAAATCAAGTGATTGAAATGCTTGAGCTAGTTGGTATAGAGCCAGCTGAGCCTCGTTTGCGTCAATATCCACATCAATTATCTGGTGGCCTTCGGCAGCGGGTTATGATTGCTATGTCTCTACTTTGCAACCCCGATTTGATCATTGCAGATGAACCTACGACAGCCCTGGACGTTACAATTCAGGCGCAGATACTCGAATTAATGATGAGTTTGCAAGAAAAATTCAACACAGGCATATTATTCATTACCCACGACATGGGTGTCGTTGCCAATATTGCTGATCGCGTAGCGGTCATGTATGCAGGCCAAATCGTTGAAGAGGGACCCGTGTCTGAGATATTTGATAATCCGGCCCATCCATACACACGTGGATTGATGGGTTGTATTCCTGTTCCAGGCAAGCTCGGACAGGACAATACTCTTGGCACCATACCCGGAATGGTGCCGTCGGTTGTAAACGATTTTCAATCCTGCCGGTTTGGAGGCCGTTGGGATGAAAATTATAGAGAAAACTTTAAACCATGCCGGTTAACAGAAGTTCCAAAAAAGAGACGTTCATTTAAAGTAAATTTAAATGAAAAACATCTTGTTCATTTCTGCTGTGATGAATGCCTTCATCTATCCGAACACACCTTAGTAGAAGGCTCCAGTTAATGGCAGACATCATGATAAATGGATATGGCTTGGTTAAAGAGTATTCTATTTCCCGTGGTATGTTTAAGCGTAAGGAACTCTTACGGGCAGTTGGCGGGGTGACATTACAAGTGAATAAAGGGGAGGTCTTAGGGCTTGTGGGAGAATCCGGGTGTGGTAAAACAACACTCGCAAGGCTGATACTTGGAATGATACCGCCAACAGCGGGGTCAGTAGAAATAGCGGGCCAAAACATCAATAAATTGGCTCGGCTAGAACGTGCGAAAACTATTCAACCTATATTCCAAGACCCTTACTCATCGTTAAATCCATCTAAAACTATTGGATCAATTCTAACCTTACCTCTGCGTATTCAACGGGACAGAGAAAGTCACTCTTGGGAAAAGCGTGTCAGACAGACAATGGATCTAGTCGGACTAGCTCAGAGAATGTATAATCAGTACCCTAATCAATTGTCTGGAGGGCAACGTCAACGTGTTGCAATAGCGAGGGCGTTAATAACTCGTCCAGCAGTGGTAGTTTGTGACGAACCCACCTCAGCTTTAGATGTTTCTGTACAATCACAAATTTTGAACTTGCTTAAAGATCTTCGAGGGGAACTTAATCTAACTTATGTTTTAATTAGCCATAATTTGGCAGTAGTTCAGCATATGGCGACCAGAGTTGCAGTGATGTATTTTGGTCATATTGTTGAGGAAGAAAAAACAAATATCCTTTTCGAAGAACCAAAGCACGAGTATACAAAAAAACTTTTAGGCTCTATCTTAGTTCCTGATCCAAAAAAAAGAATCTTCAATAAAAAATAGTAAAATTTGGAATGTTTACAAAGATAAATTGTTAGCCCAAAGCCACTTGTTATTCTTCGGTCAAAAGTGAATACTCCCCAGGTTGTCTGTGTTCAACAAAATTGAAAATGTTTTCCCGAATCTCTTGGCAACGGTCTAAATTTATCTCGGCGATAATTATTTGATCTTCAGGTCCTTGCGATCTAGCGATTACTTCGCCAGTTGGTGCTACTATTAAACTCCCCCCAATGAGTTCACACCCTTCTTCAAAGCCGGCTTTGGCGACTGCTACAGACCAAACGCCATTTTGATAGCAACCAGCTTGAATACTAAGTTCATTATGGAAGTACTGAAGATGATCGTGTTCTGGAGCTAAAGGATAATGAAGGGGAGTATTATAGCCAAGCACAACAAGTTCGGCGCCCTTTAGGCCCAAAACTCGCCAAGTTTCTGGCCATCTGCGGTCATTGCAAATACACATGCCAATTTTAGCATTTAAGGCATTGAATACCGGAAAGCCAAGGTTCCCTTTTTCAAAGTAATATTTTTCTAAATGTTGAAATGGACGCCATTCTTGATTATCACGATGACCGGGCAGGTGGATTTTTCTGTATGTCGCTATGATTCTTCCAATGTTATTTACCATGATAGCGGAATTGTATCGATGTCCGTCCGGTGTTAATTCCGCATAGCCGAGGTGAAAAGCAATATTAAGTTTCTTGGATTCTTCAAATAAAGGTAATACATCCTTATTAGGCATTTCCCGTTCAAACATGTGGTCAAAATCTGTTTTATTATCGACCCACCAACGTGGAAAAAATGTAGTTAGTGCAAGTTCTGGAAATACTATTAGTTGCGCGCCGCGACTGGCTGCTTGATGCATAAGAGCAATCATACGGTTTACTGCAGACGCTTTTGTTTCATCTCGACTTATTGGACCAAGTTGACCACCCGCAACGACCATGTTTCGCATAAATCTTTTCCTCCAGAGGGCGCATTGAATTGGCATGTTCAACTTTGATCTAAATGATTTGCTACGTAAACCCAATTTCGATACCGGAGTTATTTACCCTATTAAGACGACTACAACTTTTAGCAAATTTACGTTTTTTTTATTCGCCAATTTTGAAGCGGAATTGTAAAAATATTCTTGGGAGGTATGCAGATGTTAATAGGCATTGATCACATCGTGTTAAATTGCAAGGACGTGGAATATACTGCGGACTGGTACGAGAGAGTCCTCAAATTAAAACGTGAGGTATTTGGTCCAGAGAAACGGATTGCACTCAAATTTGGCAATCAAAAGATAAACCTGCGGCCAATTGGAGCACAAGGCTGGTTGTCAGGAGAAAAAGAGGTGGCAGGATCTGCCGATATTTGCTTTTTAACCAAAGAAACCCTTTCGTCAGTAGCCAGTCGTTTACGTGAAGAAGGCGTAGAAGTTATTCTAGGTCCAGTGGAGCGTACGGGCTCATTTGGAACCATGTATTCTATTTACCTCCGAGACCCTGAGGGAAGTTTACTGGAGATAGCATCCTATTCAGAAACGGAGACTTCTATGTAATCTTTAGATTATCTATAAACGCCGTCCCACTCACCAGTTGCATTCTCGACACTGCCATCTTCTTTTACAATAGGACGGCGGAGTTCAAAGGCGGTCTCGGGAGTAATCACGCCATAATCCATATACCCCATTCGAGCTAATGGGCGCATGGATGCAGTATTTACTATTCCCTCTTCTATAAAATTGTCATCAATAAAAATTCCAATCACTTGTCCGATTATTAGAAAATGACCTTTATCCCCACCAAGCTCCACGTCTGGCATTGCTACAGTCTTCCAGTGTTTACATTCTAATGCAGCTGGTGCTCTTGCAACTCTTGGTGGTTTAACAAATTGTGAAGGAGCTGTTGCAAGATTTGCCAACGCGAATTCATCTGCTAAATAATCTACAGGCGCTGAGCTTATATTCATGCCCTCGCGAGTATCCCATGTTGAAATGGAACAAGTGAATTCCCCATTGCTTTCGATATTCTTCAAGCTATCTTTCCTATCTACTGAG
>Ga0160422_10001377_pt1 | contig 15253 bp, 9 predicted proteins | sample Fk160mmetaG_FD_108192 | JGI IMG/M metagenome (GOLD analysis project Ga0160422, IMG submission 108192) | Marine microbial communities from the Central Pacific Ocean - Fk160115 60m metaG | ecosystem: Environmental > Aquatic > Marine > Oceanic > Photic zone | place: The Central Pacific Ocean...
AAAACTTTGCAATTAATCAAATCACGGATTTTAGGATCATGAAATACAAATATTCCCTCAATAATTATTATAGGTTTTGGAACAATCCTTAGAGTCTCATTTAGTCTTTTATGGCGTTTAAAATTATATACAGGTATATTTGTAGTTTTATCATCTATAAGATTTTGAATATCATTCTTAAGTTCATTAAAATTTATTGAACTAGGATTATCAAAATTAATATTACATCTTTCTTCATAGCTTATATGGGATAAGTCTTTATAGTAAGAGTCTTGAGAGATATGAACAATATTATCAGAATCACATCTTTTTATTAGCTCTTTAGTGAATCTTGTTTTACCAGAGCCCGTCCCACCAGATATTCCAATGATTAATTTATTATTTTGCATCTAAATAAAGGGCCGTGGAAGTAATTTAAATGTATTTGTTTCAATGAAATCTTCATTTGGTTTTGCAATTAGAATTGGAATATCACCCGCATATTCAGCTATTATTTGTCGACAAGACCCACAAGGAGCTGCACCATCTTTGGTCACGACTGCAAGTGCTTTAAACTTACTGTATCCTTGGGAAAGTGCTGAAAAAATTGCAACTCTCTCAGCACAAAGAGTTGTTGGATAAGCTTTAGATTCTATATTAAATCCAATTAATATATCACCATTACTTGTTAGTAGTGATGCTCCAACATTATAGTTACTGTATGGGCAAATTGCTTTTTTTTGGGCATTTATAGCACTTTTAATTAATTTTAATTTATTTATCACTTAATGTAAAAATTTCCTTTTATTCTTTTTTTATTATTACAGTTGTCAGTTACAATTAGCTCAATTTGATGGGTACCAATTTCTAATGGCTCTTTAAACTCATGGAATATAAGACTTCTATAAGTATTATAATCAACTATAAGCTTTTTTCCATCTAGGTATACCTCAAAGCTGTTTTCATCCTTAATGCCACATAGTTCATCTTTAACTTCATATTGTAAAATTTTAAAATGATCTTTTCTGTAGGTCGAACCTACATTGGGAACCTTCTTTAATATTTCTGGGGCATCATCATCTTTTATTATTGAGTAAATCCCGCCTGTTTTAATTTTTGTTTGAATTCCTTTTTCATATTTGATATTTCCATTGAATTTCCATTTATCACTAAACACATCATATTTAAAAATTCCAATATTTGAGTACTGCTTCTGGTTTTCAAAGATAAGGTTGAACTCATTTTTAAAAGGAATAGACTTAGGTCCAATTAAGAATGGACCATAAATATGATTTAATTGTCCTTCTATAGTTCTATCAATATAAGGTTCGATATAGATAAATGAGTCATTATGATTACTATCATCAAATGATATTTTCTTATTGTTTGGAATTGAATTAATAGTAATTTGATTATCAATTAATTTAATTGGAAACTCAGGAATCGATACCCTTGAATTGATATTGATTGAGAATTGATTAATTGTTGAATCTTGATATATAATTGATGCTTTTGATAAATCTCTTAATTCAAGAGGGTAGAAAATTTCAGATATGTACTTAGTAGGTGAAATTTGGTATAAAGGATATCTATAAAGTTTATCATCGAGAGTTAGTCCAAGAATAGGTGTTTTCCCTGAAAAATTATTTTCATCAAAAGTAAAGGCTGTTCCTCTGGTTTTATCTTTTAACTTAATTTTACCATCTAGTATGGCCTCCTTATTATCAATTTTATGAAATTGCGGTGGACCATAGGTGCCATCTTTATAAAATGGTTCAGCAACTAATGTATTTAAGTTTTTTTTGGGTTTAGGAATGAAAAATTTAGTGGTATGAATTGTATCTATATCTGGGCTTACATATCTAATATTTTCATTAAAGTCATTTGTAAAATAAACATTAAGAAGTTTAAGCCGATCATCATAAGATTGAACTATCCATCCTTTTTTTTCAGCTATAAAGTCAATTTGTGTATTTTTGTTGCTTGAAGATAGGAGATTAAATAGTATTTCTATATAATTACCATTATAATCAGAAGCTGTTATTTTGCATTCATGATATGACCTGTCATTAAAAATAATTTTCTTAATTGGAATACTTTTTATAAAAGATGAAGGATGATAATTATTTTTTTTATATAAGCTATATACTTTTTTTCTTTCAGAATTATATTTATCAAAATCACGCTCACAAAACACTTTATGTCCCTCATTGAAATTGATATGATTATATTCAGCTTCAAAAAATATTTCACCATCAATTTCAAGTTTTATACTATATAGTCCGAAGTTGAATGGTTGCCCATTAATCTTATCATAAATTTCAGCAGAAATTCCAATCTCCCCAGAAACTGATATAATATCTTCTATTATGTATTGACTGTCAGATATTTTTATTAAATCAAATTCTTTCTCAACAGGGCTACCGTTTATAAAACTATCTTTATTTAGGTTATTTAAGATTATTTTTTGAGGAATTGGTGGAAGTGTGTCCTCGATTAGATAGTTAGTTAGGAAAGGATTGAAAGGTTCTCCTTTTTTATTTCGAATCTCAAAATGTATATGAGGACCAGATAGGCTACCTGAATCTCCTGTAAAACCTATAATATCTCCTTTTTTAACAGGATATTGATTCGGAAGGAAAGTATGGTCAATAGAAAAGCAATCACATTTTTCTTGCAGGCTATCAATAAAGATTTCTAAAGTCTCATTGAATTTATCAAGATGTGCATAAACTGATGTATTTCCATCTTTCATTTTAATATATATTACTTTCCCATAGCCTAATGGACTTATAGCAATTCTAGATACATAGCCATCTTCGATTGCATAAATATCTAATCCATTAATTCCATATGTTCGGATATCAATACCAGTGTGGTATCTAAATGGTCGGATATCACCAAAAACAGTTGTTATTGTCTTACTTGCATCTGTAGGCCATAGATAGTCGTTGGTTCCCAATGAAATTGAGAGCATCGCAGCAAAGAGGATTATATATCTATAAATAAACATAGATTTTATAGCATGCAAAATAAAGATTCTATAATTAACTTTAGACTAAATTTTATAGTAATCAATACAGAATATATGAATTTTAAACTACTGAAACTAAACCTTAAAATAGCATGGTTGAAATTTTCTGGTAAAATTGAACTAATAAAGACTACTAACAATTTTTCCTTGAATAATTTGGAATCGCCTAAAATTTTAATTATACTTCCAATAGAAAAGGAATTAATAGATAAATCGATAAATTCTATTTCAAAGGTTATAGATTATTATAACAATAAAAATTCTAATTTTGTGATCATTGTGAATAATCATTTAAAACACAAATTAAATTTTTACAATATGAAAACATATAAATTTGAAGTTTCAAAAAAAAATAAAATTAATAATTCTAAAGATATTCTTGATAAAGTCTTCTATGATGACTTTGATATTGTTATTGATTTGAATATTCACTTTATCTTTGAGATATCAATGTTTATTCAACAATTAAAATCAAAGTATAAAATAGGCTTTGTATCAAATTATTCAGATTTTTTCTATAATATTCAGCTTCAAACAGATAGGAACAATCCATCTTATAAATCTTTGGATTATTTATTAGGTAAAATATGATTTATACAATTTTTGAAAATAAACCAGAAAATTTATTTCCTCTTACAATTAATCACGCAGCCTTTGAAGTAAGATGGGGAGCATTTAGCATGCTTGATCGAATATGCAGTTCAATCAATAAAGATGATAGTATTATTTTAGTAGTAAGAGATGAATTGAAAGAAATAATTTCTGAAAGATACTCAGACTTTTCTGTGAATCCAGACAATATACCTCCTTCAATACTTCTACCTGCTCACTTTTCTACAATTAAGAATGGATTAAATAATGGGAAACGTTTATCAAATGATATGAGTCTTAAAGATTTCAATCTATTTAAAGATAAGCTACATTTTGAAGATTTGTATTTATGGGATTTTATTTTTGATACAAAAGATATTTTATTAAGAAATGATACTAAATTTTTTGATATGAAAATTGGTGGAGATTTTCATGAATCTTGTATTTTTTTAAATCAAAAGAACATTCATATTTCAGATTCAGCTAAAATATCTGCAGGTGTAATCCTAGATGCATCTGAAGGTCCAATTATTATTGATGAAAATGCATTTATAGATATTGGCGTAATGATTAAAGGAAATACATATATAGGTAAAAATAGTAAAATAAACCCAGGGGCCAAACTAAATGGAGAAATTTCAATAGGGCCTTATTGTAAGATAGGGGGAGAGGTAGAGGCAACAATTTTTCATGGATACAGTAATAAGCAACATGATGGATATATAGGTCATTCATATATTGGTGAATGGGTTAACTTAGGAGCTAATACAAATAATAGTGATCTGAAAAATAATTATGGAAAAATAAAATTTGATTTAGGATTCAAAAAGATAGATACTAATGAAATGTTTATTGGATCTATGATTGGAGATTTTTCAAAGATTGCGATCTCAACAATGCTTAATACAGGAACTTACATTGGTATGGGAGCTAATGTTTTCGGTAGTGGCTTCCAAAATAAATTAATTCAATCATTTTCATGGGGAAAAAAAGAAGTTACTGATTTTAAAAAATTCTTATCTACTCTTGAAGTAGTCAAATCAAGAAGAGATGAAAATATTTCAGAAAAAGAGAAAAATCTTTTACGTACTTTGTACAATAATTCACAAACAAAAAAGTTTTAAAATTTAATTGACCATTAGATTTAACTAAACTATATTTTTATCCAATACAGCGGAGAAATAATGGAATTTGAAGAAATAATATGTCCTAATTGTGGGTCTACTCTTATGGCTGAAGATCTTAGAAAAAATCTAAGATGCTCTGTTTGTAAGGTTAATTTCCACCAAAATAGATATGTAGGTTTTTTAGAATATTTAATGATGAATGGCTATGTTCAGGAACTTGATTTCTTTGATAAAACTGTTTATGGAGATGAGATTAATCATACCTCTGAGACAGAAGAAGAATTAAGAGATGAAACTAATCCAAATGAGTATGAAGAAAATCGTAATAAGATAAAATATATGGAAAGAACTGAAGATCTTAAAGAAATTACAACTGATGAGGAAGAATTTAGAAAGTGGGAAGGAATTGATGAAGATTGGCAGGAATTCAATAGAAAGAATAATGAAAAGGAAGATTAATGAGCATTGAAAAGCCTAAAAACAAACCACAACAAATCAAGATAGAATTCAATGAGGATAATACAAATATAGAATATAGTAACTTTGTAGTTGTCACTCACTCTGCTGCAGAATTTGTTTTAGACTTTATTAGGGTTCTTCCAGGGATGGCAAAGGCAAGAGTGAAATCTAGAGTAATTATGTCTCCAATGCATGTAAAAACACTAATGTTTGCATTACAGGATAATATTAAAAAGTATGAGGATAAATTTGGCGAGATTAAGGTTATAAAAAAAGAAGGCCCAAATGAGCCTCAATTTAATTTACCTGATGATATGTTGCCAAACTAAAATTTTGTTGTTAGTCTCATAATAACCTGTCTTCCCATTTTTGCACCACCAATTAACTCTCTGTGTCTATCATCAAGTATATTCATTGCAGTTATTCCAAATTTGAGATTTTCAGTTATTTCATAATTGTAATGTAGGTCGATGATATCGTATGGACCTATGGTTCCAGCCCAGGTTCCATCAGCCCAATCATATTTATCTACATGTCTTAGTTTAAATAAAAATGTTCCAAAGTTCTTGCTATTATAGCTAGCTGCAATATTGAATTTAAATTTTGGTGAGTTTATGGGATCAAATCTTTTAGTTAACTCATTATAATAATCTGTAGAATTAAATATTGTAAAGTTAATATCAGCTGTAAATCTTTCAGAAAAGAACTGTGTATAGCCAACATCTAATCCAGAATGATATACTTCTCCATAGTTAAGGCTACTTAGAGTAATAATTGGTAGTTTGTCAGGGAAGCCAAGCTTTCCTGTATCTTCATCAATAATTTCACCTTCATAGTATCCACCAATTAAAGTAGAGTACTCATCAATACCTACATCAACCCATCTACCATTAATATTATCATATGCGCCTAAATAGGATAAGGGGCTATTTTCAACTTCACCTCCAATGACATTATCCCAGATTTGATCAGGCTGTACGATGGTATAGATAAAACCACCGTTTGGTAAATCACAATTATTTCCATTTTCATCACAAAGTATATCAATATATCCCCATTCTCCAGGATCTTGGAAATTACCATCACCATCTTTATCGTCTTCCCAGCCAAATAATACCGACCAGTCTTGTGGCGCTGAACCTGATACCATTGCATCTAGATGGTCGTAGTCAAGATAGTATGTACCATTTGCTTGATTAAGACCACAGGGATACGTTAATCCATTTGTACATTCTATATCATCTTGACTTACATAATATCCATCCATTCCGACTCTTTCCATATAGTCAAATCCTGACCAATCCATATCGTTATCCATTCCATCCCATGCTGTTCCATATGGAGCATAAGTTCCATCTAGACTCGAGGATACTAGCCCTATTACTTGATCAGTGTACCTATCCTTGACTAATGGAGTTATGAAAGTCGCAGGACTAAAGAAATCATTATATTTTGTAAAATATATTTCTGCAGACATTTGAGCTTTAATTTTTGGGATGAAAGTGCTTATTCCAAATTCTAAAGTTCTCATGCTTTCTGATGTTAAAGGATCTACATCAGAAAGGTTAACAGATTCTTGAGGAGTATAGTTTACACCATCATCATATGCAGAAGGAATGAAAATTATATGATTTAGAGTATCTAATGGTATGTAATCTCCTGGATAATCACCATCGCCTGTATTAAAAAATAATGGAGCTCCTTGGACTCTATTGATATATGGATCACATGGGTTATTTGGATCAAAAACACAATCATTTAGTCCACTTGAGCCAAGCTTTATAGTGTTACCAGTATAATTACCTTCATTATCTATTTCATAAAAAAACGGATCATTAAGATTTACTGGGAAGCCCCATTCACCATATTCATTAAAATTATCTGCTCTAGCATAGGGAGTTCCATCTCTATTTCCTTTAAGAATCATTGTGAAATTTTCACCCCATCTACCAAAGATTAGGTTCGTATATAATGCATTAATTGTTGGTGTATTATACGCTTTTCCATAGCTCATTCTAAATGTTGTAAATTCATTAACTACACCTTCAAACATTGGATTATATGTCAATCCTGCCTTAGGACCAAATAAAAGGCCTTCTTCTTTTAGCTGATCATGGTAGTCAAGCCTTGCAGAGGCAATAAATTCCCATCTTCCACTTAATAAACCTGTATATTTTGTTGCTTGAGTTTTTGATTGGAAATAAAAACCTAATTCATGTGATTTTATATCATTTATATATTCATCTTCTTCATCAATACCATAAACGATTTCATCCTCATCTCCATATGATAATCCATCTCCATCATGATCAATTAAATCCCACACATATGATTGACTATCTTCATCATCATCAAAACCATTTGGACCATCATTAAGAACACTTCCATTAGTAAAGGGTAATGTGTTCATGTAATCTAATCCCCATACTATTTCTGTTGAAAATTTTGGTAATAAAAATGAATTTTGAATTTGAAATCCATAATTTTTTGATTCATCTAAAATGATATCACCACGATTGTAACCTCTAGTCTGGCCTGCATCATTTGTATTAATATATGTTTGGAAAAACCAATTTTTGAACCTTGCTCGCAATTGATAATAATTGGTTTCCCATCCATCAGCTAAATATCTACCTACACCTGTCACCTGTTGTGTTTTAGTATATGCATAACCTGTTTGAAAAGATAAGTTTAAATCTTGACTAGGATCGTAATCAACTCTAAGTTCTAGCTTATTATTTACAACTTCAAAGTCTGGATAATCATTGATTCCATCTCCATCAGTATCATAAACAATATCAAGATTAGGATGCCAATCTCCTTGGGTGTAATATCCATTTCCATCACTATCAGTAAATGATTCTCCTTGGTCATATATACCATTATTGTTTGCATCAACAAATGACTCAGGCTTAGTTGCCCATTTCCCATCCGATGTATCATACTGGCCATCGAAGTCGCCTTGATCAAGAGGGACGAAACCATTTCCTTCTCCGTAATCTGGAGCAGAAATCATAAGAGGAGTTTCGTTTCCTTGACTATCTATTTCATACAAATATGTTCCCCATATATCTTTTGCATGCTGCGGAGTATCCTGGTTCGGAGCATCAAAGTCCCAGCAATATCCATCCTGTCCACAATCTAAAGTGATATCATTTTCATCAATTACCCTATTTGGTGGTGGCCATATATCATATGATATATTTCCACTTACTTCAATTTCATTGAAAATAAAATTTTGATTTTGAACATACGAGTGGAAACTAGGATCTGGGTTTTGTTCATAATTAATAAAGATAGATAAGTCAGTTTGACAATTTAAACTAGGATCATAGTATTGACTATTTTCATTACATATACCATAGCAGTTAAGAACATTACCATTCTCATCAACTTCTAATTGAGAAGTGCTAATATCTTGTCCATCTCCATACTGTTGAAAAATCCATCCTTCATTTCCAAAAAAGTCAAGCCCCCAGTATCCTGGATAACAGTCATCTATAACATCTACATATCCACCATCATCTATACCTACAACGTGTTGTAAATATGTAAAATTATCATTAAAAATCCAGCCAGCTTCAGAATCATCAACATGCCAGTCCCCATCATTGTCAAACCATGTATCTCCAGCTTGCCATATGCCATCACCCTCACCTTCATCTGGACCTTCAATAAATATAGCATCTCCATTTAAATCATAAACTGGAATGAAATCACCGGTTGCATTTTCATAGACTGCATAGTGTCCGTCACCCTCTGGATCTAATTCATCATAGTATTTAAAACCATCGAGTCCAAAATCTTCAAATACAGAATTTCCAAAACCATACAATCCAGGCTCACCAACTGATAGAGTACCATCGCCGTGCATATCATAATAATAATCACCAGCAATTCCATCGCCACCAAAATCCCATTCATAAACATCAAATTCCATATTGAAAGTCTCTTCATTATATCTAGATCTTCCTCTTAAATCAGTCTCTCCATCTTCGATGTACCACGGATTTAATGATCCATCAACATAGTATTTATTCATTCTACCATATCTTATGAGTACCTCTTGGTCATCTATTGCATTCGCCCATTGAGATGGTATTTGATTATTGGTATATCTTTCTGTTCCCTCATCAATCATACCATTACCATTATTATCTACTCCATCTACCCATTCATCTTCTTCGCGATCAATATATTCATCTATTTCACCATTATAGTTATCATATGCACCATCAGAGTCCCAATCTTCCCAATCTTCTAAGGCTTCTTCACCAACATCATATTGCCCGGTAGTATATCCACTTCCTTGAAGATCTTGATACCATTCACCTTCATCCCACTGACTATTTCCATTAGTATCAAAAAAAGGCTCAGGTCCTTGATGAATAGAGTCATTATTTGAATCAATAAAATCGAAATAGCCATTATTATTACTATCAGTAAAAGGTTCAGCATTATCTATACCATCAGCTTCCCAGTAATCTTCATCAATAAGTCCATCACCATCATCATCATAACCATTATACCAATCCTCGCCAGCATACCCGTCACCATCTAAATCACCATGATTGGGTTCACCATCACCTAGCATTATATAGTATAAGCCATCAGCTGCATCTGAATTTTCTCCATTCCATCCGTTCAAAGATAGAAAGACATTGCCCTTATTTACCTGAATACCTTGATTAATTGTTTGCACCCATCTGAGTCTACTTTCAGTTGCAGGGCTGAGCCCTCCAGTATGACCAGTTACCGATGCATTATTATCTTTACCATCTATCTGTCTACCAGGAAATCCTACCCATGGGTTTCTGTGTGATTTATATTCCTGTTCTGAGATATAAGGCCATTCATTTGCACTAAAATGAGAACCAGATATTTTAAAACTTAAGTTATTATTAATTTTTTTAGCATATCGAGCATCGAATTTTTTTAGCTTTCTATCATCCATTGTACCTGAAAAACTTGCTGAAAGGCCTTCAGATGTTGCAGGGGGCTTTGATATTATATTAATAACACCACTATGAGCATTAGCACCATATAAAGCTGTTGCTGGACCTAGCACAACTTCAATTTTTTCAATATCACTCTGTGTTGAGGGAACTGTACTAAAATTGACAACTCTTAAAGACGGAACATTTGCAGGTCGCCCATCTGTTAACATAAGAAGTCTTGAGCTGAAGCTACTATTAAATCCTCTGATTGAAAGACTGTAATTATTTACCCCACTAGCAGTAAAATCAACACCTTTCATTCCTTGCAAGAAACCACCAAGATTTGATGTGGCTGCTTGTTCTATATCTTTGGAATCTACTGTTTCAATTGTTGCTGGAGCTTCTGTTTTCTTTTCTTCACGTTCTATGAAAGCAGTGACATTTGTTTCTTCTAGCGCAATCTCACTTTCATTCAGCTCTACTTTATAAACATATTTTTTCTCTTCATTTATAACTATGGATATTTCTTTATTTTTGTATCCAATATACATTATTTTGAGGGTGTAGTCATCAAGAGGGATATTTTCAATAAGATATTCTCCATCTATATCAGTACTGCTTCCATAAGAAGTACCTTCGAGAACTACATTTACTCCAACAAGAGGTTCTTTTGTATTAATATCAGTAACTTTCCCTGCGATTGAAGCATAGGGGTAAAGTAAAGTTAAACTAAGTACAAAATATAAATAGTATATGCTTTTTGTTGTGATCACTCTAAAATCTATTAAACTATTAACATTAAAACATAATAAAAAAAGCCCTACTAACTTTTTCATTAGCAGGGCTTTTCAGTATTAAATAAAGCTTAAAAAATAATTACTTAATAAGCATCACTTTCTGTGAAACAGTAACATCAGCATTGTTAGCTTTAACAATGTACATTCCACTTGAAAGATCACTAGCATTCCAAGTCATATTGTAAACACCAGCATCCATTGGACCATCGTGAATCATATCAACAACTTGACCATTTAAGTTGTATACTAACACTGAAACTTCTCCAGCAGTACCAACATTAATATCAAATGAAGTTGATGGATTGAATGGGTTTGGATATGCATCACCAATTGCAATAGCATTAGGTGTTACTAGATTTGCAGTAATATATCCTTCTGAAGTTGCAGCAATTACTTCTTCAACATTATAGTTACCAGCAGCAGAGAAAATCTCTTCGTTAGGATTCACAACGATTAGAGTTGTTGTGTTACCTTCAGTATGAGATTCAGCTACAAAAGCGTCTTTAGTTAACTCAATGCTAAAGTCACTACCGTGAGATAGTGTGATTTGAACTGCACCAACAACTCCATCAGATGACATCACCATGCCTTCATCATTTTTAGTGAATGATACTGAAGTTGCTTCTTGACCTCTTCCACCCAAGATAGTTTGAACAACTGCTACTACATCAAGAACATCAACGTTACCATCAACGTTAACATCCGCAATACATGCAGCATCACCAAGAATTGATGTACCTAGTACATGACCAACGATTGCAACAACATCAAGAACATCTAGAGAACCTGTTCCGTCGACGTCACCATTCTGATTATCACAGCTTAGCTGTGTCAGTTCACCCATAACAGAAATGGATGAAACCACAGGAATACATGTTGGCTCAAAGTTCATTACTAATCTTCCACCATTTTGACTGAATGGAGTTTCTGCAACACCATCACCATCCTGATCTATATATGTAATACTTGCAGGATCAAGATCAGCACCAGAGTCATCAACCAAGAAGTCTGTGCTTCCAGTTTGCGCATACATAACTGCGTTCCATGTTAAGAAGTTTCCCCATGGAGCAAGAGAAGCATCCATAAGATATGCAGTGTTTGCTTGATCTGTACCAGGATCTGAATCAACTCCACCAGCAGAATAGTCTACACATCCTTCTGGCAGTAATGCTGTTACATCACCGATAATTGGATAGTTAAATCCACAAGCTGGATTTGTAAATGTTGAAAGAAGAGATGGGTAACCAAGAATATTATCGTAGTCAGTACCATCACCATCTTCATCTTCTCCAACAATATCACCTAGACCAGTTTCTGCAACTGGACCATCAATGTAGTGCCACTCAATATGAAGATCTGGAACAATTCCATATGCTTGGTTAGATGGAGCAAATGAAGTTGTAACATCATCTAGCATATATCCAGCTGTTGTGCCTGGGTGAGGCATTCCTGGATAACCATGAACAAGTCCTCCACATTCCATGCCACCACAGTACGCATGATCACCGCCAGTTTGATAAAGGCAGTTTGCATAACATGCAGCAAACTCATCACCATAAAGCTGAAACTCAGAGGTTACAGGTGTTGGTGTTGCTGGGAAAAATGAAAAGAAAGAAGAACCAGATATACTCCATGAACCAGCTGTTTCTCCTACATATGGACTCCAGTTTGGCTGGCCTGTTACCATTGTTTCTTGAATTGTTAAACCTGCATCCAAATTAGAAGTATAAGATAGGTCATCATCTAAAGGCAGAAGCTGAATAGCTGTTACGCAGTCTTCAGTTTCACTAGCCAATACCTGACTGTTGTTTATATATCCTGTTCCATCTTCATTAAACGTTACATAAAGATAATATTGCATTGCATCGATTTCAGCAAGACCAATTGGCCCAACAATATTTTCAGCGAAGTTGTAACCTACTGGAATATTTGAAAGTTCTTGAGTTACACCTAATCCATACACATCAGAAATAGTTATTGAGCTTGAACCATCCGCATTACCGCCGTCAAGACCGAAATCATTCATTCTTGTGTAGAATTGATATTCTACTCTCTGTCCTGTCGCACGGTATGTTCCTGTTATATCTTGTGCAACTAGTAGGCCGGCACAAAAAATAAGTGCCATAGTTATAGATTTATTCATTATTTACTCCTCCATGTTATAAAGTGTTAAATCTAAAGTTAGTCGACGCAGTACATCCACAGCAACTAAAGCTAGATAAAATTAATTTTGAGAATCATTCTCAACCAAAACAATCAAAAGCCATTCGCGTTGTGATAAACTAGCGTTTTATAACTTATTTATCAAGAAAAAAATGAGTGATTATACATTTTGTGACTCATATCAACTATTTGTATAATATCGACGGATAGACCATAGAATAAGCATGAAGCCAGTCAGTTTTAAGAGTATTGAAATTAACCAGTCTGGTTGATCTCTCAATATAGGTACAAGATTAATTAAGTTATTTGCAAACTCATACATAAAACTACACTACATATTTTTCCATGAAGGCCCATCACCTCCTTGGGGAGTAGTCCAATCAATAATTTGATACGGATCCATAATATCGCAGGTTTTACAATGGACACAATTAGAAAAATTGATTTGAAGCCGCTCTTCACCATCATCAACAATTTCGTATACATTTGCAGGGCAGAAGCTCTGGCAAGGATTTCCATATTCTTCCTTGCATTTGTCAATGCAAATAGATGGGTCAACAACATGAAGATGTGCAACCTGATCTTCATCGTGCGATGTAGCAGAGTAATACACATCTGTAAGTTTATCTAAAATGTACTTACCGTCATAATCAATATTATTATATTTATCAAATGAAGTGGATGGTTTCTCCATGTGAATATGCCCATCCTCTGATGATAATTTATTATAGACTCCAAATCCGCGACCACCAGTGAATAAGCCAATACCAGCATTAGCCATACCATGTATTAAACCTTTTTCAAAACCTTGATGAAAATTTCTAACCTTATAGAGCTCTTTATAAGCCCAACTTTCTTTAAATAAAGTATCATAGTTCATAAGCTGTTCTTCACTATAATCATTTGCACCTAAAGCAATTTGGGCTGCTTCAGCTGCAAGCATTCCGGACTTCATTGCAAGATGAATTCCTTTTAACCTCTGACCATTAAGGAATCCTGCGCTATCTCCAATTAGCATTGCGCCATCAACATATAGTTTTGGAAGAGAGTATATACCACCTTCAGGAAGAGTTTTGGATCCATAGGCGAGAATCTCAGCACCTTCTAAAATATTTTTAATCCATGGGTGTGATTTTAATAATTGCAGTTCATGGTGTGGATCAACGTGCGGATTTTTATAATCTAGGCCGACAACAATACCTATATCTAGTATGTTGTTTTTCATTGAATACATGAAGCCACCACCAAAAAGTGAATGTCCAAGAGGTTCACCTAAGGTATGTGCTACATATCCTGGGGGAAGCTTTTCTTCAGGTAGTTGCCACAGTTCTTTGACACCAATTGCCCAGTTCTGTGGGTTTTTTCCATCCATGAGATTAAATTTGTTAATCAATTGTTTTGTTAGGCTTCCTCTGGTTCCTTCGCCAAAGAATGTAACTTTTGCGTGGATATCAACGCCTGGCTCAAAGTTTGGTTTTTTTTCACCATTTTTATCAATACCCTGATCTCCAGTTCTAATTCCAATGACAGAATTTTCATTATAAAGTATTTCAGATCCAGGGAAACCAGCGAAGATATCAATTTCAGCTTCTTCACACTTTTGCTCAAGCCATCTTGTAAGTTTTCCAATTGAGGCTATATAGCAACCATGATGGCTCATTGGCTTTGGTATGAACGGTACAGCAAGCTTACTTTTTTTTGTAAGGTAGTACATATATTCTTTTTTAACTTCATGTTCAAATGGGAAATCTTCATTGCTAAGATTTGGAAAAAGCTCATTAAGTGATATTGGATCTACAACAGCACCAGATAGAGAATGTGCTCCCACCTCCGATGCCTTTTCAATAATTGCGATTGATAGATCAGGAAATTTTTCTTTCGTTAAACTTTTTAAGTGTAATGCTCCAGCTAGTGATGCTGGGCCAGCACCAACAAAAAGAAAATCGACTTCTAAGATTTCTCTTTGTTCATTATCCATTAACTTCCTTTATTGCAGATGATAGCTTTGGAATAATTTCCATTATGTCTCCGACTATTCCATAGTCCGCAATTTCAAAAATAGGCGCATTTGCATCTTTATTTATTACCATAATACATCCTGAACCTTTCATGCCAACAGAATGTTGAATTGCGCCAGATATTCCAAGTGCAAAATACAATTTGGGG
>Ga0160422_10001378_pt1 | contig 15238 bp, 14 predicted proteins | sample Fk160mmetaG_FD_108192 | JGI IMG/M metagenome (GOLD analysis project Ga0160422, IMG submission 108192) | Marine microbial communities from the Central Pacific Ocean - Fk160115 60m metaG | ecosystem: Environmental > Aquatic > Marine > Oceanic > Photic zone | place: The Central Pacific Ocean...
AAACTTTTCCCATGGGGCGCTCGCAAACATATCAGCGACTCCGGACATAGGCTATTCCTTCAGTGGATGGAGCGGTTCGGGGATTGACGACAACAAGTCGGCTGCGACCACGGTCCTCATGGATCAAGCCAAGACCGTCAGCGCAACCTTTTCCCTCAATTCCTACTCCTTGTCGGTGCAAACGGGAGTCGGTGGAAGCGTATCCGGAGATGGAAACTTTTCCCATGGGGCGCTCGCAAACATATCAGCGACTCCGGACATAGGCTATTCCTTCAGCGGATGGAGCGGTTCGGGAATTGACGACAACACATCGGCTGCGACCACGGTCCTCATGGATCAAACCAAAACCGTCGGCGCAACCTTTTCCCTGAATTCATATCCATTGTCGGTGCTGGCGGGAGTGGGTGGAAGCGTATCCGGGGATGGAAACTTTTCCCACGGTTCTCTTCCAATCATACGGGCCACCCCCGACGTTGGATACCTTTTCTACGGCTGGTCGGGAGATGGCGTCACCAACCCGCTCGTTTCATCCACCACCGTACTTATGGAACAAGCTCGCTCAGTTTCCGCAACCTTCTTTCAAAAATCATATGCCCTGTCCGTGTTTGCGGGTTCGGGCGGAAGCGCGTCCGGGGATGGAAACTTCAGCCATGGTTCCTTTGCATCCATCGAAGCGGTTGCCGATGAAGGGCATACTTTCACTGGTTGGACGGGTAGCGGAGTGACCGACGGCAATGCCCTCTCCACCACCGTACTGATGGACCAAAACCAATCCGTGACCGCCACCTTTTCCCGCAATGCCTACACTTTAAGGGTTTATCCCGGGCTCGGTGGCAACGCCACCGGAGACGGAAACTTCAGTCACGGTTCCTTCGCATCCATCGAGGCAACACCCGATGAGGGCTATCGGTTCAACGGTTGGAGCGGAATGGGAGTCAGCGAACCCACTGCAGTTGCCACATCCGTCCTCATGAATCAGGATCGCTTGGTCTCAGCGACTTTCGCGCCCTTGCGCCACCTGCTCACTTTGTCCGCTGAGTCAGGCGGTTCCGTTTCCGGAGATGGAAACTTTTCTCATGCATCACTTGCCGCAATCGAAGCGATTCCACATACCGGTTACGTTTTTTCCAAGTGGGAAGGGAGTGGGATTTCAGACCCTCAATCACCCTCCACCTACGTCCTTATGGACCAAAACAGAAGCTTGGTTGCATCCTTTGAGCTTAAGCCCATAGGTACGAATTTGTTGATTTCTCACTCGTCGCCGATCCGGGGAGGAACAACCACGGGAGGAGGCAGTTATCCGGAAGACCAAACCGCGAGCATTACCGCAAGCCCAGCCCTTGGCTACAGGTTCACGGGATGGACGGGCGAAGGCATAGTCGACCCCAACTTAGCCAACACCAGCGTTACTATGTCCGAGGATCGGAACCTTACCGCAAACTTCAGCCTTAACTATTACGATCTCAACCTGTCAGCCACAAACGGAGGTTCGGTTTCCGGAGCAGGAAGGTTCGAGCACGGAACCTCTCAGGCAGTCATCGCCACCCCTCTTCCAGGCTATTCCTTCTCCGGATGGAGCGGTCAGGGCTTGCTGGCCCCATCCGCCTCATCGACCACCGTAAGTATGACGGAAGAACGTAACGTCACGGCAAATTTCACCGTTAATTTCTATGATCTGAACCTTTTTGCCACATCCGGAGGATCCGTTTCAGGAACCGGAAGGTTCGAGCACGGAACCTCTCGGACCGTCAGTGCGACCGCCCTGCCAGGCTATTCGTTCACAGGTTGGAGCGGTGAGGGAATCACGAATGGTTTCTCAACGGCTACCACGGTAATGATGACACAGGACCGAAACCTTACCGCAAGTTTTTCCCTCCAATCCTACGCGCTTGCAATCTCCGAATCGGAGGGCGGCGCGGTGACCGATCAAGCGGGCAGGTATTATCACGGATCTCGCATCAACCTTTTTGCGCGACCCGCCGCAGGCTACGTTTTCGTTCGGTGGCTTGGAGATGGAATCGTCAACCCCACCACCCTTTCCACAGCCGTTGAAATGACAAGGGACCGGAACGTTTCCGCTCAGTTTGCCAGCAAAAGTCATAAACTTGAGGTCTTGAGCGAAGAAGGAGGAACGGTTTCCGGAAACGGGTTCTATGATTACGGCACTCATGCTCCCATTTTGGCCATCCCCCAATCGGGCTACTCCTTTGCAGGATGGAGCGGTTCTGGAATTCTTGATTCCACCGATTCGAATTCCACCGTTCGCATGATTGAGGATAGGCAGGTAACCGCAAAGTTCGAGCTCAAGACACTCGATCTAATCGTCGAACAATCCAATGGAGGAACCGCTTCGGGCTCAGGTCGATTTCCATTTGGAACCGCAGCGGGGATCCGGGCTGACCCGGAACGGGGTTATGCCTTTTCCCATTGGACCGGTGGGGGAATCGAAGACCCTGCCTCCTCCTCGACCACGGTCATAATGAGTGCGTTTCGACAGGTGAAGGCTCACTTCTCGATTACTAAAATCTCCTCCGCGAAGGATTCCGTTTCCCTTGGAGACGATTGGTATTCCCACTGGCTGGGCTCGCTCTTCGAAAGCGATAAGGGTTGGTGCTACCATTTGGGTTTCGGTTGGATCTTCCCGGTTTTCGAAAACGACCAAGAGAGCGCTTGGATTTGGTTGCCCGGGCATGAATGGATTTGGACGGACAAAACAGCGGTAACCGATTCATTCTTTTGGTCTTCCTTGGATCAGGCTTGGCGCTATTACGATTTCAGTATGCCCAACCGGAAGCGATTCTTTCGCTACCTTGAAGAATCTTGGGTGGAAGAATAAATTTCCTACCTCATGGTCTGCCGACCTTCCATTGCGCTTCTTAGCGTCGTCTCGTCGGCATAGGTCAGACCACCCCCACTGGGCAGACCAAAACCGATTCTACTGACCCGAAGAGAACGACCTTCGAGAATTTCCTGCATAATGTAGTAACAGGTCGCCTCACCCTCCATGTCATTGCCAAGAGCCAGGATCACTTCCTCCACCGACCCCTCATCGATTCTACTTCGTAAGGTTTGCAAGTTTAATTGTTCCGGTCCGATTCCACGAATCGGAGACAACTTGCCGTGAAGAACATGGTACTTACCGCGAAAAACACCAGCCTGTTCCATCGCATGCAGGTCCGTAACTCCTTCGACTACGCAAAGACTTTCGTCGTTCCTTTCGTTGGAAAGGCAAATCTTGCACTGCTTCTCTTCGGTTAGGTTTCCACAAGTTGAACAGGCTCCCAACTTTTCGGAAGCACTCGTCAACAAGTCCACTAGGCTTGCGGTTTTTTGAGGTTTTTCGACTAAGATATGGAGGGCAATCTTTTCAGCGGAACGATACCCTAGCCCAGGTAGCGCCTTAAGTGCCTGAACGAGTTGCTCGAAAACCGGGGTCAAGGGAGATTGGAATCAAAAAAGACCTGGCATTTGCATGCCACCCGTCAGTCCACTCATGGCCTCGTCATTCTTCTTCTTGGCCTGTTCCGATGCATCAACGACCGCCTGCAGGATAGCCTCTGCAACGAAGTCAGAGTCTTCCTTGAGAAACTCAGGGTCAAGCTTCAACTCCTTGAATTCGCCTTGACCGGTAATCTTTATGGATACCGCTCCGCCACCACCGGAAACGTCAATGATTTCATTGGAGAGTTCGGCTTGCGCCTCCTCCATCTTTTGCTGCATCTTCTGCGCTTGCTTGAGAAGTTTGCCTACGCCTACCATGATTTGCCGAGGATAAGGAACCGATTCGTTCAGGTCAAAAGGTCCGCATACCCCTCGATGAATGAGGAATAGGTCGGAGACCATTCTAGTTCTTCCATGATCCGATTGGTGGACACCTTTCGATTAGGAGTGTTTTCCTCGTCATCATTGGCAAAAGCGGGAGACTCAAGCGAAAGTTTTCCGGCCAACCACTCCACGATTTGACCACGGGGAGAATGATTCCCGTCAGTCACGTTGTAGATGCGCCCCAAATTGGAATCACCGGACAAGAGGCATGCAAGAATCGCACCTACCCCATCATCCCGATGAATCAAGTTGAGAATGCGGTCCGCGTTACCGTCAAAGGACTGACCATTCCTTACCTTCTCGAGCATCAAATGCCTGCCCGGTCCGTAAATTCCCCCCAAGCGTAAAATAAAGCTTCTTTGTATGGAAGGAGGCGGAGGAAAGCTGATTTGCTCGGCGGCAAGCAAAAGTCCGCCCCGCTCGGAAACGCCGGCGCAGGAAGAGTTCTCATCCACCAACTTACGACCGGTCTGCGGATAAACCGAACAACTGCTCGTAAAGACGTAGGAACCCACTCGACCTTCCTTCAACCAATTCATAGCCGAATTCTGCCCTTCTACGTAGGAAGTCACGTATCCTTCCACTTCGGGAGTGGAAGAGCCTACGCAATTGACCACAAAGTCCTGTTCGGGAGAAAGAGATTGATGCCATGAATCGTCCTCGATGTTCGCCTCAACGACCTGTGTGACTCCCAAATCCCTCAACTTGGAGGCAGTGACGGAATTTCTCGTTAGCGCAGAAACCGTCCATCCCTCGGCCAAGGCACGAGAGGCTAAGGCGGAACCTAAGTATCCGCATCCGAGTATGGTTAAAGAAGCGCTCATTGGGTGCGATTAATCAAGATTTTACGCAAAAAGTCAAGAGTAGGCGCAGACCAATTATTTCATGATTGAGAAAATCGCATATCCTTGTCATGTCCATTTTCATGCACGTCATATTCGTTTGTTGGGGAAACATCTGCAGATCACCCGCCGCAGAAGCGACTTTTCGGAAGTTAGTCAATGAATCCGACATGGCCGAAAATCTGACTTGCGACTCGGTCGGCACCATCAATTCCCATGCCGGGAATCCTCCGGATCCGCGAATGCAACGGGCGGCCAGAGCGCGTGGAATCGAAACCGGGGGTCGTTCCCGAATGGTAACAAAAAGGGATTTCGAAGAGGCGGACTGGCTGTTAACTATGGATGAGTTCAACTTTTCCGAACTGAACCAGTTGTGCCCGGATGATCGATTCCGTTCCAAGATCCGTCCTTTTTGCGATTTTGTATCAAGTTCGGCAAAAGAAGTTCCCGATCCTTACTATGGAGGAGCATCCGGATTTGAGGTTGTGCTGGATCTTTTGGAGGACGGATGCATCGGTCTCCTCAGCGAACTGAGCGGAAACCCTTAGCCTTGCTTGGAAAGTGAATTGACTTGTCTGCTCTCAAAACCTTTTCATCGGTCGCTGAAGCGATTACCCTTTCAACTGAGCAACCCTTCGAACCGAGCGAACAATCCGCGCTTTCAGGAGGGTGCATCAGTCAGGCTCAGGTTCTGACGGCGAAGGATGGACGGAGATTCTTCGTCAAATCCAATAATCTCGGATTCGGTAAATTCTTTGAGGCTGAAGCCGAGGCACTTCGGGAAATTCAAAAATCTTCGACCGTCCAAGTTCCGCAAGTCATTGTTCTGGGATTCTTGAAGGATTCTTCCTTCCTGGTTCTTTCCTACATTGAGGAAGGACGATCAACACAGCAGGGTCAACGGGAATTGGGTCGGCAATTGGCGATGCTTCACAAAAGCAAACAACCTTATTTCGGTTGGTCCATGGACAATTGCATCGGGGCAACCCCCCAACCGAATCCAAGAAGCGAATGCTGGGTTGATTTCTACCGCCACCAGCGCCTTGCCCATCAAATTGACTTAGCCGCATCCAAAGGGGCAACCTTTCGAGGCAGCGAAGACTTGTTGAAACATCTCGAGGCATTCTTCTTCGGATACTCCCCGAAACCCTCTCTCCTGCATGGAGACTTATGGGGCGGAAACGCATCCTACGATTCGGAGGGAAAACCCTTTTTGTTCGATCCCGCAAGCTACTACGGAGACCGCGAAACAGACCTTGCCTTCACCTCTATGTTCGGCGGATTCTCCTCCGCTTTTTACGAAGCATATGAGCGCACTTACCCCATGCACTCCGGATTTAAGACTCGCAAGACGCTATACAATCTTTATCACGAGCTGAATCATTTCAATTTATTCGGCGGTGGTTATGCAAGCTCCGCCCAATCCAGCATTCTTCAACTAACCTCGCAATTGCCTTGAAAAACGATCTTAAGGAAATTCTTCTCGACGAAGCCGTAATCCGCTCGAGAATTCAAGAATTGGGAAAGGAAATCGACGACTTCTTTCAGGAGAAGGAAATTCTTCTCATCACCTTGCTGGACGGTGCGATCGTTTTCACAGCCGATCTAATCCGAAACCTCTCCATCCCCCTTCGACTGGATTGCCTTAGGGTGTCCAGTTATGGGGACTCCACCGATCCCGAAACCGCCCCCCGCATTCTGAGTTCCCTCAAATCCGACGTCAGGGACAGGGAGATTCTGTTGGTTGACGACATTCTGGATACCGGAAACACCATGCAAAAAGTCCACGATGAGGTCATGGCCCGAAAACCCGCTTCAGTTCACTCCTGCGTGTTTCTCGACAAACCGGATCGTCGCGAAAATGACTTCAAGGCCGATTGGGTCGGGTTTTCGATTCCCGACGAATTCGTCGTGGGCTATGGTTTGGACTATGCGGGACGCTACCGCCAACTTCCCTACGTCGGCACTCTCAAACCCGTAATTTACGAAGATTCCTAAGAATTGTTCATGCCCAGTTCCACCAACCCTCTCCGCCGCACTTATGACTGGATGCTCTCCTTGGCCAAGAGGAAATCAGCCACCACTTGGCTCGCCCTACTTTCTTTCGCAGAAGCCAGCTTTTTCCCGATCCCTCCGGACGTATTGCTGATTCCCCTTTGCCTTGGAGCCTTAAAGCGGGCACTCAAGTTCGCTTTGGTTTGTTCCGTCGCTTCGGTCATGGGCGGAATCGCCGGCTATGCAATCGGGGCATTCGGCTGGGAATCCCTGCAAGCCACTTTCTTCCAATACGTACCCGGTTTCACCGAGGAAAAATTCCAACGCCTCACCCAATGGTACGCTGAGTGGGGTTGGCCCCTTGTCTTTCTTGCCGGCTTTTCGCCCATACCGTACAAGATCTTCACCATCGCGAGCGGGGTCTTGAGTATGCCTCTTTTCCCCTTCATCCTCGCATCCGCGGTTAGCCGTTCGGCGCGCTTTTTTCTCGTTGCCATCCTACTTGCCAAGTTTGGCGAACCCATGAAGGATAAGATCGATCGTCATTTCAATCTTCTCGCCCTGCTATTTGGAATTTTACTGATCGGCGGATTCCTCGCCATCAAACTGTTGAGCGGACACTAAGGGCACTGCTAGAGGCCGGTTTGGCCTTTGGCAAAGCAGCTTCGGCATAGCGACACGTACCGCTCGTTTCCGCCAATCTCAATTTGCTCTCCCTCTTTCTCCATCTTTCCGGAAGCATCCACCCGAGCGTTCATGGTAGCCTTTTTACCACAGTGACAAATGGTCTTGATTTCCTTGATTTCATCAGCCCAAGCCATCAGATAGCGGCTTCCCTCAAAGGCTTCCCCGAGAAAATCGGTGCGGATTCCATAGGTCAGAACGGGAATGCCCTCCTCATCCACCAACCTCCCCAATTGAGCCACCTGATCCTTGTTCAGGAACTGGGCTTCGTCAATCAGCAGGCAATCCACCCGACGCACCCCATTCATATCCTTGACCAACTGGTAGAGATCGTCTCCGTGGGCAAAGGTCTCGGCTTTCTCCTCGATTCCGATCCTCGAACGGATTTTCCCCTGTCCATCCCGGTCATCCAATGCGGCAGTGTAGAGAATCGGGCGCATGCCCCGTTCGATGTAGTTATGATTCGCCTGCAATAAGGCCGTCGATTTGCCCGCGTTCATGGAGGAGTAATGAAAGTACAACTTGGCCATCGTCTCTTGACGATCTCCCGAAAAGCTCAGGATTTCAAGCCTCTTCCGAATTCAGTCTTTCCATGTACTCGGAAACGTTACAGGTCAGCATTCGGGTCTTGCTCGGAGAAACCTCCAAAACCTTGGTCACCACTCCGTCCAAAAACGCTCGATCATGACTCACGATGATCGCTGTTCCCTCAAAAAGATTAAGGGCTTCCTGCAAAACCTCTTTGCTTCGGATGTCCAAGTGATTGGTCGGTTCGTCCATGATCAGAAAGTTGCATGGCTTCATCAGAAGCTTAGCCAACGCGACCCGGTTGCGCTCCCCTCCGGAAAGAACCGAAGTCTTCTTGAAAACGTCATTCCCACTGAAAAGCAACGCTCCCAACGCTCCCCGAGGATTGGCATCGGGGTTGCCGTGAAGGGACGACTCCACTTCCTGAAGAACGTCGTTCTGCGGATTTAACTCTTCCGCCTGATGTTGGGCGAAGTACCCGATGACCGTATTCACTCCCACGTCACGGATTCCATCCTGAAAAGGCTCCACTCCCGCCAGAATTCGCACCAGGGTTGACTTGCCCGCTCCGTTCACACCAACCACTGCAATCCTGTCTCCCTTTTCGACTCTCAGATCCAAGCCATCGAAAACCTCAAGCTGGTCATACGATTTGCTCAGACCGGTCAACTCCACTACCTTGTGACTGGCGGGCGGTGAAGGAGGGAAGCGAAAGTAAATTTTCTTCTCTTCCGCCTCCGGCTTGATGATTTCCATTTTCTCCAAAGCCTTGATGCGACTCTGCACCATAGCCGCCTTCTTGACGTTGGAACGAAACCGGTTGATGAATTCCTTTTCCTTTTGGATTTCTTTCTTCTGGTTGACGAACGCCTTTCGCTGACGTTCGATTCGGGCGGCGCTTTCCTTGAGGTAAAAGGTATAATTTCCCTTGTAACTGTTCAACCGACCCATTTTCAATTCGATGGTTCGCTCGGTCACGGATTCAAGAAATGCCCTGTCATGAGAAATCAGGAGAATCGCCCCCTGATAGTTCCTGAGGTAATGTTCCAACCAGTGTTGAGAGACCACGTCCAGGTGATTGGTCGGTTCGTCCAAAATCAGAAGCGATGGCGCCTGCAAAAGCAATTTCCCCAATGCGATGCGCATTTGCCATCCTCCTGAAAACTCCTCCACTTGCCGGTCCATATCAGCCAAGGAGAAACCCATACCCATCATTACCTTTTCAATGCGAGAGTTCATTTTTTCGGGCTCGAAGGAAGCCAATTGCTCTTCCCAAGCTCCCATCAAATCAATCAGATCATAGAATTCTTCGGTATCCGGTTCCATTTCCCCAAGACGGATTTCCGCCTCATCCAACTTTTCCTTCAGACCCACCGCCCCGGCAAATGCCTGCCCCGCTTCCTCCCGAAGCGAATGACCGCTCACCGAAATTCCATCTTGAGGCAAATAGCCCACCGTTGCATAGTCGGGTTTTTCAATCATGCCCGAATCCGGCTCGACTTCCTCCATCAGCATCCTCAGTAAAGTGGTTTTACCGGATCCGTTCGAACCGACTAAGGCAATACGGTCTCTCGGGGCAATGGTTTCCGAAATTTCCTCAAACACTTTCTTGTGTCCGAAGGCCAAATTCACTTCCTTTATGAAAATCATCAGCGGCACAAAATACAGGGTTTTAACTATGGGGGCAATGAGATTACCCAAAGCCTTCGCATGAACCCGTGAACGGTCAGACTCTCCAGCTTTTCTTTTCGATCGCCCTCTTGGCTTTTCTGGCGATCGTCGGTTGCGCCGTTCCGGATCTTGGTGACTCCGAAACCTTGGAGGAAGCCATACGAAAGGCAATTCCCATCGACTCGCTTGATCGCAAGCTCATGCACGAACTGATTGTTCTCTACGTTGATCAGGAGGAAGAACCTTACACTGGTTGGGTTCGGGAGGATCACCCCAACAAAACTCTCAAGACACTCGGTTTTCTCAAAAAGGGTCAAAAGTTCGGCCTCTGGCTTCACTGGCACGAGAACCAAACGATGCGTCTTGCCAGCGAATGGCATCAGGATCGCCTTCAGGGGAGCTACAAGGAATGGTACGACAACAACCGCGCTAAAGTCGTTGGACAAACCTTCGATGGCGAAGTGAACGGAGAATGGAAGGGATATTACAGGAATGGATCAATCAACAGTCATTCCCACACTCAAATGGGCAAACTCGAATGGATGAAAGTATGGACGCCGGACGGATCTCCATGCCCATTGAGCAAAGTCGAAAACGGAAACGGCGCTTATTGGGAATACGATGAAGACGGCAGCCGGATTCTTCGGAGAGTCTTTTCTCAGGGCGTGGAAAGGAAAGCGCAGGCACAATCAGGGAAGTAGGTCGGGAAGCTCTCGAGTCACCTCCAAGCCCTCCTCGTAACGCAAACTTGGCATTGGGGTACCGGTCTTGTCGAAGAAACGCCACTCTCCGTGCTGTTTGCCCAAAAGGTATTGCCCCACGATTCGCGGAGTTCCATCCTCATACCATTCCTCGTAGGAACCGTTCCAACGATCATTCTCCATCGTTCCCCGAATCTTGCGTTGGCCGTTCGGAAACCAACTTTGAAAAAGGCCATTCTTCATCCCTTCCGCATACACCGCTTCTTGCTTGAGCTGCCCGTCTTCGTAAAACTTTCTTTTTGGTTGTTCTTCCTGGGCGGATTCGCTCCGGGAGGACAAAACGCCGGGAGTTGCATCCTTTGGATTTACGCCTAGCCGGGACTCTTCGGGGACGGAAAGAGCTCCATCTGGTTCGGTTTGAGCGTCCACATCATCCAAGATCTTCTCGGGAGTTTCGCTCGAACAAGCGAAGCACCAAAAAAAGATTATTGGAATAGCCCATACCCTAACCATATTCGCATAACTAATCGCCCATCTCCACGGGTCAAGCACGCGAATCCGATTTGGAAAAACTTTTTTCACGGTCACTCTTTGGCTTGCCTAGTCCAAGAGTCAGGCTTCAGATGTCCTGCTTATGAAAAACTCGCTTCGCTCCTTCCTTCTTTGCTCTCTCCTGCTGCCCTTTTACGGAAGAGCCGAGTTCGATGCTTGGCCCCAATGGCGGGGCGCCGAGAGAAACGGACAGGGTCTCGCCACATTCCAAGGCAAGCTCGATTGGAGTGAGAACGAACCGAGTCTCCTTTGGGACAGTCCGGAGTTGCCGAGTCAGGATGACGGTGGTTTCGGAAGTCCGGTTTCAGACGGTCGCAGGGTTTACCTTTCCATCGTCTGGCATCGCGACGTTCCAACGGAAGAACGAACCGTGACCAGCCTCGTTCTGCGAAAACTCGGAGCCCGCAAGGTCAACCTCCCCGAGCGTCTGGTCCAATTGGCCGAAACTGATCGGATGAACCTCAGTCCCCGTCTACGGGGAAGCAAATTGGAGGAATGGATTGAGCAATGGCTGGATCGAAACCTAGACCAAAAGCAACTTATGACTCAGGGAAGCCTACTGGCTTCACGCTTCAAGCAGGGCAAGCTTGCCATGCCACTCGAGGCCATCGATCGGCTCTTTGCCATCAAGGATCAAGTTTTTGCCGACCAACGAGCTCTCGACGAGTGGATTGGCAAACAGGGTTTCTCTCCTGAACTTGCTGAGAAAATCAGCCAAGGCGTGCCCCCCACCAAACGAGCCGCCGATGACGTGGTCGTGGCTCTGGATCTCCGCAATGGAACCCTCGCATGGAAAACCACCCTCTCCGGACTTCCCACCGGTCGAACCTCCTCTTCCACTCCCTGCCTCGCAAACGAGAGGATTTTTGCCATTGGTGGAAAAAGAATCTTTTGCCTTGATACGAAGACGGGAAAACTCATTTGGGAAACCGGGATCCATCAAAAGGGAGTGGCCAGCTCCCCTCTTTATTACGATGGGAAGATTTTTGCCTTAATCGGAAGTTTGCGAGCCTACGACGCGAAGTCCGGAGTCTTGCTCTGGGACAACAAGCAGGTCAGCGGAAACACCGCTTCCCCCGTACTTTGGAAAACCGGCAATTCCACCCTGATCGTTTGTAACTCCAATAAAACCGTGGTTGGGGTGAATCCCCAAAGCGGAGTAACCCAATGGCAAGGACCCGGTGGAGGAAGCTCCACTCCGGTCACTCACGGTGACCGTCTGATCGTCCACGGCAAACCGGAAGAAGTCGGAGTCATCGCCTACCAAGCCAAGCAAAATGAAATCAATGAGATTTGGCGTTTCCCCAAGCTCACCAGACGAGCCGACTCAAGCCCGCTTGTCCACGATGGCAAAGTCTTCCTCATGGGCGCGGGAATGCGGCTTTGCCTGGACTTGGAATCAGGAGAGGTCTTGCGTAAATTCCCCGCAAAACACGACATATCCTCCCCAGTTCTGATCAATGGGCAGATCCTCTCCTACGAAATCAATGGTTCCTTCCTTCAACTTTTGGATGCCCAACCGGATCGCTTGAACGAGGGACAGAAATTCAAGATCGGCGCCCTCAAATGCACCTCTCCCAGTCTGCTGGGTTCTCACCTGATCATCCGGCGCCCCAAGGGCCTGTCCTGCTTTGCCCTACGCGGACCTTCCCCTCAATAATTACGTGGGATTATTGATGCTCACCTTCAGCCAAAGACTTCCGGAAATCAAGCAGTGTGTGGTTTTCGCATTCGCCTGCTTGCTCTCTTTCGCTTTTGTCCAATCTCAAATTCTTGGCTTGGATGCCTCCGAGAAAAAACCGGCAGGTCCTCCAATCGAAGCTCCCCAGGATCGGAAACAATGGGAAACTTGGAAAGAAACTTGGATGGGCTCGCTTCGCAAAAATTGCTTTAACGCTTGGCCCCGGAAATCCGCGCCGCTTAATGCCAAGGAGAGATTTTCCGCTCAAAGCAAGGGCGTCAGCCTTCGAGCGATTGATTTTGATGGTCCCGCCGGCCGACGAACACTGTACGTCTCTCATTACCCGGGTCTCGAGGAACCTGATTTGGTGGTACTGACCACCTTGGGGAATGAAGGATGGAAGGATTTTTTGGCCGCCATGCGGCCCGGGTTTGAAAAGGAACTTGGGTTTGTGGATTTGCCCGCGCCCAACCTCAAATCCTTTAAGCAACACCAAGGCATGTATCGATCCTTCAAGTGGGCCATGGCTTACCTAGCCCCCAGTGGCATCGGCCCGGAGTCCCCGTCAACCGAGGACGCGGAAGAGGAATCTTCCTTGGATGCGATTCGGGTGCTGGAGTTACGCAAAGCCATTCAAACCCTGCGTTCGGCCGGGGGAATGCCCAAGGTGCCGATGTGGTTGCAGGGACACGGCGACATGGCTGGGGTAACTCTTTACGCGGGACTCTTCGAACCGGATATTGCGAGGTTCGATCTGCACGACCTACCCAAAAGCCACAACCAAAGCTCTTTTTTGAAAAATGCCCTAACCATCTTGGATTTTCCTCAAACCGTAGCCCTTGCCTTGGAGAATTCCCAGGTTATCCTGTACCAGGACAATGAGAAGGGATGGGATTACCCGGCATCCGCCGCGAAGCGACTCCAGTGGAACAACAGGCTTCAAATTCGCACTCCGCCGCCACCGAAGTGAAAATTTCTCCGTTAGGACAATTCACTTAAGCTAATCGGCGCAAGGAGCTTTGATTCCGAACTCGAATTACGATGATTAGGGGGGCTTTCATAAGCTATTCTCATCAGTCTTAGCGCTTTGCATTCATAAGCATATCCCCATGCTTTGTTGGTTTGCAAAAGAAAGAAAGGTCGATACCGATTGATCCGTTCTTTTTTTGAAAACGGCCAAATTACTTAACTGATGATCTTTGCTCTTACGACTCCAACGCCGAAGCCCAAGCTTGGAGGGATTGTGGAGATTGGGGATTGAAGAGGAATAAGAGAAAGCAATACCGGCAAAAACAGGAACTCTCCACGGAAGTACATCCTGTTCAAAAACCCATTGTAGTCGACCCCAAGGTTCATTCGGAACCCATCGACTACCCGCATCGGAGATACTTTACTCACCCTTTGTCCAAATACGGATATTCGCTCTTTGCCCTTATCATTTTCTTATGCGGTGTCTATGGAGGAGCCAAGTTTCTTCAAAAGGATAACTTCACGACCGACGTGAACTTACCCTTTGCTGACAAAAGCACTCGAAAACCCTTAAGTGTTTCCCAACCGGAAGACTTCTTCCCAGTCGCCGAATTTCGCAAACAAGCTGCGATCCTCATCGGTTGCCATAATCAAATCCACTTGATTCCTGAATTTTTCGGAGAAATTGCCAACGCGGTTGCCCGGAAAGTTCCGCTCTTTGGAGTAGTCTCAACGGAAGCCCAAGCGTTGCAGGGGGTTAGAATGATCGATGAACTTGGCCTTCCCCCGGACTCCATGCGCTTTCTGGTCATCCCATCCGATTCGATCTGGATTCGAGACTACGCCCCTTTCATCGTTCGCTACGATCAAGAGAAAGCAGCTATGGTCGATGCAAGTTACCGCTCAAAGAACGCTCCCATAAAACGCCTGAAAGATGAATTCATGTGCTTCGAGCTTTCTCGACTTTTGGAACTACCGGTGCGTTCGATCCCTCTTCTGCTGGAAGGCGGTAATTTCATCAGCAACGGAACGGGTTTGTTGCTTACTTCCTCCAAAACCATTCTCATGAACGAACAAGGTGGATTTTCTCACAATCAACTGATCAGCATGTTCAACGAATTTCTCGGAGTGAACGGCGTTTATGCGGTCAATCCCCTGATTGACGAACCCAATGGGCACCTCGATATGTTTATGACCATGCTCGACAAGAACCTGGCCGTGGTCGCTGAAATGGATCCCTCCATTGACTCGGAGAACAGCAACCTGCTCAATGAAGCGGCGGACATCATTTCGTCCATTACAACTCCTTCGGGCCCCATAGAGGTCAGACGCATACCGATGCCCGCCCCAACAACCCAAAAGGCATGGGGCGATTGGCGCTCGTACACAAACGTCATCATGGCCAATGGGGTGTTGCTGATGCCATCCTACAGTGACGTTGACCCTGCTCTTGAAAACCAAGCAGAGCAAGTGTATCGCTCGGCCTTACCGCCCGACTGGGAGATCAAGCGGATCAATTGCGATCCCTTGGCGGGCTTTCGTGGACAACTTCATTGCCTGAGTTACAACATCCCGAATTACGTTTCCATCGACCGGCTGATTCAAGAAGCCTATCCGAAGTAGTCCTAACCTAATATCGCGTCCAACTCGAATTCCTTTACGAGGAATGCCCGAGGAGGGACTTGAACCCTCACTTCCAATGGAAAACGGATTTTAAGTCCGCAGCGTCTACCAATTCCGCCACTCGGGCATGAGCGATTCTTCAACATAGCGACTGATTGATTCGAATC
>Ga0160422_10001379_pt1 | contig 15237 bp, 14 predicted proteins | sample Fk160mmetaG_FD_108192 | JGI IMG/M metagenome (GOLD analysis project Ga0160422, IMG submission 108192) | Marine microbial communities from the Central Pacific Ocean - Fk160115 60m metaG | ecosystem: Environmental > Aquatic > Marine > Oceanic > Photic zone | place: The Central Pacific Ocean...
CGGAGAGGTCAAAAAGGCGGACTTCCATCCCGGCCATGGCACAAACTTGGGCAATTCCATGCCCCATGGTTCCTGCGCCCACAATGGCGACATTGGGAAAGGTGTTGTCAGGCATCAATGGCCTCCACAAGAGTGCTTACGCCTTGTCCCACCCCAACACACAGTGTCGCCAAGCCACGGCGGGCCCCCCGCGCATGCATGGCATGGATCAGCGTGGTGAGAATGCGTGCGCCGGAACAGCCCAACGGATGTCCAAGTGCGATCGCGCCTCCGTTTACGTTAACTTTGGACTCATCGAGGCCCAGCTCCCGAATGACACCGAGCGACTGGGCGGAAAATGCTTCGTTGAGTTCGATGAGATCGATCTCCGCCAACGACCATCCAGCGAGCGACAACGCTTTCTGCGTGGCGGGCACGGGACCGAGCCCCATCACGGTTGGGTCAACACCCGCAGCAGCACAGGCCACGATGCGAGCCACTGGCTTCAGACCGAGCGATCGGGCTCGCTCAGCCGACGCAATGATCATTGCACTGGCACCGTCGTTGAGCGTTGAGGAATTTCCAGCCGTGACCGATCCGCCCGAACGAAAGGCTGCTCGAAGGGTCGCCAACTTCTCCAAGCTGGTCTCGGCTCTGGGCCCCTCATCCCGATCAATTACTACGGTGTCTCGCCGGCCCTTGGGGGCCGTGATGGGAATGATCTCCGCGTCGAAGGACCCATCCGCTTGAGCCGCGACAGCCTTTTGGTGCGACTGCAGAGCAAAGGCGTCTTGGTCCGCCCGACTGATGCCCATTCGGTCGACAATGTTCTCAGCAGTACAGCCCATCGCCTCCAAGGGAAACATGGCCTCCATTGCCGGGTTCGGGTACCGCCATCCGAGGCATGTGTCCCAGATTGTCGCATTGCCAGCCTTGGGCAGGTTGGGTCCTCGCGGCATCGAATAGGGTGCGCGTGACATGGTCTCCACCCCACCGGCGAGAAACACGTCTCCGTCTCCACAGCGCGCCGCCCGGAACGCTTGATTCACAGCCTCCAAGCCACTTGCGCACAGCCGATTCACCGTGACGCCGGGCACCGAGTGGGGCAGACCGGCGAGAACCGCCGCCATCCGAGCCACATTGCGATTGTCTTCACCGGCTTGGTTAGCACAGCCCATGAACACATCATCGATCAAGGACGGATCAAGACCAGACTGACGGACGACCTCTTCGATGGTGCGGGCGAGGAGATCGTCGGGGCGAACCGTACTCAGTCCCCCCATGAACCGGCCAATTGCCGTTCGGCGGGGGGTACAAATCACAACGTCGCGCATGGTGCACAGCCTCTAATAGAAGACGGGAGCCGGGCCGGGGTTATCCCGGCCTCCAATTGAGTCCAGCACGGAGATGGCTGCCTTTGCGGCTTCCTTGATGTCCTCTTCGCCACCGCCCAAGTAGACCCGGCCGAACGCGCCGACGGCACGAAACTCGAGCACTTCGATGTTCGCCGCCTTTTCAGCCTCATTGGTGGCAATCAGCGCATAGCCTGCGGGGTGTGTCTCCAGGACGTAGAGTGTCTCGCCCTCATTGAGGAAGTTCCCATGCCGCATCCGGTTGGTAATCTGGGCATGGTACCCGGTTGTTCCGTTGATGGTCTGCCCACTGACCACTCGAGGCTTCAGGCGATCTTCCAGCTTCAGGTCGAGCGCCGAAAGAATCTCTTCACCCGCCGCGCGAACTTGGCCTTGGTCGTAGTGATGCAATTCCAGACAGCCAAACCGTCGCTCAACAACCTGCATTCCCGGTGTGCAACTGGTCCGCTTCAGGGCGATGTCCGTGACAACGTTGACGTCCATGCCAGGCGAGACTTCGATGAACAGCGATGCTTGGGACTCCAGGGGGTGGTACCCTTGGCTGATGGTTGCGAGGAACCCCGCCGTCTGCGGCTGGAGAATATCAACGTAAGTAAAACAGCGAAGATCGATGGACATTTGTACCCTCTGCGGTTGTGTAACCGCAGAGAAGACACCGATCGACCGCCAACCCGGTTAAAGCTCGCCTCGGCCTCTTACCCCCTCTGGATGGATCCATGTACAACCTGTTGATTGCTCTCGGAATCGCCTCAGCCTTTTTCGCCCTCGGTATGGTTGTCGCAGGCACGCTCGTCGCCGGCTTTGTGCCTGGTCTTCTGGCATTGATAATCGCGTACTTCATGCTTGCCCGCCGAAGTGGAAAAGCCTTCCAAGTCATCGCTGAGCGGGCCGCAGCCGAGTTTCAACAGGGACGGTTTGAGCCGGGCATGAAGCTGATGGAGTCGGCCCTCGGCATGGCCCGATGGCAGTTCGGGATCGCCGGGCAAGTGCACGGTCAAATGGGCATGCTGATGTACATGCAGCGGAAGTGGGCTCCCGCCCGAAAGCACCTCGAGAAGTCATGGAAGCGAGACTGGCGTTCTCGCTCCATGCTTGCCGCGCTCGACCACCGGGAAGGCGACAAGTCCGCCGCCCTCAACCGCATGTCGGAGTTGGTCAGCCACGGTGGAAAGGACCCCATATTCTGGGCGCTGTACGCATACATTGCCGTCGAGGCAAAGCAGCGTGATGTCGCGCTGACGGTGATCAATGACGGCCTCAAAAAGTGCAAAGACTCGCCGGGTCTGAAGGAACTCCAGCAGTCCATCGCCAACAAAAAGAAGCTGAAGATGAAGGCCTTCGCCCCCACTTGGTACCAGTACTTCCCGGAGCAAATGCCCCGATCCATGATGACCCAATACGCTCAGCAGCAGGGCGGTATGCGCTACCCGCAACCGCGGCGGTAGACTCGGTCAGGAGTTGTACCAGGGCGGCTTGACGAGCTGCTGGTAGTGCTCCACCTTGAACGGATTGAGGCGCTGTTTGGTGACCTCGAAGGCCATCTTTGCGCTGACCATCGCAAACCAGATGTACATGTCCCGTTTGTAGCTCTCCCGGCTGAATAGACCCTTGAGCATCCACTTTGGATTCACGAACTGCTTATTCATTTGGTGCAGTTCGTAGGCGATTTCTTCCCGGTTCAGGTAGTCCGAATCCAGTACAGGACTCATCCAATCAAAGTTATCGAAGTCTTCTTCGGTGATGTGACCGTTGGCTATCGCGTCATCGTAGATGGGCGTGCCGGGCACAGGCGTGATCGGGTGAAAGGCGGGGAAGTCCACATCGATCTTCTTGGCCATCTCCACTTGGCGCTGCAGCGTCTTCCGGTCTTCATCTTTGACGCCCACAATGAAGGTGGCTTGGATGAACACCTCTGGGTATTTTTCTTTGAATATTTGAATGGCCTGCTCGGCAATTCCACCGGTGTAAAAGCGCTTGTCGAGGCCCTTTAAGGTGTCGTCTTCGGCTCGCTCGACCCCAATGAGAATGTGCCGCAGGCCAGCCCGAACTTGCTTTTCGAGGATTCCCTTCTTTTCATCGCGAACCACACAGTCGGCCCGCATGAAGGTCATCCACTTGGTCTTCATTCCCGACTCGATCATTCGGTCGGAGAACTCTTCGTTGAACCGCGGGTCAATGTTCCAACTTTCGTCGACCCACACAAAGCCTCGCTTTCCATAGCGATAGTACAGAAGCTCCATTTCTTCCATGACTCGGTCCACCGACTTGGTCCGCCAACGGGGCGACAGCACGGTGTTGCCGTCCGCATCGATCTTCCGATCCGCCATGGTGGTCCACCAAGCGCAGAAGCTGCATTTGCTGGTGCACCCACGGGAGTGGTGCATCGTGGCACCGGAGGGCGAAAACAAGTACCGGGATCGACCATACAGGTGCATCGGCAACAGGTCATAGGCGGGCAGCGGCAAGCTATCGAGGTCTTTGATTAACTTTCGAGGACCGGTGGTAACGACCTCATCGCCCGCCCCGTAGGCGATGCCATCGACCTTGGATAAATCCGGATCAGACTCCGCAAAGGCGTCGATCAACTCCTTGAAGGTGATCTCGCCTTCTCCAATGCAGATCGCATCAATGTCGGATCGAAGGGCATAGCGATGAGCCATGTTGGAGAAGTGGCCCCCGCCCGCCACAGTCTTCGCCTCTGGGGCAGCAGACTTGACCATCTCGAAGAACCGAAGGGCCTCATTGGTGTACAGCGCATGGTTTTCACCGCAGCCGACGACATGAGGCTTGAACGCCTTGATCTCCTCGTACAGCGACCGCCACCCCATGCGAAGGGGCAGGCAATCGATCGCGCGGACCTCATGGCCCTCGGCCCTCGCGACAGCCGCAAGCGCAGGGAGTGCCTGCTGCACGAGGTAGTTGTCGCCCTCGGATACGTAGGGCCAGTATCCGCGGGGAGGATGGACGAGAAGAATCCGCATACGTAACCCCTACCCGCGTGGCCGCGCTGTCGCCATCCAGGCGCGGTTCAACGGGGCAGTCACAGGGTGGCTTCGCAGCCGTTGCTCCATCGCTCGGATCTCTTCCAACGACATGTCTCCCGCCGCAGCCTCGAACGGACCGCTCAGCACATAGTGACTCGGGCGAACATCCACGACATCCATCGATCGAAGAGCATGCCGCAGCGACTCCTCCGTGTAGGTCTGCACCCATCGATCGCCATCAACATGCACGACTCCGTCGCCAAGAAGTGCGGGCAAGGAGCCTTCCGCCACATCCGGCCCCATGGCCCAACCGTAGCGTGCCTCCACGCTGCACAGCAGCAGGCCATCGGGCTTCAGGACCCGACCAATTGCAGCCACAACAGCCTCGGGATCCGGCACATAGCAGAGCACCTCTGCGGCGATCACAACATCAACGGGGGCCACATCCGGCAACCGGTCGCCGGTGGTCCAGTGCACGTCGAACCGTCCATCGCGGCCTCCCGCATGGCGAACAGCCGCCCACAGACTTCGGAGGTCCGGATCGACCAAGTGAACATCACACCCTTGATCAAGGCACCACTGGCTGAACCGACCGATCCCACCGCCCACATCGAGAACCCGCGAACCCGGGGCGATGAGCGGCGCCCAATGATCCAAGTACAAGGAGCGCTCCAACAGTTTATCTTCATGCCCGGGGTGCCCCGGCGTGAGGAAGTCCATCCAGTCGGGATGCTCAAACCACCACTTGCGCATGCCCACCAAATTGTCGGTGGCAGGGTCGTTGGCGGCGGCGCCATCGTGCAGGCTGGGCAGATCGGGGTGCCCGGGGACCAGCGTATACCGGCGGTCCGCCCAGTCGATCAGCGAGTTCGCGGGGTACGGACCGTCCCCGTCGAGGTTCGGCAACGGACGACCGTCGAGCGATTCAGCACCGCAAAGTGACACACAAACCCGCAATGCCGCTCGTTAGAGCGACGGCAAGTGGCTGTACGCAAGTGGCTCTATCGAGGGTCTTGCGGTTTCGGCTTTGGCCGAGGAGATGGTCGCCATTTCATTGAATTATTCCCACTGATTAGATCGTTAGAGTGCCCCTATGCGAGACAAATGTCAAGCCTCGGCGGACCGCATCGTCCATGATTCGGGGCGCTCAGCCACTGCGCGCGCGAGGGACACGATCAGGCCATCACCGGGCCATTCCGCAACCAGCCGCCCATTCAATCGCGGACCCAAGAGGGTCAGATTGCCAATCGCATCCAGAATCTTATGACGGACCGGTTCATCGGGGGATCTCAATCCGCCGGGATTGATGGGTCCGTCGTCATCAAAAACAACCGCGTTGTCCAGCGAACCTCCGCGAACCAACCCTAGGCGGTGCATGGCGGGCACCCGCCGGGCCAGCCCGAACGGTCGCGCCCACGCCAGCTCCCGCTTGTACATTCCGTGGCTGTTGGTCACACTGAGCCGCTGCCGACCGATCGATGCATGATCGAACTCGATGGTCAGATCAATTTCGAGTCCATCAGCGGGCTCAAGCCGAGCCCATCGTTTGCCATCCCGCACCTCGACGGTTCGAAGCATCTGAAGGACCCGAGCCGGGGCATCTTGTTCGATCATTCCGACCGAGCCGATGGCATCTGACCACTCCGCTCCGCACCCATCAAGGATCGGCACCTCGCCCCCATCCACCTCGATTCTCAGGTTGTCGATCCCAAGACCATGGATCGCACTCAAGAGGTGCTCGACGGTTTGGACACGCTCCCCCATTGCAGCAAGCGTGGTCGCCATGGGCGTGCGGACCACATGAGCGGGATGGACGGGAATGTAAACTTCGCCCACTGAGATCACGAGCCCTGAATTCGCCCTTGCAGGCCACAGCCGCGTTCGCACCGAGGCACCCGAGTGAAACCCGATGCCCTCGACCTCGACAACACCGCAGAGGGTGCGCTGATTGCTCACTGGCGGGCCGGCTCGGGGAGACCTCCGACCGATTGCCCAACCTTTACATTGTGTTCGGCAAACCACCCTTCCGTCATCTCGAGGGCGTACATCGTAGGATGAACCGACGATACCGGCTCTTCGCTAAGGGGCTTCATGGATGCAATGTGAACGATTCTCCCCGATCGGGAGAGGTACGCAATCGAGAGGGGAAGTGGAGTATTTTTCATCCAAAAGCTCCGAACCGCCTCGTCTGGATACACAAACAGCATTCCGCTGTCCGGAGCCAAACTGAATCGGCCCATCAAGCCCACCGCCCGTTCTTGGGGAGTATCGGCAACCTCGGCCGTCACGGTGGTACCGCCAAGGCTTAGGCTCGCCGGTCCCGACCATGCGAGCATCGTGCTGACGAGCAACGCAATCAAAACAGCTGGCCTTCCAAAGGCGGAAGACCGAGGTGCTTTCGACCCGATTGCGTAAGAATCCGGCCCGCGCGAGTGCGCTGGATGAATCCCCGCATGATCAGGAACGGTTCATAGACATCCTCAATGGTGTCGCCTTCTTCGCCAATGGCGGTGGCCAAGCTGTCGATGCCAACCGGCCCCCCGTCAAACTTGTACGCGATCGTCTCCAGCACTTTTCGATCCATCGAATCGAGCCCTTCTGCATCAATTCCCAAACGCTCGAGGGTCAGCGCGACCACGGCGGGATCGACAACACCGCTGGCCTCAACCTCGGCAAAATCCCGGGTCCTCCTCAGCAATCGATTGGCGACGCGCGGGGTCCCACGCGATCGCCGTGCCAAGGCCGAGGCTGCTTCATCCGTGATCTCGATCCCCATGCGCTCAGCACTCCGGCGCACAATGTCCGCCAACTCAGTGGGTTCGTAGAATTCCATGGATATTTGGATGGGAAAGCGATCGCGCAGCGGGCGTGTCAGCAGACCCGCTCGGGTTGTGGCACCGACCAGCGTAAATCGCGGCAGGTCGATGCTGACGGACTGCGCGCCGGGGCCTTGGCCCAACATCACATCAATGCGGTAGTCCTCGAGCGCCGGGTAGAGGACTTCCTCTACGGCCCGATTCAAGCGATGGATCTCGTCGATGAACAACACTTCACGAGGCCCCAGCGAGTTGAGGATGGCGGCGAGGTCACCCCCGCGCTCGATCACGGGACCCGATGTTGGCCGCACCTCAACCCCCAGCTCTTCGGCAATAATGTGCGCGAGGGATGTCTTTCCGAGCCCGGGCGGTCCTGAAAGCAAGACGTGGTCCATTGCCTCTCCGCGACCCTTGGCGGCTCGAATGTAGACCCGCAAGTTCTCAACAGCGCGTGCTTGCCCCACATACTCATCAAGGTTTCGGGGTCGCAGCGCCGGGTCGGCTTGGACGGCTTCACTGGAGACAGCGACTGGGTCCACAAAGCGGGACAGTCCATCATCAAATGTGTCGTACTCACTCACAGTTCAACCTCACAGGGGCCGGGAGAGAACCCGTAGCGCGGCTTGCAAGCGCGCGCCCACTGGAGCTTCATCCATCGAGGGCACGTCTTCGCTGTTCATCGCTCGGTCAATCTCTGTCTTTCGGTAATCCAGTTGAGCCAAGGCGAGCGGCAGCGGATCGGCGGCTGAAGCTTTCCCGGCCGCGGACGCGGGGGCAGCCGTCTGCGGAATCTTGTTCTTGAGTTCGAGGACGAGGCGCTCCGCTGTCTTCTTTCCCAACCCCTTGAGTTTGGTGAGCTTGCCGACTTCCTCGTTGCTGATGGCGGCATGAAGAGCAGTCCGATCCATCTGCGAAAGAATTCCCAACGCGGTACGAGGACCGACCCCATTCACCTCACGGAGCATCTCGAAGGTGGTCCGGTCTTCGGGGCTGATGAACCCATACAGGGTGATGGCATCCTCTCGAACGGCCGTCGAAATGTGCAAGACAACGTCCTCTCCCGTGGTCAGGTCACGAGCCACCGTCACGGGCATGTTGACCAAGTAGCCAACCCCGTTGACGTCAACGACGGCAGTATCTGTGTCTCGCTGAGCGATGGAACCTCGAAGCAAGGCGATCATCGGCTGGCCCTCCGTTGCAGTGTGGTGCGGCCAAATGGGTGATGCATCATGTGGGTAATCGCAATGGCCGCAGCGTCTGAGGCGTCCGATGCAAGGGCGTGATCGGCGCCGATCAGACGGGCCACAATTCGCGCGACACTTGCTTTGTCGGCTCGGCCATGGCCCCCCACGGTCTTCTTCACAGTCATCGCGTTGTACTCGTGGACTGAAAGGTTGTGCTGTGCAGCCGCCAGCAGCGCCACCCCGCGAGCCTGTCCGAGCCGCAGGGCACTCTCTGAAGACCGGTGACGAAAGATTGCCTCGATGGCGACACAGTCTGCACTGGACACCGTCAACTGCGCAGCGAGTCCCGCGTGAATCGTGCGCAGGCGATCCGGAATCGGATCCTTCGAGTTGGTTCGGATCACCCCTGCGGTGAGCAGGCGAAACTTACCCCCGGTTCGCTCGACGAGAGCGTACCCTGAGGCGGTGGATCCGGGGTCGATTCCAAAAACGCGCATGTGTTCCGGGGGTGAACAGGTGTCCAGTATAGGGCACCTATCACGCTTCGTCCACTTGCCGAAATTCCGAAGGAGGTCAATCGGAATTTGATCGGGCCCGATCGGCGGCCTACGCTACACTCGTCACCGACCACACCGGAGCTTGGGCATGCCGACAATCGCCGCATTCACAGCCACACTACTTGTTCTCGTCCACAGCACTCCCGTCCATGCTGCGGGCTGCGAAAAGGACACCGACTGCAAGGGCGACCGTATCTGCGAAAACAGCGCCTGCGTGAGCCCAGCGGCGGCGGCCCCGCCCACCGAAACCGCACCCGCATCCACCGAATCAACGGAGGATTCTTCCACGCCGGCGACCAATCCGAACGCCGACACTGCGGCCGGGGCTGACGCTCAGACGGACACACCAAATGCACCGGCAGCGACTGCGGCACCCACTGTACCCAAGGACTGGTGGAAACAAGCAAGCCGGGAGGCTGAAGCCCCTGTGTTGCAGGCCATATTCAATTCCATGCCCAAGCCCATCATTCGCAAATCCGGGGGCAAGCTGGTCTACCAACGGGCGGTGCCGCTCGTTGTGGCCGACATTCACGAAACCACCGCACGGTGGGGCGGCAAAGCTCAAATTGGCGTCCATTTTCTCGGCATCTCCAAGGTTCACACCACCACTACGCTCGAGGACATCACTGTAGAGACAGGCGGGATTCCCTACTGCCCAATTAACTGCGCTCGAATCACCGACATCCAGTTGACGGACAACACAATCGCGCTGTTCTACGACGGTGAGATCAAGCAATGGGCTGGGAAGGTGTCCGACAACCTCGCAGGCTACACGCGCAAGCTTGGGAAGCAGTACCGAACCATGTGCTCCATTCCCACCCTCTACAGCCATGCCCCCAGCAACAGTTGGATGGACCCCGAAGAAGTCAAAAAGGTCAACGAAGGCGCAGTGACCGAGATCAAACGGTACTGCGGAATCGATTAGTCGATCGCCAACACCTTTCCGTCATCGTAAATCACGCAGCGACGATGCACGCCCTCGGGCACCGTGACACCGTCCCACACCACACACTCCGTCAAGTCGGCACCCGATGGCACGACACACCCGTCTCCCAAGACCGAGTGTTGAACGCGGCCGTCTACCCGAGCCCCTGTGCCTACCCAGCTCCCATCCGGGCTCCGATCGCCACGAGTCCACGGGTCAATTGGCGTCGACACTTCACCGGCGAGCACCGCGAGGTTGGCCTCCAAGTAGGCCTGTGGGGTTCCCACATCTACCCAGGCTCCGTCGTGCACTACGCTCCCGACACCCTGCTCAGGCACGAGCTCGGCATAGGCCGTTCGAATCACACACTGCTCTCCCGCATCGGGAATCCGACCGACCGCGTCTTTCGACATGGCGTGAACCCCCGTGAAATGGGTACCCTTCACCCCAAGCGTTGAGGGCACAACCGAGGTGATGCGAACGACTGTACCGCTCTCATCGGCCTCTACCGGTCCAATTGACTCGGCCTCGGCACTCGGACGCAATGCCATGGCAGCCCCGTCAGCGGGCATCGACGCAACGAGCGCAGACAGATCAACGTCTGACAGGATGTCGGCGTTGACGATGACGACCGATTCACCCAGTTGACCATGCGCCGCTCGAAGTCCACCGCCTGTCCCCAGAACAACGGGGAGTTCCACCTGCAGTGTCACTCCGTGGCGGTCCGCCCAGCTGGCAACCTGCTCCCACAGGTAATGAGCATTGACCATCACCCGCTCGTGACCGTGCTCACGCACATGAGCCAAAGCGAAATCAAGCATGGGAATTCCACAAACGGGGAGCAAGGGTTTGGGGCGCGCCAACGTCAACGGTCGCAAGCGAGTTCCAAATCCAGCGGCGAGGAGGAAGGCTGTGTGCATGCCGGCCACGTAACGCGAGCGACATGTTCTCCGCGGTCAATTAGACCACTTTTAGGAACCCGCACCTTTGGGCAACAGTCTCAACATGCAAACCATTCCCGCCTTGTTTTTGCACCGCGTAACGCAGGAACCGCACCGGATTGCCGCGTGGGCGCAGGCGCCACAAGACGATGACCAGTTCTTCTTGGACTTCATCCGAGAGGTCCACGATGGACCCGAGGGCTGGATTCCCGCGACGTATGACCACATGCACAAGATGGTCGCAGGACTCGCAAAGCGCCTGCAAAGCTTGGGGGTCAGTCGGGGTGTTCCCGTCGCGATTTTGGCAGAAACCAGCGAGCGATGGGCCCTCGTCGACATGGCTGTGCAGTGTCTGGGTGGCATCACCGTCGGCATCTACCCAACCCTCACCGACCAAGATGTGCACTACCAACTCGAGCACTCCCGCGCGTCCATCGTCTTGGTTGACTCCGATGTTCAGGCCGCACGATGCGTCGCAATTTCCGACGACCTGTTCGATCTGCAGCATATTTTTTCGATGCACCCATCGGGGGTCGTTCCGCAGCTGACTCCGGCTCGACCCGAGTTGCAGTGGCTTGCCGACCAGGTGGACCAGGTGCGCGCCGAAGACATCGCGACCTACATCTACACATCGGGCACCACTGGCGAACCGAAAGCGGTTCTCTTGAATCACCACAACTTCACGAGCATCATCCGTGCGAGCACCGATCGCCTGCCTCTCGAGCCCGAGGATCGGTCCGTCATCTTTCTTCCGCTCGCCCATGTTCTGCAGCGGTTCACGCAATACCGAAGCCTTACTGAATCCGCAGTCGGATGGTTCGCACCATCGATGGAGGACCTGCAGGCCACCATTCAGCTGGCTCGCCCGCACGTGATGGCCAGCGTGCCGCGCATGTTGGAAAAAATACGCGCCGAAATCCTTGCGCGTGCCGAAGCCGAGGGGCCAACGGCCACGGCCGCACTCGCGTGGGCCATCGGCGTAGGACGCACGCGCAATGCAAAGAAATGGGCTGGCGATCGAGTTGGCCTGCGCATCAAGGCCCAGCACCGCCTCGCTGAGCAGCTGGTCTTCGAGAAGATCCGCGAAGGCCTTGGCGGCCACCTGCGGTTGCTCATCTGCGGCGGCGCCCCGCTCGACCCCGAGTTGGCGACCTGGTTCGAAGCCGTGGGCATCTCGGTCCGCGAAGGCTGGGGGTTGTCCGAGACCACGGCACCCGTGACCGTAAACAGCCTCGATGACTTTCGATTCGGCTCAGTGGGAAAACCCCTCGATGGAAATGAAATCACCATCGCCGATGATGGAGAGGTCTTGGTTCGGGGACCGGGGGTCTTTCAGGGGTACCTCGATGACCTCGATGCGACCGCGGAAGCCTTCACGCTCGATGGCCGCTTTAAGACGGGCGATCTCGGTCGAATCGAGGACGGCTTTCTGCACATCATCGGCCGAAAGAAAGAGATCATCGTGACCGCTGGTGGCAAGAACATCGCTCCCGCTCCCTTAGAGTCGGCCCTGCAGTGCGCACCCATTGTCACCGCCGTCGTGATCGGTGACAACCGGCCGTACCTCGGCGCTCTGCTTTCTCTCGACCCGGCCGCAATGGCCGCACGGGCCGCAGCCGAAGGATGGGAAGACGATCGTAAACAATGGGTTCGGCGGCCCGAGGTCCTGGCGGAAGTCGAAGCCGTTGTTCGACGCGTCAATGCCGAGCGTGCACGCTTCGAAACCATCAAACGCTGGCGCATTGTTTCGGAACCGATCTCCGTGGAGAACGGACTCCTCACGCCCACCTTGAAGCTCAAGCGCGGCGCCATTGCCGCACGCTTCGCTGAAGAAATTGAAAGCCTTTACGCATAGCGAACAAGTCTACCGCTACAATGGTGCCTCTCACGGGTGAAGGCATGTGGACTCTTTGGCTCTTGGCGACTGCAATCGCGGCAGTCCCAGCAGATGACCGATGGATCGGCAACGACAACTTAGCCGCCGGCGTAAACGCAGACGGGTCGTTCGGAAACGGTGCCCTTGAACTGGGGTTCTTGTGGGATCCCGACGGCGCTGCGGGCCCCATCCCCATCACGGGCGATTTGATGTGGGTCGGTTGGCGGTGGGACGTTTGGGCATGGGACTGGACCACCGAGTCCGGCGAAACGGGCGGAGAGTCACACGCCGCGCCGCACATTGGCAACGACTACGCCATCGAGTGGTCCGAACGGAGGACCAACGCGAGCCTCGATGCGCTGATCGGCAGCTACACCACCGACATGCTCACCGTTGAGACACAGATTGTGCTGCTCCACCGGTCGGACGTGATCGTCCACGACATCTGGTACACGCCCCGTGAAGACCTCAGCCTGCTCCGCGTGGGGCGCACGGTCGATCCGGACCAAGACTACTGGATGCTCGACTCCTATGCGACGTTGAACACCATCGGTGACGGATGGGTCAGCGGCGAAAGTGCCCTCGATGAGCGAGCCCTCGCCCTCGCTGGTACGACCGAACTCGGGCGCCTCGCAACGCCGCGCTTGTGCACATGGTGCGACACGCCAGACGAAATGGCCGACTCCACCGGTGAGGAGGGCGCAGCCGACATTCACCCGAACGTCTTGGTCACCCTGAGTTCGCTCGCTGCGGGCGAGTCCATGCGGGTCCGATTCGCCTACGGATTTGCCATCGGGGGAGAGGCCGCCGGGTTGCTCGCGGTCGATTCACTCTCCATTGATGACCTCGACGATGATGGACTGAGTGAGGCTGAAGGTGACTGCGACGATCTCGACCCAGACACCTTCCCCGGCGCGGTCGAGCGGGCCGACTCGCTGGACAATGACTGCGACGGAACCGTCGACGAAGACACCCTCGAAGGAGACGATGACGGCGACGGATTCTCCGAAACCGAGGGAGACTGCGACGACGAAAACCCCGATGTGTATCCGGGAGCCGAGCGAGTAGACGGTGTCACGAATGCCGACTGCGATGGCGTTTCGGATGAGCCACGCGACGACGCGGCCGAAGATACGGGGTCCACCGACACCGGAATGGACACCGGTGAAGCCAGCGATACGGGCGTCCCGGAAAGCGTGGACACCCCCTACGGCACCGGAGACTCCGAAGACATCGCAGCCGACGGACCCATCGTGATCGGAAAACAAGGCAGTGGATGCAGCTGCAGCAGCAGCCCTACCCCGGGCCACTTGGCTTGGCTGGTGGTCGTCGGACTGGTCTGTAGACGGAGAACAACCCCATGAACCTCTACCCCCTGACATTTGCTTTCGTTTTGGTGGCCTGCGACGCAGACAAGGACGCCCGAACCGACACGGCTGAAGCAACGGCGGACACCACAGACGCAGACACCGAAGACACCGGTGCAGTGGACGACCCCGAACCGGAAGCCGAAATCGACCTCGACATCGATGAGGTTCGACTCTCGCTCACCATGCCAACCCCGCAAGTCTACGACCCAAAGCTTGCAGGAAGCGAACCGTTGGTGCTGGGCTGGACCGTGGTCAATCCGGACGATGACTGCACTGTTTCGGCCCGCATCGCCAATGGAATCGGCCAGTTGCGAACGCTTGATGGTGCCGATTCGTCGGCGCTCTGGGACGGTCGAACCGACGAGGGGATCGCCTTTGACACGGGCCCGGCCACCGTCTCGTTGATGGCGGAATGCAACGATGGGTCGTCGGCGGTCGAGGCCGATACCATCTGGATTGTTCGGCTCGGCCTGTCTGCAATTGATCTGCACAGCGCCCCGGACTCCGATGGAAACGTCGCCCTCGCCTTTCACAAGCAGAGCCTGTTTGAGACCGGAGTAAGCGCGGTTGGGACCCGCCCCGAGTACCGCCAGTCGGCAGCCGGGTCGCTTGGGTCATCGCTCGACCAAGACAACGGCGAGGCTCGGTTCCCCGTTCCGCTGTGGGCCGATCCGGACGTACCCCCTTGGGCCGATGGCGAGGCCGATCAACACAACGTACCGGCAGGCTTCATCGGATCCTCCGCGATGGCCGCCACCGTGCAGTTCGGTGCCGTGGCCGTTTCGCAGCAACGTTCCGTTGCCATCGGTGCATGGGGCCCACAACCAGATGATGTCCCCCCAGTGCGCGTTGCCGTAAACGGTGTGGTCATCGACGCACCGGTCGGACCCGGAGCCACAGCGACCGTCGACATCGGAACATCACCGGACACCATGGGTCGACACGTGCCCACACTCGAGTGGCAGTGGCAGGCTCAGACGCCCGATGGAGAGTGGCACCCCATCTCGGGTGGAGTCGAGACCCATCACGTGATCTACACCTTGGCGGGCGAACCCGCCCTGCTGGACGGAACCGCTGAGGGCAAGGCGCCCCCGATTCCCTGGATCGGTGTTCTGGAGAACACGGCACCGATCATGGAAGGCGTACCGGCGAGCACAACCCCCGTCCTCACCGCGCTCCGGAACCATCTCTTCGAGCACGACTACATCATCTACGACCCGGGCAGCGGTACC
>Ga0160422_10001380_pt1 | contig 15228 bp, 24 predicted proteins | sample Fk160mmetaG_FD_108192 | JGI IMG/M metagenome (GOLD analysis project Ga0160422, IMG submission 108192) | Marine microbial communities from the Central Pacific Ocean - Fk160115 60m metaG | ecosystem: Environmental > Aquatic > Marine > Oceanic > Photic zone | place: The Central Pacific Ocean...
GGGCTTAACAGCCCCCCTTAAAAAATAAATTAATAATTTACAAAAAAAGGAGTTTACACTTACAAATTTTTAATTTATAAATGACGTAGCAATAAAGGAGATATATATGCTAGATTTTACAAACGATTATGATTTTAACATTTTGGAACTGCCACTAATACCACAAGGCATGACAACACCTGTGGACGGTTGGAAGCTACTGGTACGCGAAGACACTGGCGAACACCTACACGTTCACAAGGCAAGCTATAAGGTACTGCCACACGCTGACGTAGTGCAAGCCACTGAAGACGCTCTAAAGGCTGTTAACATATCAAGTGATTATGACTTTAATGTTTATTGCCACGAACAGGGTAAAAAGCTTGAAATAGATATTAAGTTTAACAACCTTGTAACTGAGCCTGAAGTTGGTGACCATGTAATGTTTAGAGTAAAAGGTTTTAACTCTTATGACGGACATTGGGCATATCAAACAGTGGCCGATGCTTTTAGACTATTTTGCAAAAATGGTTGCGTTACACCTGACAGCGTTACCGCGATATGGCAACGACACACCAACAGCATTTCAGTAGAAGGCATAGAACAAAAAATTAAACTAGGCTTGGAAACATTTTGGAACCAAAAAGAACAATGGCAAGCTTGGATGAAAACCAAAGTAGAAAAGGAGGAAGTAGAAAACCTGTTTAAAAAACGTTTAGTTAAAATAAACTCTAAAACTACTGAAGAAACCCATAACAAAAAACAACTAGAAAACCTTATGGGGCAACTAGACCAAGAGTTTAAACACTTAGGCCAAAACAAATGGGCGGTTTACAACTGCATGACGCATTGGGCAACCCATACAACAGACACTAAAAGGCCGCATAACGTAACTCGCGAAAGAGAAAGAGCAGTTGGCCAGTTACTAAATACAAAAATATGGGAGACTTTATAAGAAGAAAGGGGGGGAAACCCCCCGAACTTCCTGGCTAAGTGCCTGTTTTTATTAAATAAATTTAGGGAGAAATATTATGGAAATGATGGAATATGTTGAACAATTAGCAAAATATTACGATGCTTGGCCTGAGGTGCAAATAGGAACATCTTCAGTAACAGTGCCACAAATCGGCAAAATGCTTAGAAATGTTCACTTTTATGATTGCAGAGGAATATCAGAATACACCTACGAGGCAAGCCTTTCAGAATATGGCGCGGACTTTAACATACCACCCTCCATAGACACTATTTTGCCTGCACCCGCCATAGGGCTTTTTGTAGATGTTAAAACCAAAGTAATTCATGACGGACAACATGAACCAAATTCTATTATGGAAAACACACAAGATAATTTAATATTATTGATGCCTATGACTAAAAAAGTAAATGGCGACATCGTTATGGAAACGGCGGCAGTAAAAAACAACAAACCTTTAGTTGGTTATGTTGAAAGCAATGACGATGACGAAATAGAATACCCAGAACTTTTTTATAAAAACTTTGTGGCTTTATCTTGTTGGCTCAGCCCCAACACCATGCCGCACCCAATCGGCGCAATAGAATGTTTTCAAACTGCTTGCCCACAAGACGATTGCGATTGCAAAATAGATGTTTTTAAATTTAGCCACGATTTAGAAACCTTCAAAAACCAAACACAAGAGGCGCGGGATGCTGACTCCACATGGCTTAGACACGTTGCTTCTTTTCTTAAAGTGATTAACAAGCCACGGTTCGTTAAAACCACGCCCTCAGACAGCCGACAACGGCGCAGGGGGCTAAATAGGGGCATGGGGTTCGCTGTAGATGCTTGGCATCGAGTTTCTTGGAATGTTGATAAACCTGTGACGGCTAGAAACTCTTTTGATGAAACTTTTCATAAAATGCCGCTACATTTTAACAAAGGCCATTGGAAAAGAGCCGAACAACATCACCCTAAATCAGTATTAAGGGATGGCCAGTGGCGCACATGGATAGAAGGGTATTGGGCAGGCCACCCCGCATTTGGCTTCAAAAAGCAGTATTGGACACCTACAAAAAAAATAGCATAATTACAAAAAAAACTATTTACATTTACATTTTTATGTATTATACTTTACATATAAGTAATAAAGGAGATTTTAAGAATGAATATATCAACTGAATTAACCGTAGAAATTAGAAGCAAAGGTGGCTTTGGTGACGAGTTTAAAATTGAAATTTATGCTGACGTGGACAGAGATGGCCACCCTGACAACATAGAGATGTTTTGGAGCAACTACGTTACTAAACAGCAAAAAGAGCTACCCAAGCACGTTAGGGCTTTTGTTGAAAACGAATACATGATGGCAATAGATGAGGCCTTATGTTTGGAAAGTGTGCAATGCGATGACATGGCTTATGATTTATGGAAGGAGAGCTTCTAATGCAGAAAACTTTTCAAAAATTAAAAACAATATGCGAACCTCATGGCGTTACTTTTGATTATCATTACGATACAAGTTTTGGCGAGTGGAATATTACTTTTGATGCGCCACCAAAATTGTGTTGGGGTACAAGCCAAGCAACTGTTGTTTATTATGAAGGGACTTTAAAATCCGTTATTAATTACATTAAAAAAGAATTAGAAGGCGGTTTTTACAAAGCTGATGAAGAAGCCCTTAGAATTACGGGGCAGTTAGATGATTGATTGGCAAGATAAAATAATTTTTGTGGCTATGATTATTATGATGATTATAGCCGCCCTTAACATAGACAGCTTTATGGTGATGCAATGAGTAGAAAAATAAAAGTAGAATTAACCGAAAAGCAATTTCTCGCAATTCATTCACGTATTTTTTACTACATTCAAGATATGCAATTTGAAAGAGAAAATGACGGAATAGCACAACCAGAATTAAGGGTTTTGGTAAATGGTTATAACGCAATGACAGAAGGATTAGAACGATGGGAAAACTAACTAAAACACCTATGAACGCTATAGACTTAGAAAATTTTATTCTGCAACATATAGCCGTTTGGGTAGAAGAAGCCGTTGAACGTACAGACGGTGAAACAAAAAACTTTTACGAATGCCCAGAACTTTTTAGGGATAAAATGGACAGATTTACCAACTCCATGCGTAATAAATGGTTTGCTTATGAAAAGCGTTATAAATTAAGAGAGGCAGAAAATGGAAATAAAACCAGAAGATAGGGACACTCGAGACAGTATTAAACGCGATATAGAAAGGCTAGAACCTCTAGCCTTACTACCTGACGCACCGCCATCAGTTAAACAAGACTATAGGCAAGCAAAAGAAGCTATGGCGGTATTAATTAAAAAACTAAGGGAGGAAGGAGTTAGAATATGAAACCTTGGGAGCAACTAAGAAAAAAGCAGGCAAACGAAGTAAGAGAACTTTTTGAACTGTTTAGCCACCTAACCATTACTGAAGCATCTAGGGCGATGGGTATAGATACAAACTCACTTAGAACCCACGCATTTAGATTTGGCGTTGCTTTTGCTAAATTACACGGCGGCAATACTTCAGTAGAAACTGATAAAAAGAAAATAGCTAATCAGCGAATAAGTTTACCAAAAGTTCCTTGGGAGGTTCGTGGGGAGGTGGTTAAACGACACTAATGGACACCAACTGACTTAATGGCATTTGCCTCCCCTTACTTTTTATAAAAAAAACGAGCAGAAAACACAATGGAATATTATACACTTTTGACAATATTTTACCCCATAGCAGAACATGAATTACAATTTAGCGTTTGGTTTTTATCGGAAAACGATTGTTGGAATATTTTAACAAACAAAAACACTATTTACGATAAATTAAATGCAACTTCTGGACATTGCGATGTAAGTGAGATTGCATCAAAAATAGTTAAACCAAAACTTCGGCCTTGGTAAAAATAAATTAAAAAATTATAAAAAAAGTGCTTTACACTTACAAATTTATAGTGTAATGTTTACATATAAGCAAAAAAGAGGATTTATAAAATGAGTACATATTTTGAAAGAACACCCGCACCATTTGATTTTGGAATTATGCGTTTTGAACAAGTTGACGAGTTTATTGATGGACATCACATTAGAACTTATTGGGAAGCTAAACCAGTATCAGAGGGCGGCAATGCAGACCAGTATGTAACTATAGAAATATGGGGTGAAGGATACCTTACCACAATTTTTGACCGCGAAGACCCTACAAAGGAAATCGAGGACTGTGGACCTTTTGATACTATAAGAGAAGCAAAAAAAGCGGCAGAGTGTAGAGTGTGCATGACATTAAATGTTTAAAAGCTAGGGGGGTTAACAGCCCCCTTTTTAATTTATTTTACTTTTTACAAAAAAAATACTTTACATTTACAATTTATTAATTTATAATTAACGTATAAGCAAAAAAGAGGATTTTAAAAATGACTTATACATATGATGAAACCATTTTAAGCGATTTTTACAAGGAAGCTCATGGCTATAGACCAAGCGTTGGCTATTTAGAATTTTTCGCTGACTTAACGCCTGCTCAAAAACAAAAAGAGTGGGATGTAATTTCAGAGCAAGTTGACATAGCTTGGAACGAAGAAGCGGAAGCCTACGAACGTGCATATGCAAGCTTTTATGAGCGCGTAATTGAGTATCAAAATATGGGAGCTGTAGACGAACTTCAAGCTATTGTTTGGTTGATAGAGGCAGAAGTAGGCCAAGATAATGAGCCATTAGAATACATCGAACCTAGCTACCTTTGCTATAAACTTGGTTTAGAATTTAGCTATAGAGACATCTTTGAAGAGCCTTGCGCTATTTATTTAAAACGCCATAAAGGCAAAAGCCTTTTTAATTAAAAAAGGGGGGCTAAATGCCCCCTACCAAAATTTTTAAACCACTTGCACGACCTTGGTAGATACTATATAAAAAAGTTGATTGCACAATAAACGATCTAGGGGGTGTATGAAGTATCGTACGCCCCTTTTTTTATCTTAGTTCAAAATGCGGACCATCTATAAACGGCCTGCGCCCCTGTGACCTTCTAAGGTCTACATACTCGTTCATAGCATCTTCCATAGTGCCTTCGTAATCGCCTATGTCATCTATATGCCATGCCGCGCCCCATCTAAGCCGACAGCCTACTTCCTTGGCCGCACTAGCCATTGCATCAGCTATATCGTCATATACGTTTATTTCCCAAACAACTTCTGACCCATCATATGCCACTAAATCAACAGCGTGTGAAAACCCGCTATCTTGTATTAAGTGCTTAGATTTCATTGTTTGGCTTCTGCCCATATCGAAAAGCCGTTGTTGTTCTTCTAAACTTCGGACGCCATACGTTACGCCGAAGTCAACTTTTGTGCGTTCTATGGCCTTTTGTACTGTAGCAACCATATCAGGGTGAACACCCTCTAGCTTACCCAAAGACCTACTTGATAATTTAAAAGCCATTATTTTCTCCCGAAAAATTTAGTAGCCGACCTCACTCCAAAACTGGCCGCTACGATTACGCCTAATGTATATTGATACCAGTCAGGCATCGTTTCGAGTGCCGCAAACCCATCTGCAACAACTTGCCTTCCAGTATCGCCTAAAAATACAAGCACAAGTGGAATACTGAACAAAATAGTCAACCACTCGTCTTTCCATGAGTTCTGTGAACCCTGCGCCATTATGCGCTCCCAATCGGCAATCGATGTCTCTTTAGAAAGCATTATTTTAGCTTTTGCTTCAGCCTCAGTAAGTTTTAATTTAGCTTCTGCCGCTTTTACGTCTGCTTTTCCTTGCAACCAACCGCCTGCAATACTAGCGATTGGTCCAATTAGTTGACCAATCATGCGTTTTTATCCCTTATGCTATTAAACCCAAAATAACCGACAACGACTCCACTAGCCGCCACAACATAAACGCTTGCAATATCTGTTATAAGACTTGCCGCCGCTTCGAACCCTAAAACAGAAGCTAATAAAATAATAAAAGGGTATAACAGCATTCCCGCGCAACACGCTTTAACGAGCAATCGCTCCGTGTTTCTCTTCTCGTCTGCATCAGCTATTTTTAATCTACGGTCTTCTATTTCAAGTTGTTGAAACTCTTTTTTACTAAGGTTGCCGTTCTTATCCTTATCTAGTTTTTCGAACTCTGTCATTTGCGTACTCCTGACATATGCGCCTATTATATCCTAAAATTATTAAACGTCCATTTTTATCGTATGCCGCCCATTTTTTGCCATGCTCTATTACTATTGGGTCGTAATCTCCAAGCACGAAACTTTCATGGAATTGTGTGTTACTAATATTTTTGCTTTCTCCGCTTGTTTTAGGCATTCTTCTTTGTCCGAAAATGTAGCTATCTGATAAAATTTTAAATTATCAGTATTTATAAAATGCAAGAATACTAAAACATAAATCATGGCAAATAATCCCAAATATTGAGCCAACCCATATGATGCAAATAGGCCGTAGAGCCGACCAGAGCCGCCGTGAGTAGCAAAACAATAGAAGCGGCAGTAAGTGCCAACTCTGCCCTTTCCTGTGCCTCACGCCTTGCCCTAGCTTCTGCTTCGCGTTTTTCGGCTAATACTTCTCTACGCATTTTTAACAAAGTATTCCAGTGAGAAGGTCCAAGAGATTCGCAGATAAATTTTTTCAGTTCTTCTTCAGCCTCAGCCGCTTGCCTAAGTTTCTGAAATCGTTCCATAGCTATAGCGTTCACACTTTTACTTGAAACACCTTTTTTCTGTAGTTGCTTTTTTGCATTATCGGTTGCATCGAAAAATTGCCCGATTTGTTTACTTAGCCCTGCAACGGATTTTCCCGCCGCAAGACCTGTTTTTATGCCTGCGAGAATTGTTATCGGGTCCATTTTATCTACCGTCGGATAATGTGGGTCGTCGTGCTAAAAATTCTAATGTATTTTCTAAAGTTTTAACTCTAGCTTGTAATTTTACGATTTGGTTAAATTGTAAAATAAATCCTTCTTGGGTTTCATATACCTCGTCAAATTCAGACATTACGTCCGATAAAGTTTCTTCGCCTTCTTCTTCGAGTTCAACAATATAATCAATTAACTCATCAATTTGTTCCGCATTATGTTCCACATCCCTGATTAGATTAGTACGGTCAGTAGCATTGTTTTCAATGGTGAGAGTTTCCACCTGTTGTGTCAGCCCTTCAATAATTGATGCTTGACTTGAGGCATACCATATAGCTCCGCTAATTGTTCCCACGATAGCGACAACCATTGTTCCCGCCGTCAGTATATTTACCTTTGGCAAATCCATCTAGTACCCATTAGCTACCAACTTGCTAAATTCACCCGACATTAATTTTTTCTTAATGTACTCGTTTAGCTCTGGACTACCTAATTTTGCGCCACATTCTTTCATCCACATTTCTATAACAACAAACGGAATAGAACCCGCTAGCCGCATATCTGATTTGCGGTTATGTCCATCTATGTTGCGCTCTTTATTAAAATCTAAAATGCGTTGAATATCCTGACTGCGGTTAATTACAATTTTACCGTCTTCATCAAAATATTTTGTTTGTACGCTCATTTTTTTGCTTTCTTTTTCTTTGGAGCTTTACCTCCTTCCCAAGCCTCATTGACATTTGGAGTTGAAGGGTCATCTGCTTTTAATTTGCCAGTTGCCGTTCTTGCTCGTTTTGGCTTAGTAGCTCCTATTTCTAATGCGAAGCCTGCTTGTAATAAAATTGCGCCTTCTTCTGCATCAACTTCTATTTCTTCGCCTTCGTTAGTAGCAGCGCCATTAACAAAAGGTCGCCTGTCAGTTGTTATTTTAATTTTCATCATTTCCTCCGTAGTGATGGGGCATTTCTGCCCCACCTTTTTTTATGATGCGTTAATGTCCGCTACAATACCGTGTGCCTTTTGCGAGGTAACTTGTAAGCCATACTCACAAGAAATTAGTCTACGCTCAGACAAACCAGTTTTAGCAAGTGGTTCTTGCTTCGCTGTTTGTAGGTAAGCAACCTCTGCATAAGATGGGTCAAGCACTAATACGTCTGGTGTATAGTCTACACTGGACACTGTGCGAACTCTCATATGCCTGTTGGGTACGATTTGCACCTCTCCAAAGTCGCTGACATAGACATCGATAGCCGCATTTAGCTTGCTGTCTTCTGCTTCTTTGAAGCGTGTAGCGTTGCCAGTAAAGGTGGAAATTTTTTGCTTCTGCGCTGAACCACACATAACAATTTTTGGTGTAGCACCAGAGTTCCAACAACTAGCAATAACAGTTTTTAGAAGTGCTTCAGTAATCGGACGCAATGTTCCGTCCGTTGCCGCCGCATTTACAAACCCTGCTTCGCCTGTCCCTGAGGTTGTGCCGTTAGCACCACCAGAGCCACGAGAAACGTTTGTAGTTAGGTACGCAGGCAAACCCGCAGTCTGTCTAGCAGTACCAGACGCTCCTGCCGACGAATTCACATTCGCCAAGAGCATGGCCTCCATGTCCCTCTTTAACTCGCTGAGTTTATAGGCCACCTGTTTTGCGACAGTCTGAGCATTCGCTACTCCGTTCACTGCTTGGTTCGTTGAGGAGACCTCCACGACTTTAGCACTGATTTGAGTATACGCTCCCTTTCGAACAGCGTTAGTCGGAGCAGTATTGGATAGTCCAACGTCACCCTCGATTTGGCGGTTCGCTCCAGTTGCGGCTAGGTCAACTTCACTCCACTCAAAGTAAGTGTTGTCAACGTTGCGTGTTCCAATAGATGACATAAGTAAAGTCTCTGTTGGGGTGATGGAAGCCATCGCTTCGGATAGGTCTTCCCTAATTGTGGAAACATCGTATGTTTCGTTGGTATTTGCCGTCACGGCCATGATATAGTCCTTTCTTTAAGACAAGAGATAATTAGTCACATCGTCTAGTGACCCAGATTTTTGCATTCTTGACCGCGCTTCTTTCTGCTTCATTACCTTTGTACTGCTAGCAGTCTTTTTTGCTCCCGCTTTTACCATTGGCCTTGCGCCTTTGGTTTTTTCTACAACCTTAGTTTTAGAAGTTTGTAATTTGCGGTAGGCTACAGCATCACGAACAATTTTAAATTCCCAAGTATGTTTCAGATTGCCTAATATTTCGGGAGGAACTTGATAATAATCAACAGCCACAGTTTGAATATCCTCCAAAAGTTTTTTACTTTTTTCGGGGTCATTTAACTCTGGCATTTCCTTTTTCAATATTTCAGCTTGTTCTGCCGCATATCGTTGGTCTTGTTCGTATAGTATACGTTCATTAGCTTTAGCTTGTTCTTCGGCTTCTGCCTTAAACTTACCAAATGCTTCAACGTCTTGCCGATACTGCTCCATAGCCTCCAAATAACCTATAGGGTCACTATCTTGTAGTTCCTTGGTTGGTTTAATTGGTGGTCTTGGAGCGTCACCATTTTCGTACGCTTGTAATATTGCATTAAGTTTCTCACGGTCTTGTTGCAATGCTTGGGTAGTTTGCTCAAGTTGTTTTTTAACTTTAGCGTTTTCTTCCATACCCTTTTGGATGTAGTCTTGTCCTGCACGGCTACGCTTTAGCTCCCCGATGGTTGCCTTCTTAATTTCGCCATCGCTTTTATACTCTAGCTCCATATCGTCAGAAAGTTCAAAGGGAACGGCTTCGTCGTCATTTAGCCCATCCTCATCCACGATTTGTTCTACATCATCGCTATCGTGGTCAGCGACATCTTCACTTTCGGCTACTTCAACCGTTTCTTCAGTCTCAGTGTCCTGAGGTTCCTCAATAACAGCATCAGCAACTTCGTTAAGATTATCTTCTAATTTTTGCGGCGGCTCTGATATTAAATTTGCAATATCATTAATACTGCCACTGTTAGGTTCAGTGCTCATGAGCGTCCCTTGCCTTTCGTTCTATGAGTTTTTCAGCGTCTACATCAGCCCTTAATAAAAACTCTATTTCATTTAACGCCCGATAAATGGCGTGAGCATCCTCACGTTTTTCCACCTCAGACGCGCTTGTATTCGCAATTAACCTTAACTGGTCTTCTCGCAAATCCTTCATAATGCCTAGAAATTCTTCGTTAGCTAATAAATTTCTGGCTCTAATAGCTCTCTTCTTGTAATCCATCCATCATTTCTTTGTTATGGGGTCTTACCTTATCTTGTTCGGCTTTTATTGCCGTTGTGTCAACCGCAGTTTCATATTTACCCAATATTTCCGCAACCTTTACAGCTAATTGTTGAACCATTTCATCACGATGCAAATCGTCTTTCATAGCTAATTCGTGCATTCTAAATTTATTATTGCTAGCCGCTTTTTGCGCTTCAAGTTGCAATTTAGCCATATCTACTTGCGCCTTTGTTTGCGCCTTCATTTGCTCAGTTGCCATAAATGCTTGGTTCGGGTCTGTTTGCTGTTGACCTTGTTGCATCATTTGCTGTTGCATTTGCGCTTCTTCTTGTTTTGCCATTATTAACTCTTGTTCTTTTTCAAAAGTAACAGGCAAATAATAACGGTCTGTATTTTTTATTCCTACAGTAGCCAACAAATCAGCCAAAGTATTACGCACGTTTGTCATAGTTACTAAGCCATTTTGCGCTCCGTATTGTTGCCAAACTGCCATCTGTGTTTGTAAAGTTTCGCGCAACACTGCTGATTTTTCGCCTTCCCTGCCAGTGCCTATGCCAACATTTACCATCATGTCAGCATCGGCGTTCCAACTGCGTGGGTCTACTGCAACAAATTCATTATTTAATCTTATTATTTCTTCTTTGTCTGCGTTATTTATTATGCAATGCGCTATAAGTTTAAATAACCTTTTCATGCCGCCTTCAGCTAGGTTTCTAGCTATAACTTCCGCTTGGCCTGCCGCTCCCTGCATGGTTGCCGCTATGGCTGTTGCACTTGCTGATTGCAACACATCAGCGTTTAAGCCTTGTGAGGCTTTGCTTACACCTGTTTTATTGTCAACTAATGTGTCAAAATATTGTAGGGCGGGAAGGGTTGAACCCGCTGTAAAAGGAACAACTTGCTCACGAATTGTTCCTGCCTGCTTAACACGAACTATTCTTCCTATTTCGTTGTTAAGCAAATCATCAACTGAAACTTGCCCATCTACTATTTCGAGACCAGGATTGTTAGTCAACGCAACGTTATCTAAAACGCCACGAAGCATGGAAGTTGCCGCATCTTGGTCGTCCATAACTAAGTCAACCAAACTGCTACCAAAAAAGGCATGGGGTTCGGGGTCTACTTCAAATATTGCAAACGGCACTTCATCTGCTAATTCACACGAAAGAACTTTGTAACTAGAGCCGCCTAGAATAAAACGATACATCAAAGGCTTTCCAGTGCCTTCTTTATCTATCTTCATGTAAGCTTCAGTAACAACGACTTTTCTACTTGTTGGGTCAACACTTTCATCATCGTCTTCGTCAACAGCGTAATTTCTACGTTCAAACTCGCTTTCAGCTTCAAACGTTGACATATTGCCTTGCAAATTATGAACTTCTTCATGGTCAAAATCCATTGCAAGCAAATCGCCAATAGTCATATCTGTTCTGTGGCCAATAACAAAGAAGTCATCAATACTGCGAGCGTTTCTATCTACAAAAAACTCCTCAGGAGGTATGGAAGTAATTGTAATATCACCGTTAGTTATTTCTATGCTCATTTTAACATCGTGCATAATTGTTTCAGTGCCAATTCCATCTTCGTTAATTGTTCCAATAGAATTTTTTGTATGCTCTAAAACCGTTACATTGTCGGGTTCTGTTAAATAAGTAAACTCGTCATCTGTTAAGTTGTGCGCTTCGTGTACCTCAGTTTTTGCAATGTCTTCGTACATCACTTTTGCTATTCCAGTTTTCTTAACCATCGCATCCTGAAAAACATCGTTTAGCAATCTATAGCCGTTATTTTGCATAAATTTATAATTGGCAAACTTCGTCATTTGCTCACATACTTGAACGTCTTCTGGCATTCTTGGAACAAATTCTACAACGTTTTCAGTGCTTAGAAAAACACGTTGGATAGATGGTTTTAAACTTTTTACCACTTCACGGCATTTTGTAGCTACCACTCTTGAGCGGCCGTCTTCGTATCCTATGTCAACTTCGCCATCGTAATAACGTTGTGATTTTAATCTTGGCTCAGTTATTTCAGCTTCTATAAAATCAACCGCATCTTCCACGGCTTTTTGAATAATGCCTTGTACTGTTTCGTCATCCATTGCCTCGATTTTCATGGCTTATCCTTTTAATAATATACGTTTGGTGAACGGTTGCCAGTAAGTCTATTTATTTCTTCTTGTATTGGGTTAAGTTGCTCGGAACCTCCAACAGAACCGCCTGCCCCCGCGCCTGCACTTGGGCTTCTAAACATTATGGGGCTAGCCTCTTCAGCCGCTTCACCCGCTACAAACCTTTGTAGGCTATTTATTATAGGTATCTGGTTAACTGCTCGACCCAATCTACTCATATCTAAACTTCTATAAAGTTGGGCTAAGATACCTTGCGCGGCGTATGCTGTATTTGAAACGTTTTTCGTTGTGTCTGTTACTCGCCTTGCTACTGATGCAAAACGTTTTAAAAGTTTTATTTCATCTGGCGAAAACAACCCGCGCATAACTTCTGGATTATCTTGCGTCATTTTAAACAAAAAATTGCTCATTTTTACGCCAGATAATTTTATTTGGTCTGTGCCTGTTTGTGGTAAATTAGCTTGTTTTACAATAGTCATAAAAGCTTCTTGGCGTATTTGGTTCCAAACATCTTCTGGCAAATTTTGTTTTAATATTCTTAAATCATTTCTTAGTTTTGGTTGTTTAATTAATCTTGTTCCTGATGAATTAAATAAAAAATTAGCTATTTCGGCAGGGTCTTTTTTAAGTTGGAAAGTTCCACTATTTGGCTCAATTTCTGTTAAAGTTCGTAAAATGCCCTTATCTTTCCAACGTGAGGCATAATCTTTATAATTAGCTATAGCTTTCATTTGCGCCTTGACAGCTTCTGGATTACCGTCAAGTAATTTTTGCTCTACTAAGCCGTCCAAAACGGTGTCTAGTGTATTTTTTAGTTTTATTGCCGCCGCTTGTGAAGGTGAGCCTTTTTGAAAGCCGTTTAACTGCCTTCTAATATTAAACAAACTTGTAACATCGCCACCAGAACTTAATATTTCTTCCATTTCATCAATTAACTTAGAAACATTTTCTATTTCTGTTTTTGGAAAGCCATCAACACTTCTTCTTAAAATGTCACTTACTTCCCCTGCGTGTTCGGTAGGTATAAACGCATAACCTTTTTCACTTGCTTCTGTAAAAAGTTGCGTTGCCCTTTGTTTTTCAGTTTGCCTAATATTATTTAAAGTCTTTTGTATATTTTCGCCAACTTCTATTGTGGTTGGTTTGGGCGCACCGCCACCTAAAGCAGTTTCTATTGCACTAACATTTTCATTTATACGGTCAGTTTGTTTAGTAATTATGTCATCTATTTTATCTTTATTAGTTGTGCCGTATGTTCCTTTGGTAATGGCATCTTCAAATAATTGGTCGCTTGGGTTGCCTGTTGCCTGCCCCTTAGTCAACGGAACTGGTATCGGCAGACTTTGCGCTTCAGCAGTTGACGCCGCCGCCTGTGCGTCTATTGATTGGCCTACTTTTTCATTTATTTCTTTCGCTAATGCTTCGCTTACACCATCAGGGTCTATGCCATTTGCCCTTAAATTTTCTTGTACTGATGTTTTTAGTTGGCCTGTTGTTTTGTCTATTACTTCAAAAGGTTTTGATTTTAATTTAGAAACCATATTGCCCAAAATTCTAGCGGCTTTATCCATTCCAGCTTTACCCAAAACCCCGCCAAATGCACCAAGTGGAACATCAAAAATTTTAAAAACACTATTAGTTAATCTACTACTAATTAACTCAGCTAGAGCCGCTTCACTCATGCCAAGCAACGCAGAACCAAAATAACCACCCGCAGGAATACCCATAATAGCCGCACCGCCTGCTAAAACAGCTCCGCCCCCAAGTGCGCCAGTTAATGGCATTAAATCCGTTTTATCTAGACCTTTAGGGTTTGGGTAAAACCTAACATATTGTGAATCTTGTGGTGTTCCCTTGCCTGTTACTGGCGAAATAACGACTAAATTACCATATTCATCATTAGTAAAACTAGCGTCAGGCAAAATATTTTTTATGCCTTTTCGAAGCCTTTCATCGCTTACTGTGGTTGTAATAAGTGCCGCAAGCCTTGTGGCTTGTTTTCCATCTAATGCTAGTTTTTGTGCAGTGTTTCCTAGAGCCATTTCTGCAATGGTTGGTATCGTGCTATCTCTTTGGCCACCTTTAAACCAATCAGCCGTTCTTTTTAGAAAACCCCTTTTATCTTCTTTTACTTCGGGGTCAGGCGGTAAAAGGTTGGTTTGTTTTACTAATGATTTTAGTTCAGCATCAAGTACTGTGGAATCAGTTTTTTCTTCTTCTGCAATTTGCGCTTCTAAGGCTGATATAGCTTCGTTTACATCCATGTAATTAACTCTGGTTTTGCTGTTTCTTAATTGCTTCTATAAGTTCTTTCTTTTCTTGAACGCCCATTTGTATTTGGCCGTTAGCGACTTTCTCAGCTAAGTCTAATAAGTCATTTAATGGTTTGGAAATATACCTGTTACTTCCCTCGTTTTGTTGCCTTTTTGAAATTTGGTCATCTATATAACTTTCAAAAGTATTTCCTGGTCTCGCTAGGTAAGCCGCCGCTTTTTCTAATGCATCTCTAGCGGCTATTTGGTCTCTGCGTTTTTTAACTAACCATTGTCTTAAAGGTTCTGGACTAAGGTCAGGCGGGGAAGATGTTGCTATAGCAAATTTCATTTCAGCTTCAGAAAGTGCGCCAAATGTTGCGGCGGCAATAGTATCCAAAGCCATAGAGTTCATTGCTGTTCTAAGTTCTGCCGATGCCTCTCTAATGTCGGGAAAAAAGTTTTCTAAGAAACCTGACACTGCACCACCGTCTAGGGCTTTTATTGCCCTGTTAATATTGTCTATAGATGCAGTAACTTTTTCAGCTTTTTCGTAAACTTTGTCAGCTCTTTCGGCTGTAATTTGCCCCAATTTTTTACCCGCCGCATTTTCTTGGTCAAATTTTAATTTTTTGGCATTTGCCGCATCAATAAAGTCTTGGGCTTCTTGGCCTTTTAATATCTTGTTATTAGTGTCTCGTACTATAAAGTCACCGTTTCTAGTGACTATCATAGTTCCGCCGCCAAATAATTGTGTTGACGATTGCACGTTTCCATCTGTTCCCAAGCCTTGGTCGGTTTTGTAC
>Ga0160422_10001382_pt1 | contig 15227 bp, 12 predicted proteins | sample Fk160mmetaG_FD_108192 | JGI IMG/M metagenome (GOLD analysis project Ga0160422, IMG submission 108192) | Marine microbial communities from the Central Pacific Ocean - Fk160115 60m metaG | ecosystem: Environmental > Aquatic > Marine > Oceanic > Photic zone | place: The Central Pacific Ocean...
AGGTGAAAGTGACCCCGAAAAGTTTCCAATTCAACCAAAAAAACACTCATTTGAGTTTCTTAGAGAAAATGCTCATTTAAGAGTAAGAACGAAAACAATAAGTTCAGTTTTTAGAATAAGATCTGAAATATCATATGCCATTCATAAATTTTTTAATGAACAAGGATTCTTTTATGTTCATACACCTATAATTACAGGAAGTGATGCTGAGGGTGCTGGGGAAATGTTTAGAGTTACAACATTGAAAGATAACAATATTGATTACAGTGAAGATTTTTTTGGAAAAGAAACTAATCTAACAGTTTCTGGACAGCTTGAAGCCGAAGCGCTTGCATTAGGTTTAGGTAATGTTTACACTTTTGGCCCAACTTTTAGAGCAGAGAATTCTAATACATCAAGGCATCTTGCTGAATTTTGGATGGTAGAACCAGAAATGGCATTTTATGATTTGAATGATAATATGGATTTAGCTGAATCTTTCATAAAAGAAATTATAGCTCATGTTTATTCAAAATACAAAAATGATATTCAATTTCTGAGTGATAGATTAGAAAAAGAAGAATTAACTAAACCTAAAGATCAAAGATCTGAACTTTCACTTATTGAAAGAATTGAATTTGTAATTAATAATGATTTCAAAAGAATTAGTTATACAGAAGCATTTGATATTTTAAGAAACTCCAAACTTAACAAAAAGAAAAAATTTAAATATCCAATTTCTGAATGGGGAATTGATTTTCAAAGTGAACATGAAAGGTTTTTAGTTGAAAAACATTTTAAATGCCCTGTTATTGTGCATGATTATCCTGCAAAAATTAAAGCTTTTTATATGAGACTTAATGATGATCAGAATACTGTAAGAGCAATGGACATCTTGTTTCCTGGAATTGGAGAAATTGTCGGAGGATCTCAAAGAGAAGAAAGATTAGAAGTCCTCAAAGATAGAATCAAAAAACAGGGAATTGATGAGAAAGAATTATGGTGGTATTTGGATTTAAGAAAATATGGCACCGTAAAACACAGTGGGTTTGGTTTAGGACTTGAAAGATTAATACTTTTTGTAACTGGAATGAATAACATTAGAGATGTTATTCCATTCCCAAGAACTCCAAAAAACGCAGAGTTTTAAAATATATCAACCCATATTTTGTACTTTTATTTTAGTTATTAAGTATGCTTAATCAAAAACTAAAATTAAAATTATCTCAAAAGCTATCTCCTCAACAGATACAACTTATGAAGTTGATTCAATTATCAACTCAAGAATTTGAACAAAAGCTTTCAAGAGAAATCGAAGAAAATCCAGCATTAGATGATACTAAAACCGAGGAAAAAGAATCAGATGAAATCTATGATGGTGAGGATTTTGAAAATAATTCAAATGATAATGAAGAATTTGACATTAACGATTATCTCTCAGATGATGATATCCCAGACTATAAATTAAGGTCAAATAATTATTCTGATGAAGAGGAAAAAAATATTCCATTTGCATCTGGAACATCTTTTAATCAGTTTTTAAAAACACAACTTCATTCGTTTTCTTTAAGAGGTAAAGATCTTCAAATAGCTGAATTTTTAATTGGGAGTTTAGATAATCTTGGATACCTCAGACGAGAGTTATTAGATATTTCTGATGATCTTGCCTTTACACAAGGAATTGATGCTAGTGAAGATGAAATAGAAAAAATATTAGAAAAAATTTATCTATTAGATCCCCCTGGCGTAGGTGCTAAAGATTTAAGACATTGTCTTTTACTTCAACTCAATAGAAAAAACCAAACAAAAAATATAGAAATAGCAACTGAAATTTTAGAAAATCACTTTGATTTATTTTCAAAGAAACACTTTGAAAAAATCAAGGCAAAGCTTCGTGTAGATAAAGATGGCCTTAAAGATGCCATTTTAGAAATAGAAAAACTTAATCCTAAACCTGGAGGAGCATATAATGAAAATTCTAAAATCAATTCATCAATTGTCCCTGATTTTACAATTAAGATAATTGAAGGTGAATTGAAACTTGAACTTAACTCTAGGAATGCTCCTGAACTTCATGTTTCACAAGAATATAGAAATATGCTTGAAGGCTACAATGAATCCAAAACTAAATCTAAAAGTCATAAAGATGCGGTTCTTTTTATTAAACAAAAATTAGATTCAGCAAAATGGTTTATAGATGCTATAAAACAAAGAAATCAAACTTTAATTATGACAATGTCTTCTATTATTAATTTCCAAAAAGAATACTTTCTTTCCGGTGATGAAACGAAAATAAAACCAATGATATTAAAAGACATCGCTGAAAAAATTGATATGGATATTTCAACTATTTCAAGGGTAGCGAACAGCAAATATGTAGATACTCCTTACGGAACTAAACTTATTAAATCATTTTTTTCTGAGGGCATCAAAAATTCTAGAGGGGAAGAGATATCTACTATAGAGGTAAAGAAAATTTTGGAAGAAATTATAGAAGAGGAAAACAAGAACAGTCCTTTCACTGATGATCAACTAACTAAGATATTAAATGAAAAAGGCTATCCAATAGCTAGAAGAACTGTAGCAAAATATCGAGAAATGATAGGTGCTCCAGTGGCAAGACTCAGAAAAAAATTATGAATGAAATTACTATTTCAATCATAATAGTAAACTATAAATCTTGGATTCCATTAGAAAAATGTATTCATAGTATTAATAACCAAATTGATATTAATCCTGAAATAATAGTAGTTGATAATAATTCAAGTGACGGTTTTATTCATTCATTTAAAAAAAAATTTCCTAAAGTTTTATGGGTTGAAAATAAATCTAATAGTGGTTTTTCAAAAGGGTGTAACATAGGTGCAGAAATAGCATCTAATAAATTTCTACTATTCCTTAATCCAGATACATATCTTCCTGATGATTGTTTAATGAATCTTCTAAATAAAAAATTAAATTTTGATAATTCTATCATAGGGATTAAACAGTTAAATAATAAAAATAAAAACACTCATGCTTATGGTATTTTTTTGAATTTATACAGTTTCAACGGAATTGCTAGAGCGTTATTTAGATTGTTTAGACTCAAAAGTAAAAGTCAACTCGAGAAATTGGATCAATTTAGTCCAGATTGGATTTCAGGATCATTTATTTTAATTTCTAAGAAATTGTTCAATATCATCGGAAAATGGAATGAAAATTATTTTATGTATTATGAGGACATGGACCTGTGTAAAAAAGCGAGAAATATGAACTATAATGTAATAATGTTAAATGATATTTATTGTTATCATTATCATGGATTGTCCTCAAGAATAAATAAAAAAACTAAAATCAAATCAAAAACAGAGGTCATAAAGTCATCAATAAAATATATTGAAGGTAATTTTACTGGTATTGAAAAAAATGCATTAAAAGGGCTTAAATTAAGTTCCGTTATTTTAGAATTACTTCTAGCTTCACCTTTTTCAAAGACAAAAAGAAATGTTTTAATAAATCTTCTTAGAAAGAATTAATTATTTATTTCAGTGTAGTAGATTTCCAACCTCATTCTCTTATCAAAATTTTCAGGCTCTGGGTTAGGTCCAATCAAGACAGTACCTAAGGGATTAATTGCTGTTGCAATAGGAATATATTTCATAACATCTGTTGTTTTAACATCAGTATTAACAGAGTTTGAAATTGAAGACGAAACAGCTAATCCAAGCTTTGGTGAAATTGAATCATTACGAACGATATTCTTAATATGCTCAGAAATTCTAATTTTATATTTCAATCCTTTATCATCTTCATCTAGTTCAAGAATCCCACTATGAACTATCTTTACATTAGATTTTTTTGGACCTGTTGAATTATCAATATAGTAGTCAGGAAGTGGTGTTTTAGCATCAATGTCATACAAATAAACTCTAAAAGGTTCAATAAGATCTCCACTTTCATTTATTTTATCTCTGTCTATATACATTGTCAGATTAGCCTCATTAACTAACCAACCATTAGATTTAATTTCATCTAAAACATTATTACCATCATTATCAGTAAATAAATCAATTTCTGCAATAAGCCCTTCACCCCCTTTAAGATATACTCTACCTAAGTTATCTGATGAATTTAAGTTATTTTGAATATCCTGATTGTATGCCGATTTATTGAAAACATTGATTTGATTACCACTAAGGTTAAGTTCATAATTAGCTTTCACCTTATCAATGGTGTCATCTGATGTATTATCATCAGTGTCATTTTTATTATACTTATCATACTCATACTCAATGTTAATCTTAGCATTAGAGTAATCCAAAATCATAAGAAGTTCATCTGAAAAGTCATAAGCTTGTAAAACAAGTCCCTTAAAATAAATATTGAAATTATCAACATTTGTCATGTCATCACTTCCTTCATGATCTATGATTTTTCTTTGAAAAAAATCTTTATCGAGATGCAGTCTTAGTCTAGGTGTTAATCTTTCCTTAACTTCCTCTGACTCATCGACATCATCAGTATCTGGATCATCTTCTTTATAAATAACAATCTCATTTGTATCTATAGAAACTTCATCGTCATGAATAGTAGACCCTGAAAAATTTAAAAGCTGTGTCTCGTCTGAGTAATATTTTTGAAAAGATTCAAAGTTATCAGTGGGGTCAAAAGATCTCAAATAATAATCTAACTCTTGTATTTTAATTTTGAAACTAGCATCTCTATTCCCTATCAGAGAATCTACATCATAAAGAGTTGCACCAGCATTAGGATTTTGAGTATCAGTATCTTTATCATCAGTTATTCCGTCACCATCAGTATCAGGATTTAGAGGATCTGTCCCATTAGCTCTTTCCTGAATATCTGTTAATCCATCTCCATCACTATCACTGTTAATGTCGTTATCATCAACATCATAGATATCAATTACTCCATCTCCATCGCTATCAAAGGTATTATTGAAAAAAGGAATATCTAAATAAACATCTGTAACGGTTTCATTTTCTTCAATTACAGCTATGTTGGAATCATCTCCATCATTTTCTCTCTGTTGAGACCATAATCCAAAGTATGGATTTAACTCAGAAAGGTTAACTTGTGTTATAAATGAAGCTTCTGATTTGCCAAATAAATTATCATTTATTGAACCCAACTGAAAGGCAGGCAAAGCATTTGATTTAAATGGAGGTATAGCTTTTTGTACTACATTAATTGGAACTAATTCAACATTTGTTTGAAATGTATCAGATTTTAAAATATCTGTTCCAATCGTATTGTATTCCTTAGTACAAGAAAACAATGTTATTAATAGCAGAATCAAAAACTTTGATTTCATTTATTTTAAAAATGAGTTGTAAAAATTAGTGTATTTTTCCTTATACTCAGGATCATCAAAATTACATTCTAAAATTGGTACTTTAATTTTATCTAATATGTCTGAATATTTACTTTTTAAGTCCGAAGTAAAAATTACTCCATCTGCATGCTCAGCTGAAATTCTATATAAATTTTCATACGTTGGTTTGCTTAAAGATTTTAAAGGATCTCCTTCAATACCATCAAAGTTAATTTTATTGACAATATTTTTATTTAAATCACCTTCTATTTGATCTTTATATAGAGATACTACAACTTTTGTTTCCTGAAAAATTGGATCATCTTTAAAATAATACTTGAGATAAAGCGGGAGAAGAGATGCTATCCAGCCATTAACATGAATAAGATTAGGTGCCCAGTTTAATTTTTTAATTGTTTCAACTACACCCTTTACAAAAAAAATAGCCCTCTCATCGTTATCATCAAATAAATTTCCATCATCATCTTTGGAGTATCCTGATCTCCCCTTGAAATAATCTTCACTATCTATGAAATAAACCTGCATTCTTTCTTTAGGAATAGATGCGACTTTTAAGATAAGTGGCATATCCATGTCATCAATTATTAGATTTATACCAGATAATCTAATAACTTCATGTAATTGATGCCTTCTTTCGTTAATATTTCCATATTTTGGAATGAAAATTCTTGTAAGACCACCGTTCTCGTTAACAACTTTTGGTAATTTATATGTTAAATTTGAGATTTCAGTTTGAGGCATATAGGGAACAACCTCCGATGATATAAACAAAACTTTTTTTCCTTCCATATAATCCTAGTTAAAAATAGGCATACAAAACTACAAAAATATTACCAGATTAAATGTAAAGTGTTAAGTTTACGTGCTGTTAAAGTTTTCTTAATGAATTTATATACTTCAGTACAAGAATTAACTCTTGAGTTAAAAAAACAAAGAAAAAATAATACTACAATATGCCTTGTACCAACTATGGGTTCGTTACATGAAGGACATTACTCACTTGTGCATAAGGCTTTAGAAAAATCAGAATATGTTTGGGTTTCAATTTTTGTAAATCCTACTCAATTTAATAATAAAAATGATTTTGTAAACTACCCTAAAAACTTAAACAAAGATATTGTAACACTGAATGCTATTTCTAAAAATATCAAAATTTTTGCTCCATCTATTAAAGAAATTTATGGTGAAAATATAGAGCCTCAAAAATTTGATTTCGGTTATATCGGTAAAGTAATGGAGGGGAAATTTAGAGAAAATCATTTTAACGGAGTTGCAACGGTAGTCATTAAACTTTTTAATCTTTTTAAACCAGATTTTGTTTTTTTTGGTGAAAAAGATTTTCAACAAATATTAATAATTCAAAAAATAATTGATGAAAATTTTCATAAAACAAATCTTATTCGTTGTGAAACAATAAGAAATAAAAATGGATTGGCTTTAAGTTCGAGGAATAAACTATTGAATAAAAGGGATTACGACAACTCAAATATCATTCATGATATGTTAGTTTTTTCAAAAATAAATTTGATAAAAATTCCTTACAAAAAAATTAAAGCTCATATAATATCAAAAATTAATAAAGTGGAAAACTTTAAAGTTGAATATTTTGAAATAAGGAACGAGAAAACACTTTTTGAAATCAAAAAAAATAAGATTGACACAGGTCTAAGAGCTTTCATTAGTGTTAAAGTTAATAGTGTTAGATTGATAGATAATTATCTTCTGAATTAGTATCTTTAGTGAATGCAAATTGATGTGCTAAAATCTAAAATTCACAGAGCTTTAGTAACAGGAGCTGATCTCAACTACATCGGAAGTATAACAATTGATGAAACATTGATGGATGCATCAAACATTATAGAAGGAGAAAAGGTTCAAGTAGTTAATATTAATAATGGCGAACGATTGATTACCTATGTTATTAGAGGTAAAAAAAATAGTGGTGAAATTACATTAAATGGGCCAGCTGCTAGAAAAGTCCAGAAAGGTGATGAAGTAATAATAATTTCATATGCTTCTATGAGCCTGAGCAAAGCTAAGATCTTTAAACCAACTGTTATTTTTCCAGGCGAAAATAACTCATTACAATAATGTCATCAAAAACAAAGATTACATTTTCTTGTTCTAATTGTGGAGCAAAATATCCAAAATGGCTTGGTCAATGTACAGTTTGTGGAGAATGGAATACTATTAAAGAAGAAATAGTAAATACCAAAAATAAAAATGATTATAAATTTATTTCCAAATCAAAAGCTGTTGATATTAATGATATAAACTATTCAAATGATCAAAGAATTTTCTTCTCTGAAAATGAAATCAATAGAGTTCTTGGCGGAGGACTTGTAAAAGGCTCTGTAGTATTAATTTCAGGTGAGCCTGGAATTGGAAAATCTACTATTTTACTGCAAAATTCGTTAAACTCAATTGAAAAAGTATTATACATTTCAGGTGAAGAAAGTTCAAGTCAAATAAAATTAAGAGCTCATAGAATTACTAACAACCTGAATAATTGTTTTATTCTAACTGAAACTAATCTCGAACTAATTTTAAAAAATATCGAAGAAATTAAACCTGATATTTTAATCATTGATTCTATTCAAACCATACAAACTGACATACAAGAAAGTAGTCAAGGAAGCTTGACACAGATTAGAGAATGTACTGGGATTTTAATTAAACTAGCTAAAAATACAGGATTACCAGTTATTATTGTTGGACACATTACCAAAGAGGGAAGTATAGCTGGTCCGAAAATATTAGAACATATGGTTGATGTTGTTCTTCATTTTGAAGGTGATAAACAAAATCAATATAGAATCTTAAGGTCTAAAAAAAATAGATTTGGTTCAACTGATGAAATTGGAATATATCAAATGAATTCTAATGGATTAAATGAAGTTAGTGACCCAAGCGAACTATTCATTTCAAAAAAAGAAAATAAATCACCAGGCTCAGCTGTTTCTGTTACACTTGACGGAAGCAGGTCTTTAATGATCGAAATTCAAGCTCTAGTTAGCTCTGCTGTTTATGGAACACCTCAAAGAATTTCAAATGGATTTAACTCTAAGAGATTAAATATGCTATTAGCTATTCTAGAAAAAAGAGCTGGATTTAAAATTGGAATTAAGGATGTTTTTATTAATGTTACTGGAGGATTTAAAATTGAAGATACTGCAACAGATCTTGCAGTAATATGTGCAATATTATCCTCAAATATTAATTTAGCAATTGATCAACATTCATGTTTTTGCGCAGAGTTAGATCTTTCAGGTGAATTGAGATCTGTTTCAAGTATTGAAAAGAGAATTAATGAAGCTCAAAGATTAGGCTACAAGAAAATATATATTTCGAGTGATATAAAACAAGATTTTAATTCATCAAAAATTAATGTTAAGAAACTTTCTAACGTTAAAGAGGTCATAAAAAGTATTTTTAAGGAGCAGGGTTAGGAATTAGTTCATTCACCGAATTAATTTCCTTAATTATTTCAGAGCTCAATTTCACATTTACACTTTCTATATTTTCTTTTAACTGAGAAATCGATGTAGCTCCAATTATATTGCTTGTTACAAATGGTCTATCATTGACAAAAGACAATGATAGATCTGTAAGAGAAATTCCATATTTATTAGCAATTTCATTATATAATTCAGTCGCTTTAAATGAATTCATATTGCTATATCGTTTTAAATTTGGAAACAAATCTAACCTACTGTTTTTAGGCATATTTTTGTTCATATATTTTCCAGAAAGCACACCAAATCCAAGAGGAGAATATGCTAATAATCCAACAGATTCTCTTTTACATATTTCTGAACTTCCAACCTCAAATAATCTGTTTAATAAGGAATAAGGATTCTGTATAGTAATCATTTTTGGTAAGCCTTTTTTTACATATTCAAGAAATTTCATAATTCCCCACGGGTTTTCATTGGAAAGCCCAACATGTCTTATCTTACCTTCGTCAATCAATGACTTTAAAATATGTAAAATCTCCTCAAAATTATCCTCCCAAGAATCATTAAAATATTGAAAGCTTCTTTTACCAAATGTATTAGTAATTCTCTCTGGCCAATGCAACTGATATAGATCAATATAATCAGTTTGAAGTCTTTTTAGGCTTCCCTCAACAGCTTCATTAATTGAATTTCCCTTAAATCCTGTCTTTCTTATATGAGCAGTATAATCACCAGGTCCAGCAATTTTTGTAGCTAAAATGACTTTATCTCTATTTCCAGTTTTTGAAAACCAATTACCGATTATTTTTTCTGTATAGGCATATTTATCTGGAGTAGCTGGGACAGGATAAAGTTCAGCTGTATCAAAGAAATTAACACCGTTTTCGAGAGAAAAATTCATTTGTTCAAAAGCTTCTTCTTGCGTATTTTGTCTTCCCCAAGTCATGGTTCCTAGACATATTTTACTAATCTTAATATCAGTATCTGGCAAATAATTATATTCCATTATAATTCAATATTAACTCCAATTGGACAATGATCAGAATGATGAATATCATTCATTATGTACGATTTTTTAATATGTTTATTTAAATTTTGAGAGGATAAAAGATAGTCAATTCTCCATCCTTTATTGTTTACTCTTGAATTTGCTCGATAACTCCACCAAGAGTAGTGATGAGGATCCTTATTAAGAAATCTAAAAGTATCTGTAAATCCAGATTTTAGAAATCTATCTAGCCATTGTCTTTCTTCAGGTAAAAAACCAGATACTTTGGCATTTCTAATTGGATCATGAATGTCAATAGCTTCATGACATATATTGTAGTCTCCGGCTATAATTAAATTTTTTTTTGATTTTCTTATTTCATTTATATAAGAAAAAAAATCATCCATATATTTAAATTTAAATCCTAATCTATCAATATTAGTTCCTGAGGGCAGATATAGGCTCATAACAGAGAAGTTATCAAAATCTAACATTAAATTTCTACCTTCTCTATCCATATAGTCAATTCCAATACCGTAATGAATTTTATTTGGTTTCAACTTTGTCAATATTCCAACTCCACTATATCCCTTTTTTTCAGCTGAGAACCAATAATCATTATAGCCTAATTTTTTAAAAACAGTTTGATCAAACTGATCAATATTTGCTTTTGTCTCTTGTAAACAAATAATATCTGGATTGCAGTCCTCAAGCCACTCAACAAAACCTTTACGAATTGCTGCTCTTATTCCATTTATATTGTAGGAAATAATTTTAATCACTATTTAATAACCAATTACTAATATCGAGTGATGAATCTAAGAAATTATGAATTTCATTTACATGAATTCTATCTTGAATCATGCTATCTCGATCTCGAATTGTAACAGTATCATCATCAATAGTTTGATGATCTATCGTTACACAAAAGGGTGTTCCAATAGCATCTTGTCTTCTATATCTTCTACCAATAGCATCTTTTTCATCATAAACAGTGCTAAACTTAAGTTTCAATTTATCTTTTATTTTTCTACAATATTCGGGAAGTCCATCTTTCTTTAGAAGTGGTAAGAAAGCAACTTTATATGGTGATAAAATATAGGGTGTTTTTAATACAGTTCTTTCAGTTCCATCATCTAGTTTTTCAAATTTTAAAGACGAAGAAAAAATAGCCAAAAACATTCTATCTACACCAATTGATGTTTCAAGCACGTAAGGAATGTACTTTGAATTATCTAAGGAATCAAAATATTTAATTTGTTTTGTAGAAAATTTTTCATGATTGCTAAGATCAAAATCAGTTCTAGAATGAATACCCTCTAATTCTTTGAATCCAAAGGGAAAATTAAACTCTATGTCACATGCAGCATCAGCATAATGTGCTAATTTTTTATGATCGTGAAATCTATAATTACTTTTATCTAAACCAAGAGAAAGGTGCCAATTTAATCTCACATTTTTCCAATATTCATACCATTTCATTTGAGTTCCAGGCTTAATGAAAAATTGCATTTCCATCTGCTCGAATTCTTTCATTCTAAATATAAACTGCCTAGCAACAATTTCATTTCTAAAAGCTTTTCCAATTTGTGCAATTCCAAAAGGAATTTTCATTCTACCTGTTTTTTGAACATTCAAATAGTTAAGAAATATACCTTGAGCAGTTTCAGGCCTTAAAAATAAATCAGTTGAATTTGATTCAGTTGAGCCAAGCTGCGTTTTAAACATCAAGTTGAATTTTTTTATATCAGTCCAGTTTTTTGTTCCAGAAATTGGGCAAACTATCCCACAATCTTCAATAATATTTTTTAGCTCTTCAAGGTTGTCTTTATTTAAAGCTTCAGAAAATCTTTTATTAATTAAATCGATTTCATTTTGATATTTTAAAACCTTTGGATTAGTTGATAGAAAAGTTTTTTCATCAAAATTCTCTCCGTATCTTTTATGCTGCTTCTTTTTTTCCTTATTGATTTTTGCTTCAATTTTTTGAATGTAATCTTCAATTAAATTGTCAGCTCTATATCTTTTTTTTGAATCTTTATTGTCAATCATTGGATCGTTAAAAGCATCTACGTGTCCGCTAGCTTTCCATGTAGTGGGATGAGAAAAAATAGCAGAATCTATACCAACAATATTATCATTTAATTGAACCATTGATTTCCACCAATAGTCTTTGATATTATTTTTTAAAAGAACACCGTTTTGAGCATAATCATAAACAGCACTCAAACCGTCATAGATTTCACTTGATTGAAAAACAAAACCATATTCCTTAGCATGAGATACGATTTTTTTAAAAATTTCATCAGACATTTTACAAAAATAGCACTTTAACAACTAAACGATGAATTGAATTGAAAATAAAATTTTACTTTGCATTTAAATATGAGAAAGGGAATTTTATGTGTCACTTTATTATTGCTTTTATACTCATGTGCAAAGAGGAGTACGCCTGAGGGTGGTGAAAAAGATGAAATACCACCCAAAGTTTTAAGTTCTAAGCCTGAAAATGGTTCAATTAATTTTGATGAGAAAAAGATCAGAATTACGTTTGATGAGTATATTAAACTTGAAAAACTTAATTCGCAATTAGTAGTTTCTCCCCCAATAGATAAATCAAATTATTCTATTTTTCCGCAAGGTGGTGCATCAAGACATATTGATATTGAAATCAATGAACTACTTTCTGATTCAACGACTTTTGTTTTCAATTTTGGAGAGAGTATAAAAGACAACAATGAAGGTAACCTATTACCATTTTATAAATATGTTTTTTCTACAGGCTCGTATGTTGATTCACTTGAGCTTACAGGAAATGTATATGACAGTTATGAAATAAAGCAAGAAGGATACATAACTGCGATGCTATACCCTAAAAATGAAAGCTTTAATGACTCAACTATATATAAAGAAAAACCTTTATATATTTCAAGCACCCTTGATAGTACCGTTTTTAATTTTAGTAATTTAAAAAAGGGAGAATATGTACTATTAGCTTTAAAAGATTACAACAATAATCTATTATTTGACCCTTTGATTGATAAAGTAGCATTCATTGATTCAGCAATTATAATTCCAACAGAATCAGAATTTGATTTAAAATTATTTAAAGAAATTCCTGAATACAAAGTTTTTAAACCATTTCAAGAATCTAGTAACAGAGTAAGTTTTGGATTCAGAGGGAATATAGATTCATTAAAAATTAATTTATTGAATGAAAATATTGAAAGTATGATTACCAAAGAAGAATACACAGACACTCTTAATTATTGGTTTAGATCATTTGATTACGATACTCTAAGATTTGAGGCAAAAAATAAAATGGATTTTGATGAATTTAAACTTCCTAAAAGAGATTATGAAAATGATACTCTCATCATTTCAAAATACAATGATAAATTTGAGTTGGGCGATCAATTTTCTCTCAAAAGCACAATACCAATTATTGAATTAGATAATTCAAAAATTACAATCATTGATAAAGATTCAACTCTAATTCCTTTTACAACTGAATTTAATAATCATAAAATAGATTTTGACTTTGAAATCTTACCAAGCGATAGATATTCAATAGAAATTATGCCGAACGCAATAATTGATTTCTTTGAGAACACTAATGATACTCTAAACTATAGCTTTACAACCAAAAAAAGGTCTGATTATGGCAATCTATATTTAAACCTTAGCGAAATCAACTACGATAAACTTATTGTTGAGCTTTTAAATTTAAAAGGTGAAATTATTAAATCTAATTTTCTAACATCAAGTTTAGATCCATGTACTTTTGAAAATATTCTTCCTGGAGATTATACAATTAGAGTTATAAATGATTTGAATAAAAATAATCTTTGGGATACTGGTAATTTTTTAAAGAAAATTAAACCAGAGCCAACTTATCACTACAACGATACAATTAAAGTAAGAGCAAACTGGGTAATAAGAGAAAGATTATAACTATTTCTTAAGATTAGCTTTCACATATTCTCTATTCATATTAGCTATATAATCTAAAGAAATTCCTTTAGGACATTCAACATGACAAGCTCCTGTGTTAGTACAATTACCAAACCCCTCTTCATCCATTTGCTTAACCATATTCAATACTCTATCGGTTGCCTCAACTTTACCCTGAGGGAGTAATGAAAATTGCGAGACTTTTGCTGACACAAATAACATTGCTGAAGAATTTTTACAGGAAGCAACACAAGCTCCACAACCAATACAAGTTGCCGCATCAAAAGCCTTATCAGCATTTTCTTTTTCAATAGGAATTGTATTAGCATCAAGAGTATTTCCAGAGGTATTAATCGAAATAAAACCACCGGATTGTTGAATTCTATCAAATGCTGTTCTATCTACAACCAGATCTTTAATAATTGGGAATGCTCTTGCTCTAAAAGGCTCTACATAAATAGTATCCCCATCCTTAAACCTTCTCATGTGTAGCTGACATGTTGTTATTAATTTATCTGGGCCATGTGGTTCTCCATTAATAAACATTGAACATGATCCACAAATACCCTCTCTGCAATCATGATCAAAGGCAACCGGATCACCATCTTCTTCAATTATTCTTTCATTTAATACATCCATCATCTCCAAGAAAGACATATCTGGTGAGATTTCATCAATTTCATAATCAACTATTCTTCCTTTAGATTGACTATTTTTTTGTCGCCATATTTTGAGGAATAATTTCATTTACTTGTACGATCTACTCTTGAGTTCAACATTTTCAAAATCTAGGTACTCTTTATGCAATTTTGAAAATTCAATAATAGGATTATACTCCCATGCTGAAACAAATGTATAATCATCATCATTTCTCAATGCTTCACCTTCTTTAGTTTGATATTCTTCTCTAAAATGACCACCACATGATTCATTTCTATTTAAAGCATCTAAAGCAAATAATTCTCCCAATTCCATAAAATCAGCTACTCGTAAAGCTTTAGCTAACGATTCATTAAAGGAATATTTATCGCCCGTCACTTTTAAGGATTCATAAAACTCCGACCTGAGAATCTGGATATCTTTAATAGCCTTTTTTAAATCTTCTTCATTTCTAGACATGCCACAATTATTCCAAATAATTTTACCTAGTTTTTTATGAAAATAATCAACTGACTTTGAACCTTTATTAGATATTAATTTTTCTATTTTTTCTTCAACTTTCTTTTTTGCTTCATCAAATTCAGGCGTATCATTTGGGATTGGTCCGGTTTTAATATCATCAGCTAGATAATCATTTATTGTATTTGGTAAAACAAAATATCCATCAGCTAAACCTTGCATTAAGGCAGATGCACCAAGTCTGTTAGCTCCATGATCAGAGAAATTAGCTTCACCAATTGCATAACATCCAGGTATTGTTGTCATCAAATTATAGTCAACCCAAAGCCCACCCATAGTGTAATGAACTGCAGGATAAATCATCATTGGGGTTTTGTACGGATTTTCGTCA
>Ga0160422_10001383_pt1 | contig 15212 bp, 13 predicted proteins | sample Fk160mmetaG_FD_108192 | JGI IMG/M metagenome (GOLD analysis project Ga0160422, IMG submission 108192) | Marine microbial communities from the Central Pacific Ocean - Fk160115 60m metaG | ecosystem: Environmental > Aquatic > Marine > Oceanic > Photic zone | place: The Central Pacific Ocean...
CCTATTTTAATTTACAGAAAGAATTGACTTTGATCCAATTGGGAATTTGGGCCGTACAGATCCTTAGCCAGGAGTAGTGATGTCGTTAATTATACTATATGCAGCAACAGCCTTAGTGTTTCTAGCTTTAGACGTAGTGATGTTGAAGCGTGTGCTACATCCATTATTTACCAAACACATTGGTCATATGATGCTTGAGGCCCCTAAAATGGGAGCTGCAGGTATCTTTTATTTACTCTATGTCGCAGGCATTGTTTTCTTTGTTGCTTTACCTGCTGCGAAAGGTGGAAGTATTTTACAAGCTTTTGTAGCTGGACTGGTACTAGGTGCTATGGCATATGGGACGTACGAGTTCACAAACTTTGCCACACTAAAGGGTTGGCGAAGAAGAATGGTGGCTATAGATCTGTCATGGGGCGCTCTATTAACAGCGCTATCGGCTGTTGGTGGCGTATGGATTCATTCAATCTTCACATGACAATTTCATTTTTACACCGACAAACTAGCACTATGGGCGCTTGGCAATTAAGTAAAACGCAAGTATAGCGAATATACGCTTAGCGGAAAGAGTTATAATGCCGGGTAGTGCAAATCTTAATACAATGATAAAAGCCGCCCGCAGAGCAGGGCGTTCTCTCGTTAAGGATTTCAGAGAAGTTGAAAACCTTCAGGTTTCACGCAAAGGGGCAGGGGATTTTGTTTCAAGAGCTGATACAGCTGCCGAAGGTATTATTCGAGAAATCTTGACAGAAGCTCGACCTACTTATGGTTGGTTAGGTGAAGAAACAGGTGGTTCAGACGGAGAGGATCCAACACGTCGTTGGATAGTTGATCCATTGGATGGAACTACTAATTTTCTGCACGGCCTTCCTCATTGGGCAGTATCAATTGCCCTCGAGCATAAGGGCAAAGTAATCTCTGGTGTGATATTTGACGCGGCAAAGGATGAACTCTTTTATGCTGAAAAGGGTACTGGAGCTTGGATGAATGGTCCAAGTATGAATGACGAAAGACTTCGCGTTTCGTCAAGGACCAACGTTTCTGACAGTCTTTATGCGACGGGCATTCCGTTTGCTGACTCTGCAGTTGACCTTCCTTCAATTACAAAGCAGCTGAAAAATCTTATGCCTTTTTGTGCAGGTGTCCGCCGCCTTGGTAGTGCAGCTCTTGATTTAGCATATGTTGCTGCGGGTAGATATGACGGATACTGGGAGCGTGGGCTGCAGGCATGGGATATAGCAGCAGGAGTAATAATTGCCCGAGAGGCTGGGGCCCTTGTTGAATCGTTTGACGACAGTGATGTTGAGCCGCATGAATTGGGTAATGTAATTTGTGCAAATGATGCCCAATTTAATGAATTTGTAAGAATAATTAAGCAGTAAATTATGCCCAGGGTGACTTTTTTCTGAGACGTGCCTTTACCTTTGGGATTGCCGACTTAACCATATCATAATCAGCCTCAGGATGGGGTGGGTGACCACTACTATCTATCCAAAATTTAAAACCGCCTAATTTAAAAAAAGTTGGCAAACAAAGAAAAATTCCAACAAGAAACCCTCCAATATGCGCCCAATAAGCTATACCGCTTTGACCTGATGATAAAATAGTCCCATTTGCCAACTGTAGTAAAAACCACATACCAAGAACCAGCCACGCTCTAAAAGAAAAAATTTTGAAAAATATTAAGATAAAGAAAATTACATCTACGCGTGCCTTAGGGTATAGTAGAAGGTAGCCCCCCATCACGCCTGCTATTGCCCCAGAAGCTCCGACAAGTGGTATTTGTGAAAGCGGCGCGGTTAGGTAATAAATAATACTGGCTCCAATACCACTCAGTAAATAAAAAACTAGGAAGCCGAGGTGTCCCATTTGATCTTCTAGGTTGTCACCAAAAATATGCAAGAATAACATATTTCCTGCGAGGTGTAGTATGCCGGCATGGAGAAACATTGATGTTACTAAAGAAAACAAATCTTCGCCTTGAGTAAAATTATATGGAATTAGAGCCCATGATGAAAAAAATTCGTTTATAATTTTAGGATCGTTTATATTTCCCCAGTAGCTAAAGAAGATAACGCAGTTAATACAAATTATTGAGTAGGTAATGTAGGGTGTTCGCCCAGATGGATTATGATCCCGTATTGGTAACATTATATAACACCTAAGCTCTTAAATTAATGTCTATAACCTATGAAATGGTTTTCTTACTTAGTATACCTAAAATGTAAAACGCGATGTGTCTTTCTAAATCTTCTGTATAGAAAAAATATCTATGCTAGCTTTTGCGTAGAATGGATAAGATTCGAGCAATTTTTGTTATTTTTAAACGATAACCCTTAAAGATAATTCCTTTGAGTTATCAGTAGTGCTCAAACAGCGGTATTTAGATAATAAGAGCGAATTAATATCCGCTCTTAAACATTCAATAAATTAACCTGTTATTTTATATAATACAGATTAATAAGAATAGTTAGCGACCTGCAGTATGGTAGGCGTATTACGCTGTGAAGCCTGCAGCGTCTGCTTCTTCCCACAAAGCTTTCCAAGCCTTTTTGGCTTTGCCTCTATGTTTGACAGATCTGGCTTCCTCAAGATTATCGAGCATACCGTCACCTTCGACAACGATTAGACCGATCATACCCATGTTGGCGTGAGGTTTGCAGTGATAACCGTAAAAACCGGGCACATCAAAAACAACATCAACTTGCTTGTTTATCTTACCTTTCCACTTTTCAGCACCAGCCGGTAACATTCCTTTTATGATTTCGCTATTATGACCCTTATCAGTTGGTACAAAGCTGACTTCATCACCTATTTGTACTTTCAATAAACGTGGTGAAAAAATCATTTTATTTTTAGAGTTATCGGGGTCTTTATTCAGCATTAGGATTTCATACTTGGTAGATCCCATTGCTGTTTTTGACATAAGTAATGAGCCTGTTAATGCCGCTGATGCTGCGATAAATTCTCTTTTTGACATTTTTTTGAACATTTATTTCTCCATTACAAAGTTTTGACCTACCAATATTAGATAGAACTAGGCCGTTTTACTTTCAATACAATTACCAAACGCGTTAGCTTCTATGATTCTTAGCTGTGCTGCTGACCGTGCGTCAATTTACAATAAAGCACCATTGGAGTGGATTTCAATAGTATAGGTTGGATATATTTTCTCAATCTAAATTACAATTGACAAAATTAGTCACAAGCTACATCCTTAAGTTGCTCTTTAACGCCAAGAGTAACATAACTATGAGACGCGCCAGCCATCTTTTAAGAACGTACTTCACTAGGTCCTTACTAGAAGCGCCAGCCAGTCATAATGTGGATATTTGTGTTTTGGTAGTATTAATGACTTTACTAAATTTAACAGGATAGTCTCTTGTTTAATGCTCGCAAGGTAATTCATTCTCTTAAGCCCCAATGGCTCGTTCCTGCTGCGATGGTTGCATCGGTGATATTTGTAATAGGATTTCAGGTTTTAAATTTCGAGCCAATAAACGTATCTCCCAATAGCCCTATTATTACTAGTAAACTGATCTATATTAAACAAAGTGATGAATTGGCGACTAGAATTTTAAACGAAAGTGGTGCCACCTTAGTCGAGTATCCGAAAGGAGAACAATCATTTGTTTCTACCATCTTGACAGTTATAAACAGAGATCGGATTAAAAGGAATTTAGATCAATCTGGCCCTTTAATTCTTCAAGAAAAAAATAATGGCCGTTTAAGTCTTTTTGACCCGTTATCTGAAAAAGAAGTAGATTTGATGGGTTTTGGGGACGATAATATTTTAGTATTCCGTGACATATTAGGGCAGTAGTGTAAATTTAACCTTACACACTGTAAATTTTAATTGACATATTTATTTCTTTTTTTATCCTCGGAGCAGAAGGAATCTACCTGTGATTCACGCTCTTTCATTTGCAAATGCAATGAGAGCTAAAACAAAGGTGTTGGTAAGACAGGTATACCTACGGAAGAGAAGGATAATTTATGGCTCTTTTATCTTTTGAAAAGAAATATCGAGTTCGCGGTGGTACCTTAGTAGGAGGTGACCTTTGTGACTTTTGGGTTGGCCCATTTTATGTAGGTTTCTGGGGGCTCTCGGTGCTTTTTTTCGCTTTACTTGGAACAATTTTAATTTTTTATGGCGCTGCTATTGGTGATACTTGGAACCCATGGCTTATTTCAATTGAACCACCAGATCTTGACGTTGGTTTGGGCTTTGCCCCTCTAAAAGAGGGAGGTCTCTGGCAGTTAATTACGATTTGTGCTCACGGTGCATTTATTTCATGGGCTCTGCGCGAGGTCGAAATATCGAGAAAACTGGGAATGGGTTTACATGTTCCGGTTGCGTTTGCTGTTGCAATTTTGGCCTATACTACGCTTGTTGTAATTCGCCCTGTATTAATGGGTGCGTGGGGTCACGGTTTTCCATATGGAATTTGGTCTCACTTGGATTGGGTTAATAACGTTGGTTATGCATACGGTAATTTTCACTATAATCCAGCCCATATGATCGCTGTAAGTTTATTCTTCACAACGACTTTAGCATTGGCGTTGCACGGCTCGCTTATTCTATCAGCAGCCAATCCCGAAAAAGGAAACGAAATGCGCTCACCGGATCATGAAGACACCTTTTTCCGTGATTTTATAGGTTATTCTATTGGGCCGCTGGGTATCCACCGTCTTGGACTGCTTCTCGCACTTAATGCAGTAATCTGGTCTGCAATATGTATAGTAATCTCTGGAACGGTTTGGTTCGATGCATGGTCTGAATGGTGGTTTTGGTATGTAGATCTCCCTATGTGGGTAGATATTGAGGGAGGCGTCAATGGTTGAGTATCAGAATATTTTTACACAGGTGCAGGTTCAAGGGCCTCCAGAAATGGGGGTCGAAGAAGGTGTACCTCTGAATGATAGGACAAATTCAGCTCGATTTTCGAAATTGCTAGGTTGGTTTGGAAATGCTCAAATTGGTCCGATCTATCTAGGTTCATTTGGCGTGGTTGGTCTTGCTACAGGGTTGATTTGGTTTGTAATAGTTGGCGCAAGTTATTGGGAGCAGGCTGATTATAACCCAGCGATATTCCTGCGAGATTTATTTTACTTTTCACTGGAGCCACCGGCCGAAGAATACGGCTTAAGTATGCCTCCGATGAAAGAAGGTGGCCTTTGGTTAATAGCTAGTTTCTTTTTACTTGTCTCAGTTATATCGTGGTGGCTAAGATCTTATGAGCTAGCAAGGCAGCTTAAAATGGGTAAGCACGTATTTTACGCTTTTGGTGCTGCAATATGGCTATTTCTAGTTCTTGGTTTAATTCGACCAGTCCTAATGGGTAGTTGGTCTGAAGCTGTTCCATATGGAATTTTTAGTCACCTTGACTGGACGATGAATTTTTCCGTTGTCTATGGAAATCTTTTTTATAATCCATTTCATGCTCTGAGTATAGTATTCCTTTATGGTTCAGCACTACTGTTTGCTATGCATGGAGCGACGATTCTAGCGGTATCTAGGTTTGGTGGCGATAGAGAATTAGAGCAAATTGCTGATCGTGGTACAGCATCCGAACGTGCTGCTTTATTCTGGCGATGGACCATGGGCTTTAATGCTTCCATGGAGGGTATACATCGGTGGGCTTGGTGGTTTGCAGTTTTAACCACAATTACAGGAGGTATCGGAATACTTCTTACTGGGACTGTGGTAGATAATTGGTACTATTGGGCTCAGCTTCACGGCTATGCTCCAATGAATTGAGGTGATCAAAATGGATAGTAGAAATACGAAGGAATCTTGGGATAGGGAAATGTCAATTGCTCAAATCTTTGGGCAGATGTTTTCGGGATCGTTGGTTGCCGGGGCATTAGTCGGAGTACCAGTTGTATTTATAGTTGTGCTCATGTGGTTGGGTCAATTTCTCCCTGCAGAATCCAAACTTGCAGATGATCCGACGCCGGACTCATTTGTTTCGAGTAACGACTAAGAATATTACTGTTTCTAACTCTTAGTCGATTAAAAGAGTAAAACTGCAGCTGTTTTTGCTGCAGTTTTTTATTGACATTTTTATTCCATAACTGACGTGTTATCATTCCAATAAAAAATAAAACATAATTTTTAAGGCAATTATATTCAGTTTATCTTTGAATTTAGTTCACTTTTCGGATTAAAAGACTCTATTGACGCTTTAGTTACATAAAACTACTTTTGAGCTCGCAACCAATCAATTAGCAAAGTGACCACCTCCCTGTTATCACAACGCTTCTAGGCAGCCTTGGGCATTAAAATTTTTTAAACTTGATTTAGGAGAACTATGTCGGAACTTCGAGATTTACAAATGCTAGTGTCGTTGTCCCGGACAAGAAATTTCTCTAGGTCTGCAACTGACTGCAACATCTCCCAACCAGCTTTTTCGACCCGAATTAGGAAATTAGAGGAGCGTCTAAACTTGCCATTGGTGCGTCGAGGTAACAGCTTCTTAGGATTCACAACTGAGGGTGAGGTTGTTCTAAAGTGGGCGAGAAAGCTTTTGGCTGACGAGGAAGGTATGCGGCAAGAGATTGCTTTTCTTAAAAACGATCTTAACGGTACATTGTCACTTGGAGTAATACCCACTGCAATGCCGTTTGCTGCCCGTGTTTCAGCAAAGCTCAGAGAGAAGCACCCTAATTTATCGATAGAGATTTATTCAGAATCTACTCATAAAATTGTACGTAAAATAAATGATTTTTCATTAGATGCAGGAATACTTTACTTTGAAAATGGAGATCCAGAAACAACAGTAAAGCTATACGAAGAGAGATACGTTTTTATTGCGCCCAAGTCACTTACGGTTATGGAAGAAAAGCAAATTACATGGAGAGAGGTCGCTAGAGTTCCTCTGTGTCTGTTGACTCAAAATATGAAAAATCGCCAGCTAATAGATCAGCATTTTTTGGAACTGAAACTTTCTCCTAACATAGTTACAGAGGCCAGTGATTTTACGGCTGTCTTGGCTCAGGTCGCGAGGGGTAACGCTGCGACAATTGCGCCGGTAAGCGTGGCGGAGACATTTTTAGATTTAAAATTCACCATTCAATTAGATTTGATTGATCCTGTTATGACCCATTCCGTTGGCCTTTCTATTAAAGATCAATCTCCTGTGCTGCCAATGATTGACGCCCTTCGTAAGGCGGTTAAATCTGCATTATAATCAAGTCAAATCGCATCTTTGCTTATTTGTATTGGAATTTATCGGAATTATCAGTATTTTTATTTTGTATACATTTGTAGGCCGAGTTATGGGAAAAATTGAAGCAGGGATATGGAAGTCCGCTAAGGGTAAAGGGCGGGCCCACACAAAAGGTAGGCCTTTAGAGGATACTGCTTGGGCCGAAGTAAAAGACCTTCTTAAAGGTAAAAGGCGTGATAGTGATCTGCTGATAGAACACTTGCATTTAATACAAGATAAATTCGGTTGTATAAGTACAGCCCATATGCGAGCGTTGGCGGAAGAGATGAGAATGTCATCCGCAGAAGTTTATGAAGTAGCATCCTTCTACGCTCATTTTGATATTGTAAGAGATGGTCAACTGCCACCTCCAAAATTAACAATTCGCGTTTGCGATAGCTTGTCTTGTGTGATGGCCGGGGCTGAAACATTGAAGAAAAATTTGGAAGATGGTTTGGATCCTGCAGAAATAAGAGTTTTACGTGCGCCCTGTATGGGCCGTTGTGATACTGCTCCTGCTCTGGAATTAGGGCACGCACACATCGACAATGCGACCTTTGAAAAAGTTACAGAGGCAATTGAAAATAATAACGTGCACCCAAAAATCCCAGAATATGAGAGGTTTTCAGAGTATGTTTCTTCTGGTGGTTACAAGACACTTAAATCCCTTCGTAAATCGGGTGACTGGAAGGAGGTGCAAACGGAAATTTTAGATGCTGGTCTACGTGGGCTTGGAGGTGCTGGATTTCCGTCAGGAAAGAAATGGGAGTTTGTTAGGGCAAATGAGGGCCCAAGATATCTGGCCGTTAACGGCGATGAAGGAGAGCCGGGCACGTTTAAGGATAGATATTATCTAGAACGTACCCCACACTTATTTCTTGAAGGAATGTTGATTGCAGCCTGGGCTGTTGAAGCTGAGAAAGCCTATATTTACATGCGGGATGAGTATCCATCAGTTTTAAAGATTTTAAAGGATGAGATCATACAATTAGAAAATGCAGGTATTGTTAAAGAGGGTTTTATTGATCTTCGCCGGGGAGCTGGTGCCTACATTTGTGGTGAAGAGAGCGCAATGATAGAAAGTATAGAGGGGAAACGTGGTATTCCCCGGCATAGACCGCCATTTGTTGCGCAGGTTGGAATATTTGGTAGACCCACGCTTGTGCACAATGTGGAAACGCTACATTGGATAGCGCGGATTTGCCGTGAGGGCGGCGAGATATTTTCTGGAACGAAAAAAAATGGTAGAATAGGTCTTCGCAGTTATTCAGTTTCCGGAAGAGTGAAAAACCCTGGGGTTCATCTGTTACCATCTGGTTCTACTATTCTAGATATTATTGATGCGTGTGGTGGTATGTTAGATGGGCATACCTTCAAAGCTTATCAGCCTGGGGGTCCGTCATCTGGTTTGTTGCCAGCATCAATTAATGATGTTCCAATGGACTTCGATACTTTGCAATCACTGGACACATTCATCGGGTCTGCCGCAGTGGTTATTTTATCTCAAGTAGACAAACCTCGGGATGCCGCTCTAAATATGCTTAGGTTTTTTGAAGATGAGAGCTGTGGGCAGTGTACGCCATGTAGAGTAGGGTGTGAAAAAGCAGTTAAACTGCTTGAGGAGCCAAAGTGGGATGCAGAGCTGCTAACAGACCTTTGTGCTGCTATGGGAGACGCCTCTATTTGTGGATTAGGCCAAGCTGCTTCAAACCCCATAAAACTCACACTACGGCATTTCCCGGATGAGGTATAACCAATGAGTGAAAAGATCGAATTTGTCCTTGATGGTGAAACTGCATATGCAGAAAAAGGTCAATCGATTTGGGAAGTTGCAAATGGTCAAGGCCTTAGAATACCACATCTATGCCACAAGCCCAAGCCAGGATATCGGCCTGATGGAAACTGCAGGGCGTGCATGGTTGAAATAGAAGGCGAAAGGACACTAGCCGCTTCATGTATAAGAGAGCCACAACCCGGAATGGTGGTTAACTCTGCTACTCCGCGCGCTGAGGCTGCTAGGAAAATGGTGGTGGAAATGCTAGTTGCTGATCAGCCTCGAAGAGAAGTAGCGCATGATAAATCTAGCCATTTTTGGGATATGGTTGAATTAAACGATGTACACGAAAGTAGATTGCCAAGGCTAGAGCAGGAACGTGTTCCAATTTTGGATGACTCTCATGTGGCCATGTCTGTAAGTCTAGATGCATGCATTCAATGTGGCTTGTGTGTGCGAGCGTGCCGTGAAGTTCAAGTAAATGATGTAATTGGAATGTCTGGGCGTGGTCACAACTCTTACCCAACATTTGATATGGCAGACCCAATGGGTTCTTCAACTTGTGTCGGTTGTGGAGAGTGCGTTCAGGCCTGTCCGACAGGTGCCTTGATGCCGTCTTCAGTAGTTGATGAGGTGCAAGTCGGTGACAGCAAAGATTATGATAAGGAAGTAAAAAGCGTTTGCCCTTTTTGCGGGGTAGGATGTCAAGTTTCCTTGAAAGTTAAAGACAACAAAATTAAGTTTGTAGAAGGGATCAATGGACCTGCGAATGAGGGAAGGCTTTGCGTTAAGGGCCGATTTGGTTTTGATTACATTCATCATGATCATCGGCTTACAAAGCCACTAATAAGAAGAAGTGATGCGCCCGAAAAGGGGTTGAACGTTGATCCGAACAACTGGTCTGATTTTTTTCGAGAGGCAACATGGGATGAAGCACTCGATTTTGCTGCGAAAGGCTTAAGAGATCTAAGAGACGAGCAAGGCGGGCAGACGGTTGCTGGCTTTGGAAGTGCGAAATGCACTAACGAAGAAGCGTATTTATTTCAAAAATTCATTCGCCAAGGTTTTGGTCATAATAATGTCGATCATTGTACCAGATTATGTCACGCATCCTCTGTTGCTGCGTTGATGGAAAATGTTGGATCTGCTGCTGTTACGGCTACATTTAATGAGATTGAAAATGCAGATGTTGCTATAGTAATCGGTGCTAACCCGATAGAAAACCACCCGGTTGCCGCAACCTATTTCAAACAGTTTGCAAAGCGGGGTGGAAAATTAATTGTGATGGATCCGCGCGGTCAGGCATTGGAAAGATTTGCAAGCCACATGCTTCAATTTCGTCCAGGAGCGGATGTTTCGATGCTTAATGCAATAATGCATGTCATTGTTGAAGAGGGTCTTTACGATAAGCAATATATAGAAGCGTATACGGAAAATTGGGAGGCAGAAAAGGCCCACTTGAAAAACTTCTCACCTGAAAAAATGAGTGAGATTTGCGGTATCGAGCCGGGGGTTTTGAGAGATGTGGCTAGGACATTCGCAGGCGCCCAAGCTGCAATGATTTTTTGGGGCATGGGTGTTTCACAGCACATACATGGTACGGATAACAGCAGGTGTTTGATCTCTTTATCACTAATGAGTGGGCAAATAGGTAGGCCAGGAACTGGGTTACATCCGCTACGTGGGCAAAATAATGTGCAAGGCGCCTCAGATGCAGGGCTGATCCCAATGTTTCTTCCTGATTATCAGACAGTGACAGACCAAGGCGTAAGGAATTCATTTACGTCGGTATGGAATTCTGGAGATTTCAGTGCTGAGAAGGGTCTAACTGTCACTGAAATTATGGATGCAGTCCACGAGAACAAAATAAAAGGTATGTATATTTTAGGTGAAAACCCTGCTATGTCTGATCCAGATGTTGAACATGCGCGAGATGCTCTTGCAAAGTTAGAACATCTCGTGGTTCAAGATATATTTATAACTGAGACTGCAAATTATGCTGATGTAATTTTACCAGCCGCAGCATTTGCCGAGAAGTCTGGAACTGTTACAAATACAAATAGGCAGGTCCAAATGGCGAGGCCGGCTGTCGTGCCTCCTAAGCTGGCTAAGCCTGATTGGTGGATAGAGGTTGAGCTGGCTAAAAGGGTTGGGTTGGATTGGAACTACAAAGACCCATCAGAAGTTTTTAATGAAATGGCGATAAACATGCGGTCGCTTGATAATATAACCTGGGATCGTTTGGAAAATGATAGTGCGGTAACTTATCCATCACTTTCAGAAACTGACCCTGGTCAGCCTATTGTTTTTGGTGAAGGGTTTCCAAGACCAGAGGGCCGTGCAAAATTTACGCCCGCATCGATAATTGCACCAGATGAGACTCCGGACGCAGATTATCCAATGATATTAACCACTGGAAGGCAATTGGAGCATTGGCATACTGGTTCCATGACACGAAGGTCAAAAGTTCTTGACGCAGTAGAGCCTGAGGCCAATTGTTCACTTCATCCAAAAACTCTGAGGAAATTAGGCGTAGCACCGGGTGAGTTTGTAAAACTGACCACGAAACGTGGGAATATTTCTCTAATGGCTCGATCTGATAGAGCGGTATCAGAGGATATGGTTTTTCTTCCGTTTGCATATGTAGAAGCAGCTGCAAATATTTTGACGAATTCGGCAATTGATCCTTATGGTAAAATTCCCGAATTTAAATTTTCGGCGGTTAGAGTAGAAGCAGTCTCGAAATCCATTGCCGCTGAGTAGTCATTATTTAAATTGATAACTAGTCTGGCCAGAATGGTAAGATCGCTATAATTAAAACGAATGACATCATCAAGCATTACGATAAGTAATTATGCTGAATGCCTTGACAATCATCTGAGAAAAATTACCCTGGCACGACCTCGCTACCAGCCAGGTGTTTTCTCGGCTCCCCCCGCGAAAGGCCAAGCAAGCAGCGTGTTTTAATAAAACTTTTGGACGTTGGCTTGTATAAAAAATACCATTATATATATGATTTTAAATAGTAAAATTTGTATACTATTGTATTTATTGACTTTTCTGTCGCAGCTTATAAATCAAAAGGGATGTGAAACGTTATTGTTCAAAAATGAACAGTAAAGGCCACAAGCATCAAGGGAGGAAAAGGTGTGATTTTTAAAACTTTAAAAAACTATTTGATTGGTTCAGTAGCCGTTGCTGCTGGGGCTCTATCAATGTTTGCTACTCCTCAAATAGCATTTGGAGAAGAGAAGCAATATTTCCCGATAGCTAGTAGTAGGGTTGGACCCTATTCTGCGATGGGAACTGGGTACTACGGTGCTCAAATAGACTACATGAACTACGTAAATATGAACGGTGGTGTCAACGGAGTAATGTTGACATGGCAAGAGTGTGAAACCGAATACAATGCTGTGAAAACCGTGGAATGCTACCAAAGACTTCTTGAGAAAGACGGTCAGCGAATTGTGGTGTTCGATACTCTTGGAACACCAGGTGCATACGCCGTGATTAATAGAATGGCGGAGGACAATGTTGTTCTTGCTCAGTATGGATACGGGCGTACAGATGGTGCAGATGGTCGAGTGTGGCCATGGGTGTTCAATGCTGCGAGCCACTACTGGTCACAAATTGCTGTGAAAATGAAATTTATGGCAGAGCAAGAAGGTGGCATCGATAAAATGAAGGGTAAAAAGATCGTACATCTTCACATCGATTCCGCATATGGTCGTGAGCCTTTACCAGCGATGCGTTCAATTGCAAAAGATTGGGGCGTAGAGCTTGTTGAGATATCAATACCGCCACCCGGTTTGGAACAGCAGTCTCAGTGGCTTCAAATTAGAAAAGAACAACCGGATTGGGTAACTTTCTGGGGAGCTGGCTCTGGTATGAATTCTACTGCTATGACAAATGCTGCGAGAGTTCGTTTTCCGAGAGAGCGCATGATGTACGTTACATTTGGTGCGGCTGAAGAGGACATGTATCCTGCAGGTGATGCAGCGGTGGGAACATACGCTGTTGCAAACGCGTTGCCTGGTGCAGATTATCCATTGGTTGCTGCCATCAAAGAGCAAGTCTATGGTGCTGGAAAAGGTAATCTCAACGACGAAAGCCGTGTTGGTTCAGTTTATTGGAACCGTGGTCTAGGCGCTGCTGTAATGTGGATCGAAGCTTTGAAAAATGCTCAAGAAATGCACAACAAAGTCGGAAAAGCTGTCACAGGAGCTGAATTTAGGGATGGGTATGAAGCTCTGAACATGACCGAAGCCCGTCTTGGCGAAATTGGTATCAAAGGAATGGTGGCTCCTTTTAGCATTTCATGTGCTAACCATGAGGGTGCAGGTAAATTTGCTGTGATGCAATGGGACGGTGAAAAGTTCAATCAAGTAACTGGTTGGGAGGCTCCTTTGGATCCTGCTTACATCAGATCACTTGTTGAGGCTTCAGCAGCTAAATTCGCAGCTGAAAACAATATCACCCCTAAAGTTTGTCCATAAGACATTAAAGAATATGACCAGCGGGTAAATCCGCTGGTCTAACTGCAAATATATAACTTACAGGTAAGCAGAGTTAGTTATTGACCAGTCAATCAGCTAAAAACATGCGGCCAAATACTGAGAGAGAATAAATGACTGGGAATTCCGATAATATTTTAGAAATAAATAGTATTGAGGTCATGTATGATAGCGTGATTTCTGCACTTCATGACGTGTCTCTCAATGTTCCAAGGGGAAAAATTGTTGCGCTCTTGGGTGGTAATGGCGCCGGAAAAAGCACTACATTAAAATCAATATCCACGATGTTGGCAGCGGAGCGGGGTAAGGTTACAAAAGGCAATATTTTGTACGATGGGACGGAAGTTAAAAATCAAAACCCGTATGAAATGGTAGCGCTGGGAATGGTTCAGGTATTAGAAGGCAGGCGTTGCTTTGGTCACCTAACTGTAGAAGAAAATATTATATCGGGAGCTTACTCTCGCAAATTATCAAAGTCACAAACTAAAGATGAATTAGAAAAGATTTACGGTTACTTTAACCGCCTTCGTGATCGTAGGAAAAGCCAGGCCGGCTTCACATCAGGTGGAGAACAGCAGATGATAGCTGTTGCGAGAGCCATGATGGCAAAACCCAAGATGCTTCTACTAGATGAGCCGTCTATGGGATTGGCGCCTCAGCTAGTTGCAGAAATTTTCAATATAGTGAAAGAACTTAACGAAAAAGAGGGGGTCAGTATTTTGCTGGCAGAGCAGAATACCAACGTGGCTCTGCGTAACGCTGATTACGGTTATATAATTGAGACAGGACACGTAATGCTTCACGGTACAGCTGATGAACTGCTAAATGACGAGAAGGTTAAGGAACTCTATCTAGGTATTTCGAAGGAAGGGCGAAAGAACTTCCGTGACGTATTAAGAGAAGAAGGAAATAAAAAACTAGCTTGAAGAAAAGCGTTTAAAGGAAACTCCAAATATTGAACAGGGTACAATGACTATAGATAGAAATTTTCCAATTGGTGAACCAGTTTTAGAAGTGAAAAATATTTCTCTACGTTTTGGAGGTGTAAAAGCAATTACTGATAGCTCCTTCTCCGTTCTGAAACACGAAATTAAAGCCATAATTGGACCGAATGGTGCGGGTAAAAGCTCGCTTTTAAATTGCATTAACGGTATCTACCAGCCTCAAGAAGGATCAGTTGCATTTAAAGGTGAAGTTTTAGAAAAAATTACACCAAATTTGATTGCGCAAAAAGGTATATCGCGGACATTTCAAAATTTGGCATTGTTTAAGAGAATGTCTGTTTTGGACAATATTCTCGTCGGCAGACGGCTGCATATGAATTCAAACTTCATGCAGGTTGCGTTTCAACTTCCAAAAGCACGAGCCGAAGAGAAAGAAAATCTCGCAAAGTGCGAGGAAATTGTCGATTTTCTAGAAATAGCGGATATTAAAAATACGCCGGTTGGTAAGCTGCCATATGGTTTGCAGAAAAAAGTTGAGCTTGGACGAGCCTTGGCCACAGAGGCCGATTTCTTGATGTTAGACGAGCCCATGGCTGGAATGAACGTTGAAGAAAAAAGAGAGATGTGCAGATTTATCCTTAAAGTGAATGACGAACTCGGAACGACGATGGTCTTGATCGAGCACGACATGGGAGTAGTTATGGACATTTCTGATAATGTTGTTGTCTTGGATTATGGAAAGATAATTGCTGATGGGCCTCCAGACGAA
>Ga0160422_10001385_pt1 | contig 15210 bp, 15 predicted proteins | sample Fk160mmetaG_FD_108192 | JGI IMG/M metagenome (GOLD analysis project Ga0160422, IMG submission 108192) | Marine microbial communities from the Central Pacific Ocean - Fk160115 60m metaG | ecosystem: Environmental > Aquatic > Marine > Oceanic > Photic zone | place: The Central Pacific Ocean...
AACTTGATGATGCAACATAAATTAAATCCCCAATAATTTCAGAATTAATATCTGCAATCTTTGATATTACTCTTCCACCGTTGGATAAACCAACAAAATCCGCTTTATCTATATTAAGATGATCTAAAAGTTGTAATACTTGATTCGCAAATAATTCATCTGTATAATCTCCATCAATATTTTTTGAGTTTCCTCTTCCATATAAATCAAGTGATATTACATAAAATCCTTTTTCTCTAAGCATTGTAAATGTAGGATTCCAAATATAAGAGGGAACTGAAAATCCATGGATTAATATAACAGGGAGTTTTTGAGAATTTTGATTTGCGGTATTATAAAAAGTAAATCCTTCATCCAAATCAATAAAATTTTGACCTTTAGATAGTTTAAAATCAGATTTGAAGTTTTCGTCTTTTAAAATATATTCATACTTATCATTGTCAGAACAAGAGAATATAAATAAAAACAGGAAGGGAAAAAATAATAATCTCAAATCTAATAACTTACTTTAATAATAACCTCATTTCTTCTGTTGTAAAACTTGTATGGGCTATCATAAGAAACATGCACAAAATCTCCTATTTTCTCAATATTCATTTTCTCTAATTTATTGTTTAATTGGGAAGTATATTTTTTTCTCTTCCCTTTATTTGAGTACCCACCATAGGTAACTGAAGCATAGACACCCCCTTGATCCATGTAAAGCTCAACATCTTGTGATAACGGTTGGGACGCATTATTCTCGTTTAAAGTTGATGGTAATACAAACTCCATCATAGAGCCTTTTGTATCTTCTTTCATGTAAACGGGTGTTGTCATAGGTATTTTTTGATTTTTTTCATTATCGCCTGAAATATACCTGAAAAGTTTCATAAAATTATTGTTTCCGGTATCAGAATAAGCTCTTGCTTTCATTACTGGATCGTAATCCCTGATCTCAAAATTATCTTCTTCAAACAATGTTTTATAGTTGTGTGTTTCGTAGTTCTGTGAGAAAATTGTCATAGAAAAAAATATTGCTACTAAAGTTATCTTGTTCATACACTTTTTTTGAACACTGAAACAATTATCATTCCAACAAGTTAATTTAACTAATTGAGAATTTGAATTTTTACTTGTTCAGGGCTAAGGGAAATAAGGTTTGATCCTGGAAGTCTTAATAATAACTTTTCCCAATTATTATTTCTTTCAATTACATATTTAAAAATTTCTTTTGCCTCTTCTAATTTTGAATTATTTAATAGTGCGACTGCTTTCCAAAATTTCATTTCAAGATTATCTGGAAATAAAGCTTCTGCTCTACCATATTCAACTAGCGCTTGTTCCATGTCTCCATGCTCAATAGCTAGGTCACCTTTATTCATGTGTTCATATGCTCTATGAACTTTTAACAATCTTTTGATTTCTTTAACTGGATTTTCACTATCATCTACTCTTAAATCAATCTTTTTATCTTGCCATTCATTATCTGTCTTTTCTGGGCCTACAACTAATAGTGCAGCAGATTGTTTTCCTCTAATATCTCCTCCAGATTCTTCAGCCGCTTCAAAAACTTTTATAATTCTTTCAGGAAGTGATAAGTCTATGTTTTCTTCAAACGCTTTTTTCATGGCAGGGACTACCTTGTCATTTAACATCATATTGGCTTGAACTGAGAAGTTTTTCCCTGTATATTGACCTGCATCTACAATACATTTTTCCCCTGTAAATGCTTTTACCGAACCATTAATATCTAACATTGCTACTTGCCTGTAATCCCTTGATTCATCTTCAGAAACTAGTTTTATTAATGCCTCTTCGGCTGAAACACCCGATTCCATCAATTTTATTCCTTCAGGACCATATGCAGGATTTACAAAAGATTGAGTAGCAACAACCCCAACTCCAGATTTACCCCAACTAACTATTGTACCAACTGAAAACCAATGACTTTGAACTCCTACGGCCATTTCACCAGTTTTTTCATCCTTTGCTACAATTGAATATGTATGTGCAAGTTGTTTTTTTGTTTTTACTTGACTAAAAACGAATAGAGGTAAAAAAAGTAATAGTATTTTTTTCATGTTAATATTTTTATTGTTCACTTGACTCCAATGATGATACATAATAAATTAAACTTGCAGTTCCATCCATAGTGGGCTCATTAGTTGAATAGTCTCCTGCATCATCATGATAAACGACTAAATCTGATTGAAAATCTTTAAGTTCATCTTCATCATATAATTCTATTCCTATTAGGCTATTAAATATCGAACCATACACAGGTCCATCAACTAGACCGCCACTAGTTTGAAAGCCATTTAAAATGTTTAAAGATGAATGTGGTTTTTGAGAAGATTTATTGTTAGAGGGTAAATCTACTATCATACTTTTACCCCAAATATTACATCCAAATAGCCAATCTCTTAAAGAGGCCTCCATTTCTTGATACTTGTCATCACCTGTTAATATGTAATAATATTTTGATTGAGTAATAGTTGAAGCAACATAATTATTTGAACACCATATAAAAGGTATTCCAAATAAAAATGCATTATCTTTTCCTTTTTGATAAAGTATCTCTAGTCCTTCTTCATAATAATCTGAAATTTTATTTTTACTTTCCAAATCAAAAAGTTTTGCTCCTTGAAAATGCCCAGAGTTCACAAATGGATAATATTGATAATGTCTAATTGTGTCTTTACCAATCCAAGGTGATATTTTTTCTTTTTCAGCATATGAAATTGCATCTTTTTTAAATTGAATTTTTCTTGTTATTTCATAAATGGAAGCTGCTGCTAATTCCATATCATCTATCCAATTATCTTCTTCATAATAATAAGGTGCTTTATGTGGTGCTGTTTGGCTTACACCAGGATATTTTTTGGCGTAATTATAAGCCTCAATTGCCTTAAGCTTAAGTTTTTTAGATAATGAGGGGTAGTATTTATTGAGTATTTTACTGCTTTTTGCATAAGATGATGCAAACTTTGCTACTGTAGATGCTCTACCTGTTGACCTATTTTTATATTTACCTAAACCTTGCTTTTCGCCATTTATGAAATATACGGGCCTGCCATTTAACAAACTATCGTATACAACTTTATCATTATATGGTAATCTATATCCAATGTGATCTCTATCATCCGCTATTTGATTATAATACTCGTCAGTATTTGGATTCATTTTTAATAGCCAATCCACTCCAAATTTAATTTCATCAACAACATCAGGAATTTTATTCGAACCTGGTAATCCATTAGCAGAATAAAGATCATCGAATGCATTTGGATTGTCATCAAAAGCTAATGACATTTGGTAAATTGCATTTGCAGATGTGGTTGTGTATTGAAGGTAATCAGTAGCATCATGCCAACCGCCTGTTACATCTATATATTGTCGGCTTTTAGTAGGATGGTAAACAATAAATCCATCATTTGAATGACATTTTTCATTTAGGTACGGATTGAAACCACACCTTTGCTGCCTCATGTATTTCAAAAGATAATCTGCAGTGCCATCATAAACGCCTATATCAATTTTGAAAACATCAGACTTAATGTTATTGACTTTTATATAGTACTTTCCAGGCGATCTAAAAGAAGAAAAGTTAAGCCTAAATGTATTATTAAATGGACCGTAAGACCCTTTTTCGTCAACTGAATCAGACTGATATACTAAATCATTTGAGTAAAAATCAAATATTTGAAAAGAATCTATTTTATCAAATTTTTTAGAAACAAAAACCGCGTTTTTGATGCTTTCTGGTGTGTAACCTAAAAAATTTATTCTAATCCACGAATTATTTTCATTGTGTGAATTGCATGAAATAGCAATAGCAATTGATATTAATGAAATTATTTTTTTCATTTTAATTTTTTTTAAAAAAAGCTACAACAAATAGTACCAAGGCAATTGATAATGTAGAAAAACCAAAGACAAAAGATTTTAATTCTTGATAGCCTAATAATCCTATTACTAAAAAAACTACACCTAAAACAAATGGATTTTTCAAAATGAAGTTTTTCATGTAATAAATATAACTATTTCCATAATTTAGATGTTTTGATATTCTTTATTTTAGCACGTAATGCGATTTAGTTTTTTATTTATTTTTCTGTATTTATATTCATGTAGTAATATTGAAATTTCTAAAAAAGAACATTCTCTTTACTGGCAAAAAAACTCAGCAGAATATTTTGCGTTATCTTATCAAGCCTATAATGTTGCAAAGTCTAGACTTGATGAAAAATTAAATTCTGAACTTAACAAAAGGCCAGCTATTGTAATTGACTTAGATGAAACAGTGCTTAACAATCTGCCATACAATGAAATGTTAATAGATTCCTCAAAAGTTTTCACTCAAAAGTCCTGGTCTAGATGGGTGAATAAAAAGATTGCTACAAAAGTTCCAGGATCTCTAGAATTTATCAATTACGCAAAATCTAAAAATGTAAAAATTGTTTATTTATCTAATAGGAGGGTTGAGAATTATAATCCAACAAAAGAGAACTTAATAAATCTTGGTTATCCTTTTGATGAGGATACTCTTATGCTTTTGAGAGATGAAACAGGTGACAAAACTGCTCGAAGAAATACACTTAATGATTATGAAATCATAATGCTTTTGGGAGATAATCTAGCTGATTTTGATTCTGTATTTTACAAAAAATCTAACAAAGAAAGAATACAAAGTGTAGATTCTCTTTCAAAAATGTTTGGAGATAAATTTATAGTTTTCCCTAACTTAATTTACGGTGATTGGGAAGATGGATTTAAAAACTAGAATTTATATTTGGTGAATATATACAGAGATATGGTTTCTCATTAACTCAGATATATAAAACAAAAATTATATCTTTTTGATTTATTAGTAAATTTATAAATATTCATTTTAAGTATGTTAAGGAACTATTTAAGTAAAAAATACGAATGGGTTCGCAATAACCCAGTTAAAGCTTCTTGGATAGGATTTTTTAAAGGTGTAATTTATACGATATTAGTCTATGAAATCATTATTAAATAATTTAAAATTTTATATATCATCAATTCTTTTTATAATCATTTTAATTTCCTGTGAAGAGCTATTTGAAATGTCCTCAGAAGATCTACAGGGAAGAGGACTAATTACAAAGTCTCTAACACATGATGGAGTTGAGAGGACTTATATCATATACATACCTAATTCATATAACGAAGATAATGATCATCCACTAATGTTTAATTTTCATGGATTTGGTGGTAGAGCTGCTGATTTTTTATATAGTGCTGACATGAGATCACAAGCAGAAAGAGACAAATTTATTGTCGTTTATCCACAAGGCACTGATCTAGGTGGATTTCCTCATTGGAATTCTTCAGCCCCATCTGCTGACAACAAGAGCTCTGCAGATGACATTGGCTTTGTTGAGAAATTAATTACAAAAATTTCAATGGATTATTCTGTAAATTCTGACAGAATTTATGCTGCTGGATTTTCAAATGGCGGCTTCTTTTCATACTATTTAGCTTGTAATTCAGAAAAATTTGCAGCTATTGGATCTGTAGCTGGAACTATGATTGATGATAGTTTTCAAAACTGTAATGCACTTGTTCCGACTGGAATGATAAATATTCACGGAACAGACGATTACGTAGTTCCATATAATGGGGATGGAGGAGGAAGCACTTCGATTCCTAAAGTTTTAGAGTATTGGAGATATTTTAATTCTTGTTCAGTAACAGAAGAAATCAATGATAGTTCCAATGGCCCTGTTACCCAATATAATTATTATGATGATAATGGTGGATTATATGTTCAGCACTATAAAGAAACTGGAGGAGGTCATTATTGGAGCAAAGGGCTCACCTTCAATGGCAAGAATACTAATGATTTAGTTTGGAATTTTGTTTCAAAATTTGATATCAATGGAATCATTGATTAATGAAGCTTTGACCTTTTTTTAACAGTAAATTTGTTTTTTATTTTTATATTAATTAATCTAATTATCTAACATGAGTTCAAATAAAACAAGAAGAAATTTTATAAAGAAATCTACAGCACTTGGTGCAGGGATTTTTATTGTTCCTAGAAACGTTCTAGGTGGTCCTGGATTTATTTCGCCAAGTGACCAATTAAACTTAGCTGCGATTGGTTCAGGAGGCAAAGGGATAAGTGATATCGCCAATGCTTCAGTTAATGGTAGAGAAAGAGTCTCTGCTCTATGTGATGTTGATTTTTCCGGAAGTGCTGCTAGATCTGTAAAAAGATTTCCAAAAGCAAAACTGTTTAGCGACTATAGAGAAATGCTAGATAAACATAAAGATATCGACGCGGTTACAATTTCAACACCAGACCATGTTCACGGTCCAGCTGCTGTTTATGCAATGGAAAGAGATAAGCATGTTTATGTTCAAAAACCGATAACTCATAATATTAGAGAAGCAAGGATGTTAACAAATCTTGCAAGAAAACAAAAAATTGTAACCCAAATGGGGAACCAGGGTGGATCTAATCCATTACTTAAAATGGTACAAAATTGGGTAGATTCTGGAAAAATTGGAAAAATCTCTGAGGTTAAAGTATGGACAAATAGACCTGTATGGCCACAAGGTGTAAAAATGCCTGAGTCAGATAGTAGCCTTAAGCCAAAATCTTTAGATTGGAATTTATGGCTAGGCCCAGCTAGTTTTAAAGATTATACCCCGAATATTCATCCATTTAATTGGAGAGGTTGGTGGGAATATGGAACTGGAGCTCTTGGTGATGTTGGATGTCATTTAATTGACATTCCATTTAGAACACTTGGATTAAAATACCCAAAAAGTGCTGAATGCAGCGTGGGAAGTGTATTTACAAAAATGTGGAATCCAGATTATCACCCTGAAGGGTGTCCTCCTTCCTCATTAATTACTCTAAATTTTGATGGAACAGAAAAAAGTAAAAGTCCAATTGTTATGACGTGGACAGATGGAGGTATCAGACCTCCACACCCAGATATCATTCCTGCGAACAGTGATATTGGAGGTCAAGATAGTCTGAATGGAGTCTTAATGATTGGAGACAAAGGCATTATTTCTACTAATATTAATGATAGCTCGCCATTAATGCCTAAGCTATATTTATATGATGGAGAGACTGATTTTGGTCCTGAAGTTGAAGAAATGCTTGAGCCTGAATATGGCCATCAAAGAAAATGGGTTGATGCATGTAAAGCAGGATTTAACAGTACAGAACACTTAGAATTAACATCTTCATTTGACTATGCTGGTCCAATGACTGAAACTGTTTTGATGGGGAACTTGGCAATTAGAAGTTATATGCTTAGAAAAGAAAAATCTAATGGCGGATATGATTATTTTGCTAGAAAGAAATTGTTATGGGATGGTGAAAATATGAAAATAACAAATATTGATGCTGCTAATCAATATGTAACTAGAAACTATCGAGAAGGCTGGAAAATTTAATCTAGAACCGAAGCAGCCGATATTTCTTCATTACTTTTTAAGACTATGAAAGTAGAAATAGCATAGTAAGCATGCTTATTACTTGCATCAGTTTGTAGATTATTAGTCCACGCTTGAAACCCATAATCATATTCAAATGTTGAGTTACTCATATCTTCATTGAACTTGTTAATCCTCAATGGGACTGCCATTCCGGGACACCATCCAGCACGGTCTGGGGACCAATTACCTGCTTGATTATTTATTGGGTTATTTCCGCACCCAATCCCTTTCATGTTATGTTGAAACTTACTAGCTCCATTAATTTTTACACTATGAGTTCTGAAACACCATTCCGCACATCTTCTTCCATCTGAATCAGCAGGTGTTGCATGGCCCCATCCAGTTATAATTGTTCTTAAATGAGTGCTTTCAACATCATCTGAAATGGTAATTGTTTTTGTCATGTCAAATTCAGACTGATCTTCTCCATATATTACTCCCTCTAAAGAGTTTTTATTATACTGTACAACTCTTGAAATTTGATAATACTTATAATCAGGCTCGCCTTCAACATAGTCAAATTCTACGTTTAAATTCCATCCATCACTACCCCAAACTTCAATGTAGGCTCTTAGTTCAACTGTTCCGGTTAACAAAGATTTAAAATCAGTGACATCGATTTCGATTCCGCGATCTAATGCGCTAGTATCTACACCATATGGAGTTATATATCTTCCTATTTCTAACCACTCGTTTGATGTAGGTTCTTTTACTAGAATATTTGCAAAAACATCCCATGCATTGCATCCAGCAGACGGGCAATCTAAATCTACATACATCTTTATACTTTCAATATTTGAAACATCATCGTGAAGATCAAATGTCTTAACAGAAGATTGACTAAGTCCTGAACCAAATGCTAAGTGCTCTTGATTATATGTTTTATAATTATGTCTTAACTTAATTCCTTCTCCAGACAACGCTACTGTTTTTTGAGAAACTTGTGAGTTGGTAATATTAATAGATCCTGTTTGTGATCCTAATGTTGTAGGGCTAAATCTAACATATAATGTTTTACTTTCATTAGCTTCAAGAGTTAAACTTTTAGAGTAAATAAGGTTATCTTTAGACAGCTCAAATTCGCCTGATGTTGAAAGACTAACTTCAGAAGTTACATTTTGACTTGAAACAGATAAGGTGTTAGAGTTCGATGATTTTGTGATCATAGTATCATCAAATTGAATTGCTGTTTTATCAACGTTAACGGTTGGGGTTTTTACTACCACAACATCATCACCCCCGCTACTATCATCTTTAGAGCAGCTGTAAATCACAATTAAAGCAATGATTGATAAGATGATAATATTTGATTGGTTTAATATTTTGATCATTTTATCTTTCGTATTATAATTTGTCCATTAAAATTAATAAATAACAACTCATTTAATTGTTCTTAAATTGATTTTTTTAAAAGCTATTCCCTCATATGGTGAATTATCACCTCCCTCAAACAAACATGCAATCTCAGAAATATTAAGTTGTATAAGATTAGAATATGCAGATGGACCCTGATGTATTAAAATTTTCTTAGACCAAGTTTTAGAATTATTAAAACTGAATTGAACTGTCATTTTTTCTCTTAATTTTTTACTGTTAGGGTTTGAGAAAGCTAAAAGTTCTTTTTTAAACGGTCTTTTGACGTTTATCATACTCGCTTGACATATGGGTTCGATTAAATTTTTATGCGAATAAATGTCTGACCATGTAATTCCTTGATCTTGACTAACAGCTAATTTTCTTAACCTGTCATCTGTATAATTTCTCATGTTTAGTAATAATTCACCACTATTCAATTCGACTATGGTGCATTCATTTACTTGATGCTGATTAGTAGAACCTCCTAAAGTCCAATTCAAACCTCCATCATCGGAATAAATTATATGGGAATAATAATGTTTGGTTTTTGCCTCAATATGATCACAAGGAATAATTAACCTTCCTTTATTACTGCCCTTCTTTAATTGAATGCCATTAACAGGTCCTGTTGCATACCAAGTCCAATTATTTAGTTTTACATCTTTAGTTATTTCTTTAGGCATGGTCCAGTTATCGCCATCATCATTTGAATGAATTAAAAAGATTCGCCTTGTATCAATACTTTTTTGATCAATAATTTGCCATTCTTTATCCTCGCCTTTATTCCATGTACTCAACAAACTTATTCTTCCAGATTTTTTATCTAGTACAGGTGATGGATTACCACACGTGTTATTTCCATCATCCCATATAATCTCCAGAGCTGACCAAGTGCTACCATTATCAAGTGATTTTTTTAATACTAAATCTATATCTCCAGTATCGCTGCAACTATTTTTTCTTCCTTCAGCAAATGCTAAGAGAGCTCCATTTTGAGATTTTATAATTGTTGGAATTCTATAACAATTGTAACCATCTTCTCCACTTTTAAAGACATAATCTAAACCTTGAGATTTAATTGAAAAAGAAAGAAAAAATAAAATTATGAAAAAGGTGTATCGCATGCTTAAAAGTATGAATTTCAACTTGTATTTTTAGAATTAATTAAACGTTAATAAATAAAAATTAAATTACTGCATATATTGAAAATCTACTCTTTAACTAGGTTAAGTTCTTTAAATTTATCAATCAAAAAAGATGAATATCTCATATAACCTAGATCGGTAAAATGAACGCCATCAACAGTTCCTTCCATGTCAGACCCAATAGAATTTTTGCTATTTACATAAAAAATATTTTGATAGCTTTTATTTTGCATTTTTTCAAATTCAGCTTTTAATGCAGCATTCATTCCTTCTTTTTTATTTTTTGCATTACTATTAAGAGCTGAAAAAGAATAATCAAATAGATCAACGAAAATAATCGGAGCATCAGGGTTGCCTTTTCGAATTGTGTCAACTAAGGGAATAGTGTTATTTGTAATATTTTGTGGCTCTATCATGTTAGGCATACATTCAATTACATAAAACAATGGGTTCATTTGTGAAATTAATTCACCGATAGGTTGTTCCATCCTTCCATTTCCGCTAAAACCAAAGTTTACTACATCTATGTCCAATTTTCGGGATATAATATTTGTGTGAATCATTCCAGGACGCGAAGCGCATCCGCCTTGTGTTATACTGGTCCCATAAAATACTATAGTGTTTTTAAAGTTTATTTCCCCTTTTCTTATAAAACTATTTTCATCTATTCCAATTTCTATATTTTTAATTCCATCATACAAGGGTAAATAAATTTTATATTCTCTTTCTTCATTAGTCATATTTTGAATTAAATTATATTCATTTTTTAAGCCTTGAGGTCTACCAGTTGCGAGGTATTGCCAACCTTTATCTGTTTTATAATATAGATCAATTCCTTTTATGCCAGTATCTGGCATATGATTCATTTCATTATTATTTAATACTTCCCATTTAGCACTAATGCTGGATGAGTTAGAAATAAATCTAATAGACAAACCTGCTGAGGATTTTGATAAATCCCAAACAGGCTTTCTGACATGTTTTTTATATGAAAGCGGAAGCCTATCATATGGGCTCTCTTTTAAAGAATCGTGAATTTTAGTACCCTCAATAACAAAAAAATTTTTACCAAAATATTTTAAATTATATCTCTCCACTATTACCGTGTCGTTAGGTAAAATACTTTTGTTAAAACAAAATGAAAGGTTAGACAATAGCAATATCAATAAAAAGTAAAACTTAGAATTAATCATTTTAAACATTTAAATAGTTGTTATTAAATTTAACTCTTTTATATTTAGCGTATAACAAATTATGTATTCTAAAAAAGAAGAATTTTTAAATACTTTAACTCACTTTTTTGGATTAATCTTAACAATAATTGGAATTCCTTTTATTTTTTATTTTAACAATAATCATACTGAGTACAGTCTTTTTAGCATTATTCTTTTTCTATTTGGTTTATTAAGTGTCTACCTTTCTTCAACAATTTATCACTATACAAAAAACAATAAACTAAAATCAGTATTTCGAAAAATTGATCACATAAGTATTTTCTATTTGATATTAGGTTCTTATGCTCCAGTTTGCCTTGTAACATTATTAGATTTTTCTGGAATTACTATTTTTCTAATTGTATTTACACTTGCAATAATTGGAACTATTTTAAAAGTATTTTTTAGAGGTAAAATTGAAAAAGCTTCTTTGATACTTTATTTAGTAATGGGGTGGCTGATTATATCTGATATTAGTACATTGTTTTCTCTTATTCCAATTCAAGGAAAAATTCTTCTTGCCATTTCAGGTCTATCTTATACAATTGGGACTTTATTTTACAGATCCAATAAAAAATATGCTCACACAATTTGGCACCTTTTTGTGCTTTCAGGTAGTATAACACATTATTTTTTTGTGATAAGATATATTATTTAATCATATATCGAAAAACGAAAATAGCACCAACAGAGAAGAACAAAAATGATATTAAATAAGGATAGTCAATAAAAGAAAGATTTGAATACATCATATAAACTACTACGAGGCTCAAAACAGCTATAACGGTGAACAAAGTGAAAAGTATCCATTTAAAGATTCTCATTAAATAAATATAGTTTTTGAAAATGACTAATTATTAAGTTCTTTAATAAAATAGTACATGATAATTATGACAATTATACTCCCAACTCCAATGAATAAACCAAAATCCATAAGTTCCATATTTCTATTAAATCAAATAGTGTACCTTTTAATTATATTTTAGTATAATTGTTTATGGACTGGATGAACATTTTCTTTTTAGTGAGTATATTTTGTATAATGCTTATCTATGTAAAAAGAAAGTGATTATTACTAAAAGAATAATTTTAGGCCTGATTATACTATTGATTTTATATTTGTGGGGAGAACTAGGTGTTGGAATATTTTTCCAGGATTCTTGGGGTGGAGATTAATCTTTTTTGTCTGTTGATTTACTACACTTTTCTTTTAATGCTTTAAAGTCATCATCACTACTAATTTGCATTTCAACAATATTCTTGTCCTTATCGTATAATAAAACTGTAAATGAATATAATATTTTGACTCTTTCTTTAGAATCCTTATTTTCTGAATGCCACTTTTTTATAGCATCCCCATGTTCTTTTCTGTCATTAACTCCAAGCTCTGTGCCATCAGGAAATCCTAAATTAATAGGATACTTTAATTTAAAACAGGCCTTTGATTTTTTCTTTCCTTTATCTTTTGAACTTTCGAGCTTTCTTCCGCTAAGATCAAAATATACATCTCCTTTTTCGCTTCCTAGTTCTAATGGAGACATTGATCTTAAGCCTATCTCATATCCATACTTTGGAGCTAGTTTTGACTGGTCAACATAATCGTCTTCAAATTCTTTATCTAAATAGCTAAGAGAAATTGATGGAAGATCTGACTCAGCAATTGAAACCTTATCTTTTGAATTAATAATCAACTCTATAAGCTCATCATCAGAAATTACTGATTCAGTATTACATGAATAAATAAATACAAAAAGTGTTAAAAGACTAAATTTCAGTAATGATTTCATACATCTAATATATATATTTAATTCATATTTGAAAACCATTTATGCTTTCCGAATAAGTTTTTAGGAATTGGCTTTGAGTGAATTAGGTGCCAATTTAAACCATTTATAACATTTTCTAGATACCTTCTCATACTTGGTTTAACAATAAATAAGTAGGCTAAAAATGAAATTATTTTTGGCTTATCTCTCATAAAATGAGGATAAACTGTTATGCTTAAAAAAACACTATTGGATTCCTTTGTGATTTTCCATACAACAAGAGATTTCCGACCACCTTTACGACCTATTAACAATTGATAACCTTCATTTTTTTCCCACTTAAAAAATTCTCTAATTAATTTAAAATTATTTAAGTAAATGAGCTCATCGCTAGATCCAACTCCAGGCCATTTTATTGTTTTATTTGATTTACAAAAGGGATGAAACAATTCTAAATTGGATGGTTTTGAAATTAGTTGCCAAATATCTTCTTTGCTAGCATTTATTTTCTTTTTTACATAAATGCTATGAGATTTAGTGTAGTATTCGAGATTTACATCCATCCTTTATTAGATTTTTCGACTTTAAAAGCAACATTATTAGAAATTAATTGAAGAGCTTCATAATTAAATACTCCAACATTAACAAAGCCTCCAGCAGTTAAAAGAGCTAGGCTTCCCAAATTATATTTTTTATACCATACTGGCTGATATATTATTATTGACTGAACCTTATAAGTTTCAATAATTTTATTTTTAATGTCCCATATTCCTGACTTCACTCTTATAAAGTCTTTAGACACATATAATGAGTTATTTTTAAATAACCTCCAGTTTATAAAGAATACAATTAACACATAAAGCAATAATGAAATTAACATGTAAGAAGTATTCATGAAATGAAATAACATATTGCATAAAACAAAAACTAAAACTGGAACAAATCCGTAAAAAGATGTATTTACAATTAGTTTTCTAATATTTGGTTTCAGTTCAAATTCATCTTCATTTTTTCTATCATAAATGAACTCAAAAAGTTCATTAGCTTGATCTTGAGAACAACCTGGAACATTAATGTTGCTTCTTTTATCAAAAGATTTTATCTCAGAACTTGACGCTTGATTAATAATTACATTTTGAATATTAAGCTTTTTCTGAATCCAATTTTGAGAGAATGTGTATTGCTGAACTTTTGATGGTGATAAAATAAATGATTTTGTACTCAATAATCCATATTTAATTTCAAGATTGTTAGATTTTTTAGTTGCTTTGTATCCAAAAAATTTAAAAAGAGTATTGATTACGTTAACTGCTAATACAATTAGTATTGAACAGAACAACACTACTAAAATAATAAAAGGTGTATAATTTATATTTTTGAAAAATTCACCTAATGTAGACGAATATTCTATTTCAAAGTCGGTTAGAAATTGTACTACTACAGCCATAGAACCAAAGATTAAACCTAAAGTTTGAAAAAATCTTGATGTCAATCCAATTTTTACAAGGGTTTTAAAATTAATTTGAAATGATTTATCATCAATCTTTTCATTTCCTTCAACTTTAATCTTTACAGTTTTTTGTTTTATGATTTCAGAAATTGATTTAATGTCTTCAGAAATTTGTTTAGATACAGCTTTAATATCAACTTCAGTATCCTTAGATCCGGCAGTATCCATTTGAATTTCATAAATATTAAAAAGTCTGTGAATAACAGATTGATTAATATTGATTTGCTGAATTTTTTCAAATGGTATACTAAGCTTTGTTTTTTTTAATATCCCTTTATTAATAAGAAATTGGGATTTATCAAAATCAAATTTGTATGTGAAATAATAATAATTTAAGTAGGAAAATATAGCTACCAAACTTAACCCAACAATGAATAGAATTAATGCAATCTTAAAATTTCCCTGAAAAGCAGGAATAAGGGCATATAAAAAATTATAAGAATTTTTTCTGACAGCATTTGCAAATAAAACTATAGATCCAATGGCAGATTGTTTTCTAAATACTGAAAACTTTTCTAATAATGCTTTTTCCATATAATCATTTATCTACTTCTTTTTTTCAATACGTTTTGAAACAAAATCTTTAAATCTTTTGGCATCATCTAAAGTCAAGCCATGAATATTAATATCTGATGCTGAACCACCAGCTGTGTAAAATTGAAGAGAGGCTAAACCAAATCTTCGGGATATAAAATCTTGATGGAGTGCAATATGTTGAATTCTGTTGAAAGGGATTAAAACTGATGTCTGCC
>Ga0160422_10001386_pt1 | contig 15209 bp, 9 predicted proteins | sample Fk160mmetaG_FD_108192 | JGI IMG/M metagenome (GOLD analysis project Ga0160422, IMG submission 108192) | Marine microbial communities from the Central Pacific Ocean - Fk160115 60m metaG | ecosystem: Environmental > Aquatic > Marine > Oceanic > Photic zone | place: The Central Pacific Ocean...
AGATTTTGAAAACTCAATATACCAATCACAAAAGTTTTTATAAACAAAATCATATATAGATTTCACAGCATCATTTAACCTATAATTAGTATAAGCATTTTCTACTTCTAAAATTGTTGAATTAAGTTTTGATAAAATCCATTTATCCGTTATATCAAAATCTTTGGAATCTATAGAAGATATATCACTATTAATTGTTTTATCAATATTCATTTCTACGAATCTCGCAGAATTCCATACTTTATTCATGAAATTTCTTCCATGTTCAATTTTTTCTTCAGAAAATAGAATATCTAAGCCCTGAGGGGCAATGAGTAGTAGCCCCACTCTCAGTGCATCTGAACCATATTTATCCATTAAATCAATTGGATCAGGAGAGTTGCCTAAAGATTTACTCATTTTTCGGCCTTTTTCATCTCTTATTAATCCATTGAAATAAACGTTACTAAAAGGAATTTCTTGTTTAAAGTATAGTCCAGCCATTATCATTCTAGCTACCCAGAAGAAAATAATATCTGGACCGGTTACCAAGTCTTGAGTCGGATAATGTTTTTCTAGATCCTTAGAATCTTGAGGCCACCCTAAAGTAGCAAAAGGCCATAACCATGAGCTAAACCAAGTATCAAGGACATCCTCTTCTTGAACCCAACCTTCTTCATTGGGAGCTGTAATGCCGCAATAAATTTCATCATTTTTATACCACACAGGTATTCGATGACCCCACCAGAGTTGTCTAGAAATACACCAATCTTTAATATTATCTAGCCAATGATAGTAAGTTTTTGTCCATCGTTCTGGATAAAACTTCACTTCACCTTTTTTAACACAATCAATGGCTGGTCCAACTAATTTTTCCATATTTACAAACCATTGTTTTGATATATATGGCTCTACAACAGCATCAGTTCTTTCAGAATGACCTACTTTATGAACGTAATCTTCAATTCTATCAATGAGACCTAAGTCTTCCATAGTTTCAACTACTAGCTTTCTTGCGCCTAATCTATCTTTTCCAATAAATAAGTCTGGGACTTTATCATTTAATGTTCCATTTGGATTTAAAATATTTATAGTATCTAAATTATTTCTTTGACCCATATCAAAATCATTGGGATCATGAGCTGGAGTAACTTTTACAGCTCCTGTACCAAACTCTTTATCTACATACGAATCAGAGAAAATTGGAATCTCTCTATTTACTATTGGAAGAATCACACACTTTCCAATTAGATGTTGATATCTCTCATCAGTTGGGTTTACAGCAATACCCGTATCACCAAGCATTGTTTCAGGTCTCGTCGTAGCAACGATAATATGCTCTTCGCTATCTTTTATTGGATATTTAAAATGCCATAGGTGACCACTGATTTCTCTATGAATAACCTCTTCATCTGATAAGGCAGTTTGTCCTTTGGGGTCCCAATTTATTATTCTTTCACCTTTGTAAATCATTCCGTCATTATATAAGTCAACAAATACTTTAGTTACTGCTTCGCTATATTCAGGATCCATCGTAAAAGTAGTTCTAGACCAGTCACATGATGCACCTAATCGTTTTAATTGGGTTAGGATAGTATTTCCATATTTTTCCTTCCACTGCCATGCATGTTTTAGAAATTCTTCTCTGCCTATTTCTTTTTTATCAATACCTTCTTTTTTTAACATTTGAGTCACTTTAGCCTCAGTTGCTATAGAAGCATGATCTGTGCCAGGAAGCCACAAAGTCCTTTTACCTTGCATTCTTGCCTTTCTAACAAGCACATCTTGAATTGTATTATTAAGGATATGTCCTATATGCAAAATCCCCGTAACATTTGGCGGAGGAATCATAATTGTAAAAGATTCTTTATCTCCTTTAGGAGAAAAACAATCAGAATCTTCCCATATTTTATACCATTTCTGTTCTACGCTAGAAGGTTGATATGAAGTTGATATTTCTTTTTTATTCATAAAATACTATATGTCATATAAAGATTAAATTATTTAACTTTATATTAATTAAAATTTATTAATGATGAACAGGTATAATTTTACATATATAATCCCAATGTTGTTAATGTTTTTTGGTTGTAATGAAAATATTAATGGATGTTTAGATATTAATGCTTGCAATTACAATGTTAATGCAAATCATGATGATGGATCTTGTCAATATCCAGAAGAGTCTAGTGATTGGAATATCCAAATTATAGCTTCAATGAACCCTTGGACAGTACTTGACTCTATTTTTGATGAAAATAATATTTTTGGTGTTTCAAGTAGCAGCTATGATGATAATGATTCAATGGATACACCTGAGCCCCCACCTGCACCAGGAAATTGGATATCAGGATATTTTTATCATCCAGAGTGGGACTCAATTTTTGGAGATAAATTTACCCAAGATTATAAATCAAATGAATTTTGTGACTTAAAAGAATGGGAGTTTAATGTAGAAGCTAATAGTTCAGGTCCTTTAGAATTATTATTTTTATTCAACAATGTTCCTGACAGTTTAGAATTAGAATTGATACATGATGAAAATATTAGTCTGAGTGATAGTTTGATTTTAAATTTTTTCTTAGAAGAAAATATGACAAAAGAATTTTTAATAAAAGTTTCAGTTAATTAACTATATTAAATCCATGAAGAATTTTAAATACAATAATCATTATGTCAGCTTTGAATTGATTAATATTTTCATTTCATGAAATTAATAAAATAAATGAATAAGTCTAAAATTATTCCCCTTTTATCATTGGGTTTATTATCTGTAAGTCTTTCTCCAATTATGGCAAAATATCTATCTTCTTCAGCTACTATTATAGCATTTTGGAGAATGTTCTTAGCCTCTTTATTACTTTGGTTTTATTCATTGATTTTTAGAAAAAAATTAAACACTCTTTCAAAAGAAAATAAAATTCGCACATTTGTTGCAGGTATTTTATTGGGTTTACACTTTATGCTTTTTTATCAAGCAGTTAAAATTACAACAATTTCTAATGCAACTTTTTTGGGTACACTTGCACCATTTTTCACTTTACTAATAGAATTAATTTTTTATAAGAGAAAATATAATAAAATAATTTATTTAGGTATGATTGTTGCATTAATGGGGACAGTATTTGTGCTTTTAGATGATTTTGATTTATCGTCAAAATATACTTTAGGGAATTTCTATGCATTATTATGTTCTTTATGCATTGGGCTTTCGCTTTTAATTGCCGAAAGAGTGCGTAACAATGAAGGAACTATTGAGTATACAAGAATGCTATATGGAGTGGCTGCCTTAACTATATTTTCCATTGGCAGCTTCTACACAGATTCATTTATAATTCTGGAAAACACAGAAATTCTAGGCTTTATATTTCTTGCAGTTTTTCCTACCATACTAGGCCATAATATTTTTTATTATTCGTTAAAGTTTACAACACCTACTATAGTGAGTTCCGTACCATTAGGAGAACCTATTTTTGCATCAATTATAGCTTTCTTTTTGTTTCATGAGATTATAACGACTAACGTTGCTCTAGGAGGATTATTATGTATTTGTGGAATTTATATCATACTCAAAAATAGATCTACATGATATAAAGTTAAGTTACAATTTGATATAAATAATTTATTTTTTATATAGATAAAAAAGTTTATGTTTTCACTTCATATTATAAAAATGTTAAAAATACTTACTATATTAATTACAACATCTTTTAGTCTTAGTTTCTGTGACAGTATTATATCCACAAAATATGACGTAGAGATACTTCGTGACACCTGGGGTGTTCCTCATATTTATGGAGTAACTGATAAAGATGTGGCTTTTGGTTTTGCTTTTGCTCACTCTGAAGATGACTTTAAAACAATTCAAGATGTTGTCCTACAAACTAGAGGAAAATTATCATCAATCTATGGTAAAGAAACGCTTCCAATTGATTATTTGACTAATCTTTTAAGGGTCAGAGAAAATGTTGAGCAAAATTATGATAAACTAATTAGCAGTGAAGTTAAAGATATCATTGAAGCTTATGTTGATGGTTTAAATTATTATGCTAGTTTGAATCCAGGAGAGACTATTGGTGAAATTGGTCAAATAACTGCCCATGATATTGTATCTGGATTTGTATTTAGAACTCAGTTTTTATATGGATTAGATTTTTATTTCAATTTTTTATTTGAATCAAAAAATCAAAAGAAACAACCACAGTTACCTAGAGAGGTTTGGAGAGATGGTGCTCCTCTAGGTTCTAACTCATTTGCAGTTTCCCCTAATCGATCAGAAAATGATGAAACATTTTTATTAGTGAATGCTCATCAGCCGTGGGATGGCCCGATTGCATGGTATGAAGTTCATCTGCACAGTGAAGAAGGATGGAATATTGTTGGAGGTACACTCCCAGGATCACCTGTAGTTTTTGTAGGGCATAATGAACATTTAGGCTGGGCTCATACTCTTAATACTCCGGATTTAATTGACATATATGAGTTAACAATTAACCCTGATAATAATTCGCAATATTTATTTGATGGTGAATGGATTGATTTTCAAGATTATGATTCTTCTTTAAACCTTAGAATCTTGAAATTATTCAATATAAATCTAAATACTAAGCTTAGATGGTCAGTTCATGGTCCTGTATTAGATCTCAAGCATGGTACTTATGCAATACGATATGCTGCAATGAATGAAATTAGACAAATTGAGCAGTGGTTTAAGATGAATAAGGCTAAGAATTTTAAAGAATGGGAAGATGCCGTAAAACTCAGATATCTACCATCCCTAAATTGTATGTATGCAGATAATCAAGGAAACATCTTTTATTTGTATAATGCAGCGTTTCCCAAAAGAGAATCTTCCTATGATTGGAAGGATTATATACCAGGCGATAAATCTGAAACACTTTGGACATCTAGAGAAGATTATGAATATCTACCTAAAATTTATAATCCTGCATCAGGTTTTTTGCAAAATTGTAATAGCACACCTTTTCAAACAACCGATGGAATGGATAATCCAAACATAAACTTTTTCCCGGAAAAACTTGGAATTGAAAAATATATGACCAATAGATCTCTGAGAGCTATAGAGTTATTTAGTTCTGATTTAAAAATATCTCAAGATGATCTATTTAAATATAAATTTGATATGGAATATTCAAAACAGTCTGCAATTGCAAAATACAGAGATGAAATATTAGAAGCTAATATATCTCAAACTGACCCAATAGTAAATGAAGCATTAAAAGTGCTTAAAGATTGGGATTTAAAAACTGATCCCAATAACAAAGGAGCAGCTTTAGCTATTTTATCAACTAAGCCATACCTTAAGAATTATTATGAAAAAATTTCTGATAGTGAATTAGTTGATAATTTTGTTAGAGCAGCTAAGTTGTTAAAACGAAAATATGGTGAAATTGACGTCTCGTGGGGAAAAGTAAATAAAATGATTAGGGGGGGTAGAAGCTTGAGTCTTGGTGGTGGTCCTGACATAATGCATTCTATTTATGGTGATTTAAAATCTAGTGGAGAGCTAGAAGCATTTGCAGGAGATTCCTATATTTTATTTGCAACTTGGGATAAAGATGGGAATGTATCTTCAAAAAGTGTCCATCAATATGGAGCTGCAACCACTAAAAAAAATTCACCTCACTATTCTGATCAATCAATACTTTTTGCAAACCGAAAGCTTAAAGATGTGTGGTTTAAAAAATCAGATATCTTAAATAATTTAGAATCTAAATATAGACCTGGAGAAAGAGATGAAAAATAAATTACATATATTAATAATTTTATCTAATATTTTATTTGCTAGTCAATGGACGGAATATCAATCTCATCTAATTAGTAATAATAGTTTAGTGATTAAATTAGAAGAAAATATTTCCCCTAAGTTGGGATTTGAAGAGCCCATAACTACTAAAAGTGATTTTGGATTTTTAGATAAATTAGTTGAACTTGGAGCAAATAATATTTCTCCTTTATTTATTGATTATAAAAACTTTTCAAATAAACACTATGAATTTTCATTACATCAATATTATAAAATCACTTTTAACAGAAGTATTGATTTTGATAAAATTTATCAATTGATTATCTCTGAATCAGATATAATTAATGTTGAGCCAATATATAGAAAAAAGATGAATATTGAGCCTAATGATCAGTATTATCAAGACCAGTGGGCTCATCAAAATTCTGGTCAAGCTGTCAGTTATGGTGGTTCATATGTAGGTACTCCAGATTGTGATACCGATACAAATGAAGCGTGGGATATTTCGACAGGTAACAGTAGTTCAACTATAGCAATACTAGATACGGGGGTTTCAGCTCATTCAGAATTTACCGGTAGATTAGTTGGAGGATATAACTTTATTAGCAATAATACAAATGCAAGTGATGATCAAGGTCATGGAACTTCGTGTGCTGGAATTGCGGCAGCAAAGGGAAATAATTCGGGTGGAATAGCTGGAGTTTGTTGGGATTGCTTAATTATGCCAGTTAAGGTTCTAGATAGCAGTGGCTTCGGTGATGATAACGGCATCGCTAATGGAATACAATGGGCTGCAGATAATGGAGCAGATGTTATAAGCATGAGCCTTGGTGGTGGTGGATATGTTAGTTATACTGAATCTGTAATAAATTATGCCACTGAAATTGGGAGTATTGTCATTGCAGCTAGTGGGAATGATAACAGTGGATCTTTAAGTTATCCATCAGGATATGAGAATTGTATTTCAGTTGGAGCGTTGTCGCCATGCAATGAAAGAAAAAGTACTTCATCTTGTGATGGAGAAAATTTCTGGGGGAGTAATTATGGCTCTGGTCTTGACTTTTTAGCTCCAGGTGTTAGAATTCATACAACAACAATGAGTGGTGGATACACATCAACATTTAATGGTACTTCGTCAGCATGTCCTCATGCTGCTGGAATTGCAGGATTAATTAGATCTGAATCAAATAATATTTCAGCATATGATGTTAGGCTATTAATGCAGCAAAGTGCAGATGATATAGGTGGAGTTGGATACGACGTTCAAACAGGTTATGGAAAAGTAAATGCATATAATTCACTATTCAATCTTTTATATAACCCTGACGCATTTGTTGATATCCAATCTATTGATGTAGAAATAGTCCCTGAAACATCAATGCAGGAAGTTTTTGTGATTGCAAATTTAGGTGAATCAGATTTAGAATTTAATATTGATGCAGATAGATATTCGTGGAAATCATCAAATGATGAAAACCTTGATTATTTTTGGATTGATATTAGTAATGAATCTACACTTATAAATTTCAGTCATAATGACTATGCATCTGATCAAATAATGCAATTAGACTTTGAATTTCCATTTTTTAATTCATCTTATACAAATTTAATTATTAACCCCAATGGTTGGGTTGGTTTTGGAGAAGATAATATTGGTTGGGATAATACATCGCTTCCTAATTCAGACGCGCCAAATCCAGCAATTATGGGATTTTGGGATGATCTAAATCCAATTAATTCAAATGGAACTGGTCAAGGAAATGTCTATTTTCATTCAAATGAAGAAAGAGCAGTGGTTTGGTTTGATAATGTTCAACATTGGCCTACAAATTTTGAGGGCAGTATTTATGATTTTCAGATTGTAATGTATTCTACTGGTGATATTTTTATTAACTATAGAAGTATGGAAGGTTTAACTAATTCAGGTACAATTGGTATCCAAGACTTCTCAGGAACAAATGGTTTATTGGTAAATTATAATGCTAATTTTGTTGAAGATCAATTTTCTATTTTGATTAATAAAATGCCTACATGGTTAGAGGCATCACCATTATCAGGTATTGTTGCTCCACAAGAAGTATCTGAAATCTATTTAGATTTTGAAACTACTGGATTAACGGCTGGACAATATGCTTATGATTTACAAATAGAGACAAATGATTATGAGAATTCTAATATAAATATTCCTATTTATTTAAATGTATTGGAAGATTCTTGCGCTGGATTAAGTCCAGGAGATATAAATCAAGATAATCAATTAAATATTTTAGATGTCACTGGACTTGTTAACTTAGCATTAGGGTTAGTAAATCCGCAAGATTGTCAAAATGAGATTGCAGATATAAATTTAGATTCTGTAATTAATATATTAGATATTTTAGCTTTAGTAAATTTAATTTTAAGTAGTAATTAACTACTAGTTAGATAAGTTTGGCTTATTATCAAATTTAGGCTTCTTTACAGGGTTCTTTTTTAAATCCTTAAGAACTTCACTGATAGCTCTATCTAATTGTGTATCAACACCCTTTGAGTAATCTTCTGGAGTTATATCAACTTCAATATTTACTTCTGTTCCATAATTCTCAACATCCCAACCAACATCTTTAAACCAAAACGAAAATTCGGGTTGAGTTGTTACCGTACCATCAACTAATAAATTTCTTGGCCATATTCCAATAACGCCACCCCATGTCCTTTTACCAATTAATTTTCCTAATTTCATAAGTTTAAATGAATGGCTAAATATATCTCCATCAGATCCTGCATATTCATTTGTTATTGCAACAATAGGGCCAGCTATTGAATCTCCAGGATAAGAATCAATTCCCATCCATCGTGTTATATCATAACCCAATCTTTTTCTTGCAAGTTTTTCTAAAATCAATTGGGATACATGTCCACCTCCATTAAATCTTACATCTACAACTAGCGAATCGTAATGTAATTCAGATAGCCAATATCTATGAAATTCAGAATATCCCCATGGACTCATATCTGGAATATGAACATATCCAGTTTTATTTTTAGTTTTTCGATGAACATAGTTTCTATTTTTTTCAACCCAATCACGGTATCTTAAGTCAGATTCACTTGGTATTGTGCGAATAGTAATGTCTCTACTGTTTTTACAATCTTTATCTGCTATAGTAAGCTCTATATCTTTATTTACTTTGTTTACTAAGTGTAAATTTGGTGAAGTTGATTTGTTTAGTTTATTTCCATCTATTGATTTTATATACATACCTTCTTTAATATTCAATCCAGGTCTATATAAGGGAGACGTCATATGTCCAGACCATACATCACCTTTAACTAAATGTTTTATTTTATAGGCTTTTTTTCCATCTTCATATTGTAAGTCAACTCCTAAAAGTCCAACATTATAATTTCTTCTTGGTTTATAGTCACCTCCAAATTCATAGCAATGAGATGTTCCAAGTTCTCCTTGCATTTCCCAGACCAAATCTGAGAATTCAGATCTACTAGAAATTCTATCGATTAATTTATAATATCTGTCGTGGATTTTTTTCCAATTAATACCTGACATATTTTTTACCCAGAAGAAATCACGTTGCAGTCTCCACGCCTCTGAATACATTTGCTTCCATTCATGTATTGGGTTTATTGATATGCTTGTTCTATTAAGATTGATTTTGCCTGTATTTTGATTGAACTCATTTTCTGATAAGGAATCTTTTGACGGTGGCGAACTGGCATTTATAATTTTTACGCCATTATTAGATTCAACCAATAAAGAATCAATATGGGGATATGTTTCAAATCTTGAAATATTTGACATAAATACTTTTTCTTTATTTAAGTCAAAGTCATAGTAAAAAATTGAAGATTTATCTGATGAGGAAAAATTATACCATGGAATATCTCCATATGTACCTTCATCTTCATGAATACTATAAAAGAGTTTATTATTAGCAAATCCAATATCACTAAATAATCCTTCTGAAGTTGGAACTGCAAGAATTCTATCTTCAATCCCATCAAAGTCTATTTTTGTTTCTTGATCTTCTTTTTTATCATCCTTCTTTTTACCTTCTTTCTTTTTATCATCTTTTTGTTCTTTAATCGCAGTTTGCTCAGATTTATAGAAAGGTGAATCTAAATCTTTATTAAGACATACTATATATGGTTTCTCTCCTCTGGGAAAACCCAAATCAAAATGCATATTATCATAAACAGGGTTGAAGATTCTTGCTGATATGAATGCTAAATAGTTTCCAGATGGATCAAATACCGGTTTTAGATCACTTAAAATAGGATTTGATATTTTATGCTTTACTTTATTTTTTAAATCAAAAATTTTTATTCCATAAAGTTTTGAATTAAAAGAGCAAGAGTACGCAATAAAATTCCCACATGGAGACCAATTAAAATTTGAACCTATGTTCTGATTAGAACTTTTATCAATTTTATATAGAGACGATTTTTTTAAATCTATGAGTAAAAGTTCATTCCTATGATTTGATACGACTAGTTTATCAGATTTAGGTGAAACTTTCATATCATAGGGCCTTCCGATATTAAGATCAAATGATTTAGCTTTTTTATTGCCTTTGATAAATTGAATTTCTAGTTTTTCTTCACCGGTTTCATCACTTACTAAAACAACTTTTTTGTTATCATTTAAAAATCTTGTTTTTTGGTATCTAACTCCATCTTTTTTGCCCTGTTGGTATATAGGACCATTCCATGTCCCCATACATAATGATTTACCTCTGGAGACATATGATACCATACTGCCATCTTTATTAACAGAGATATCTTCTAGGTAGTTTGATGGAGAAACAAACTTTCTATTTCTATTAACAAAAGAACTATTATATTCAATTTCTATTTTTTCGTAAGTATCATTTTTCACATCAAGTGTATATATGTCAGCACCAGAATGATAGACAATTTTATGTCCATCCGTAGTCGCATTTCTTGCATAATATTCTCTATGATCGGTGTGTTGTTTTAGACTTCTTCCAGTAGCTAAGCAAGAGTAAATATTTGAAATCCCATCATGATCAGATATGAAATAAATTCTATTATCTATGCACATTGGACACGCCATATTACCATCGAGGCTTATAAGCTTTTTAAATTTTGATTTTTTGTCCTTACTAATCCATAACTCTCCTGCTGTTCCTCCTTTATAGCGTTTCCATCTGGCTGGGTCTGCTGTATTCCTGCCAAGAACTATAGCAGATCCACCTAAAGCTATATTACTTGCTATACCATAATTCAAAAGTTGTGTTTGTCCACCTTTTTTGTTTATTTTGGCAAGACCTGAGACTCTTCCAAATGGCTGTTGTAAATCAGTAGAAAAAATAATATCATTATTTTCCCAAGCGCATATTCCTTTTACAAAAGCACCATCATATGTTAAGCGGGTCGCAGCACCACCATTTGATGGCATAACATAAACCTCATTATTGCCGTCTTCAGTTCCAATAAAAGCAATTAATTTTCCATCAGGAGATATTAGCGGCGAGGAAACCTCACTAATATTGGTAGTCAATCTGTATGCTTTTGGATTGTCAATATTAATTGACCATAGATCATCCTCAGCTACAAAAACGACTTTAGATTTATTAATTGTTGGGAATCTGTAATATCCTGACATTATATCTCCTTAACTGAATTTCAATATAAAATTAATATTAAAATATAAAATTTTTGTACTAATTTAGTTGTATACTTTTATTAATAATGAAAGGACAAAAATGAGAACATTATATCTAGAATCACTACGAATGCTTTTGAATACAATAGTGTGTCTTTTAATATTCGGTGCAGGCTTAGAATTGAATAGTTCCTATTTACAAATAATTTCTGTTGTAATGTTTGCGGGGCATTTGATTGCGTCGATAGAACGACGTACGACTTGGAATGCAACTAAGAAAAAAGGTGATTATAGGGAAAAATTCCCCAAGAAGTAATTTTATAATATTTTATTCTATTTTAAGATAATGAAATTTATAATTCTACTTTCTTTAATATCTAGATTATTTGCTCTAGATGTAGGTTACATTGAACTTGAAGCAAGCTTCAAGAAGCCACTTTATTTATCTCCACATGTAAATAATTCTAACATCTTATATGTTGTAGAACAACGTGGTATGATTTGGGAGTTGAATGATGGCATTAAAAGTAAAACTCCATTTTTAGATATTAGGGATAAAGTTCATACCCCAGTTTTTCCAGGTGATGAAAGAGGTCTTTTGGGTTTTGCAATGTCTCCTAATTTCCAAACTGATAACTTTATTTATGTTAACTATATCAATAATAATGATTCAACTGTTATTTCAAGATTTAATGGAAAGGAAGAAGAAAAATTAATCTCGTTTAAGCAGCCATTTTCAAACCATAACGGTGGGATGATATTATTCGGACCTGATGGTTATTTATATATATCAGTTGGTGATGGAGGTGATGCAGGTGATCCATATAATAATTCTCAAAATTTAAAGAATTTTTTTGGTACTATTCTTAGAATAGATGTCAATACCAGCAAAGGATATAAAATTCCTGATTCAAATCCGTTTAAAGGTATGAATGATATAAAAGAAGAAATTTGGTCTTATGGCATCAGGAATGCTTGGAGATTTTCATTTGATAAGACTACTGGTGATATGTATATGGGGGATGTTGGACAGAATTCCTGGGAAGAAATAAATTTTCAGTCCTATCTATCTAAGGGTGGTGAAAATTATGGATGGAACCATTATGAAGGGGATAGCTTATATTTAGATAAAAAACAAATTTCAAGTGTAGTTATGCCAATTTATGTGTATCCAAATAACGCAAATATCATAAAAGTTTTGCTTGGATGGAAGGAAGATGGAGCCAGGGGATGCTCTGTTACAGGAGGGTATGTATACAGAGGTGATTTAATTCCTGATTTAAAAGGAAGATATCTATTTGGAGACTATTGCACTGGGAAGATATGGTCTTTTAAATATGAGAATGAAAATATTTTAGATTTTCAAGACTTAACAGAATCAATAAATGTAAATGATGGAAATAAAACAATATATATTTCCTCTTTCGGCCAAGATCTAGATGGAGAGCTATATATTATTGATTACAGTGGGACAATATATAAGCTTATTAATAAATAACATAATTACTATAAAGTTCTAAGTTTTTATACCATGTAAAAAATTATCTACAGCTGTATTAATAACATCATTCATATTAAACTTTTCAATTTTATCAGCTCCAAATACTTGCTGTTGAATTGTGAAGAAATATATACTATACATGAGAAGTCTTACATGAAGCTTTATATTAATTTTTTTACTATAGCCCCAATTTATAGTCCCTTGCTTAACAACTGCTTCTATCTTTTTATATACATTAATATTAAATATATCATTAAAAACTTTAAATTGTTCTTTTCTATACATGGCAACATAAAGCATAAGTTTATAAATTTGATTTTCAGTTTTTTGTAAAAATTTAAAAAATTCAACAAGTTTTGTTTTGAATTCTTTTTCAGATTTCAATTCACTTAAATCAAGAGATGTTGTAAGGTTTAGAAATTCTTCACATAATTTTTGCAATAAAATTTCCTTTGTTTTATAATGTCTGAAAATAGTTCCTTCTGATATACCTGTAAGTTCTGCTATCTCTTTTGTACTTACCTGCGGAAAAGGCTTATTATCAATAAGCTTTAATGTACTAATTAGAATTTTATCTTTTGTTGCTATTTTCATAGCTTAAAATTTAGAAATAATATTACCTCTAATAAAATAAAATAAAAACATTGTAAGTACTCACTTACACATATTAAATTATTTTAATTATTATTTTTTAGATTAATTTGTTTAAAAAAAATAATTTAAATGAATAAATGAAAAACGAGGGTGAAATGAAAAAAAAGTTTTTTTTATTTTTTTTAATAGTATTTATAGGCTGTTCAACTAGAATAGCTGATTTTACAATCATATCTACAAGAAATGTTGATATGGATGGTAATTATGAGCTTGTTGGGAGTAAAGTTAAAGGTAAAGACGTCACTCCAATCATTATTTATATACCCCTTGGAGCTCCAAGTATAGAGGATGCTATTGATGACGCTCTCGATTCAGTTGATGGTGATATCATGACAGATGTTACTATAAGGTCAAATATATTATGGTTTTTATATTTTGGGACACATACATATGTAGCGGTGGGAGATGTATGGAAAAAAGTAGATTAATTAAATATTATATTAAAAGGAGAATAGTATGAAGTTTTTAATTTCAATTATTTTAACAGCCTGTATTTTTGGATTAACTTTTTCTGAACCAGAACCTAAAATTGAAGTGAATGATTCTAAATCAGAATGGTTAACAGAAAGTGACTTAGTTCCTAAAATTGAAAAAGAAGAAAGATTAGTATTAGCTGATGTTCTTGAAGTTGGAATGTCAAAATATTTTTATCTTATAGATGGTAATCGAATAAGGGGTGTGATTACTAAGATTGAGAATCAGGACTGTTCAATTGAGACAGCTGAGGGCATTCTTGTGGTGCCAATGTCTGATATCCTTGAGGAAACAATAGATTTAATTAAGCTAGATGATACTAGGTATAAAGGACCTTTATTACGAGAAGATGCTGAAAGTTTATTGATTAGATCCAAATATGGTGATGTAACAATAATGAAAAAAGAAGTTCTTAAAATGGAAAGGTATCATGGAGGGAAATTAGCCCCTGCAGTTGAGTCAAGAAGGACTTTTGACCAAGGTGAGGATGAGCTGATTAGTCAATTTTGGGATTCAAATGCATTTATTCTTGAACCCAATACCTTTCTTTTAACTCCTATTTCTTTAGGCTATGGATTTACAGATAGATTTATGATCAGTACTAGGTGGAGTTCAAATTTTAATGGAGATATAAATCTTCTTCCAAAAATAAGATTATGGCATAAAAAAGAATCAACTAAGGAAAGTGGTTTTACACTAGGATTGGGTATACATCAAGAATATCCACTGCAAACAGCAATAAGTAAATTTTCCCATGCTTTTGTTAATTCGGCGGGCGAATCCCTAAATGAAGCATCTATACAGGATGATAGTTTTTATAATCAAAATCACAAAGAAGATAATGTATTGTTTGAAGGATATTTAGTCTATAGTACCAAAAGAAAAAATCCAACAGGAAGAGGTAAAGTGGGATGGAGTGTAGGTGTAAAAACAAGTAATATGATTAATCATCTTAAAGGTGTTGAGATTGATCATAACGGACAAACATATAAATTGTCAGATGATGATAAATATAAAATGCCACTTAGAGTATATGGGTTGTTTCACTATGATCTTCAAAAAAATATAAAATTTGTTGCTTCAATGGCATATGATAATTCATATAGAGAATTGGAATTTGGTAAATCAACACAAGATTTTGTTGGTGATGTTGGTGACGCTTTCACATTTGATAGTTTTAGAGGAGAAGCAGCAGAATTTAGTTTCGA